>Ga0078894_10001396_pt1 | contig 17852 bp, 15 predicted proteins | sample LauGreSu1BDMLBSD_2_FD_67506 | JGI IMG/M metagenome (GOLD analysis project Ga0078894, IMG submission 67506) | Freshwater lake microbial communities from Lake Michigan, USA - Su13.BD.MLB.SD (version 4) (version 4) | ecosystem: Environmental > Aquatic > Freshwater > Lake | place: Lake Michigan... | reverse complement strand
AGGAGAGAAATGATTTCTAGAGTCTATGTTAGTATACCCATATCACCTCCTCAGCCATTCACCCATTTTCATAGTAAATGTGAAGGTGTGATTGATGCTGATAGGACTAAATTTAGAGAATGAATAGCCAATATCAAATTTTCTAGAATAGATGCCGAATCCAAGACCGAGTCCGGTCAGTCCGCGCATATTGTCAAACGAATTTTCCATACCTTTTTTAATATCGTAGTTGGCACCTATCTTGAATCCTTGTCCGAAATTTACCTCAGCCCCGAATACAAAGTGACTCATGATAGCTGCTAGGATACTTGGATTTTCGACTCTATAAAGATTGTTTTGTGGCCAAAGGCCATAGCCCCTGCCTTCTTCAGTGGTAGTCGCCGCATTCCAGTGGTAGAGTTCTTGGGTCATAAGAATGAATCGCAGTGGATTATGCTTAAACTTTTTACTAATAGCAAACTGAATATCGAAGGGCGTCATATTCGTTTGGGTGCGATCTCCGATAAACTGATAGCCGATATTTTTTAATAGTAAGGTAGCATATATATCTCGTTTATCATCTCGATATAGCATAGAAAGATCCGCAGATGCCCCCATCATGGATGCCACGAAATAGTTTGCATAGGCTAGTTTGACTGTAGCGCCAAATTTATAATGCTCATAGGTTTTAGAAGCCGCTATATAGGCAGAAAATTCATTTGGGCTTATCGTTCCTAACTCGTTGCCATCGATATCTATGCGCCGTTGTTTTCCATAGTTGATGAAATTGATACCTACTACATAGGGGATATCAAATTTATAATTATTCATGGAATAGGCCACATGTCCATATAAGGACTGAAAATACAGACTACTACTGGCCATTAATTTTCCTTTGCTATTAAATTCTAATAATGCGGGGTTGGCTAATACGAGATCAATGTGCTCATCTGGCGCGGCGATGGCAGATTTTCCTAAATAATTATGTCTGGCAGAGCCAGGTATATTTAGGAATTTAAATGTGGAGGATTCTAGCACAGATTGACCACTCATAGTCAGGCAAAAACCAACGATAAGCAAGCAATGTAGCGCCTTGATTAGCATGGGTTCATGATTTGTGACAATACTTATTTTAGTAATCTTAACTCTAATTTAGGTAAAATATTGTCTAGGAGATAGGAGATTCTTCCTCTGCCGGTCCAAGATCTTCATTAGACTGTCCAAGTTCATTCTCTGGTAGCTGAATGTCTGTCAATTTTGGTAGGTCCTCGATAGAGTGAATACCAAAGTAATCCAGAAATTTTTCAGTCGTTCGGTAGGTCGTCGGATGTCCTGGGGTTTCTTTTCTTCCTGATATTTCGATGAGTTCTCTTTCTAATAATCTATCGATAGCATAATCAGACGCTACACCACGTATAGTCTCGATATCTAATTTGGTACAATCTGACTGAAATGCGATGATAGAAAGGGTTTCAAGAGCAGATTTAGAAAGTCGTCTCTTCTGAATAGTTTCTATATAATTGACTATATATGGATAATAAGCAGGTTTAGACACAAAGGAATAACCAGAACCCGTCTGCTGTATTTCTATACCATATTTATCAGATTGATATTCATATTGTAGTTCTTTCAGGGCTTCTAAAATAGATACTTCTTCTATCTCAGGATGTTCTTTTTTTATCACGCTATATAGCTCCTCTTCTTTCAGTGGGTTAGGAGAAGAAAACAATACGGATTGTATAATTGGTTTTAATGCTAGACTCATAAATTATTCTGATGGCACAAATTCTTTTACCCAGCCATTATTGGTGGCTCTTAATAAATTTTTCAAATCATTTTCAAAAAACAATAATCCACTATTCGAATCATAAATAGGGCGCATTTTTACGTTGATATAGGCACCGCGATAGCTAAAATCCTTTATGGATAGTGGAAATTTCACTCCATAATTATTTAAAACAGTCGTGATATACATGGCTACATCATATCCTAGAAATACATCGGTCACGGCTCTATCTTTGGTTAGCGCGGCATAGTCTGATTTGACTTTACTTAGCAAGGTAGGATTATTCTCTAAATATGAATCAGTAAATACTTTGGCATCGAGTGTATCGAGGAGTGATTTATTTATTTTAGTATTGGACGCCCAATAATTATGCCCAAAGACAGTCACATTATGAGGTTTTAACTGAGCTAGTTTTCCTAGAATTTCATTTACAGTGGCGGTTTCGGAGTAGCCGATCATATACACCGCATCTCTCGTGGTATCGAGGTAGGGCTTGAAATTTAAATCGGAATTGTATTCCAATAATTTTAACCGTTTGGAGCCATCTTTTTCAGCCATAAATTTAAGATAATTTGCCACTTTACGTTCTGCCTTATTGATGCCATCATAGACATAAAAAATATCCGTATTTTTCTTAGCATTATCGAGTATTATTTTCACATAATAGTCATAATAGGTTCTATTTTTCGGCATGTGAAATTTAAAAACATAGGGATTGTCTTTCGCTATCATATCCGACGAATTCTGCGCCAGAAACATGGGAATTTTCTTTTCTCTGCAGTATCTCGAAATCAATAGAGCCTGAGAAGAATGGAATGGTGCCACAACGGCATCTATTTTTTTACTAGAAATTTCTTTAATAATCTCTTTGGTTACAGAATCGTTTCGTTCATTATCCCATATATGAATTTTAAACTTAGCATTCATTTTAGCTATAGTCGGAAAAGCTACGTTGACCCCTTCCCAGAAACCGAGAGCCTCCCTACTTTCAGAGCTCATAGCAGCAGCTCTTTCTTTCCCACTCCCTTTGGATATACTATTCTTTTTGATAGGAAGAATAAAAGCTATGTTGTATATCGCTTTTCTAGAATAATGGAGTGAGTCAAGATGCTTGTATGGGTTTTCTTTATTGGCAATAGGCGCAGGTGACTCCATAGCAGGAGTGTTGTCATCTTCTATAATCTGTGCATTAGTCAGACTAAATGAAAGAACAAAAATACTCACTAGGACGATTCTCATGTTCTCTATTAAATTAGTTTGGTCGTTGATGCATTTAAACGGATAAATTATTCCCATTCTATCGTAGCCGGGGGTTTAGAACTAATATCATAAACCACTCGGTTCACTCCTTTGACATGGTTGATGATTTCATTTGAAATTTTTGCTAATACGTCATACGGCAAATGCACCCAATCTGCGGTCATGCCATCGAGTGAATGCACACATCGAAGCGCTGCCACTTGTTCATACGTTCGCTCGTCTCCCATCACTCCTACACTATACACGGGTAACAATATCACTCCGCTCTGCCATACTTTCTCATACCAGCCACTTTCATGTAGATTTTTAGTAAATATGGCATCTGCCTCTTGCAGCAATTTTACATTTTCAGCATGAACTTCACCTAGTATTCGAATACCGAGTCCTGGTCCAGGAAAAGGATGTCTATTCAGTATATGAGGAGGAACACCTAAATCTTTTCCTACTCTTCTCACTTCATCTTTGAAGAGCAATCTTAGTGGTTCGACTATTTTTAGTCCTAATTTCTCAGGCAGTCCACCTACATTGTGATGTGATTTGATCGTAGCGCTAGGGCCATTGACAGAGACCGATTCGATGACATCAGGATAAATCGTTCCCTGTGCTAAATATTTTGCATTCTCTACTTTTTTAGCCTCCTCTTCGAATACCTCTACAAATACTCGTCCTATGGCTTTACGTTTAGCTTCTGGCTCGGTGATCCCTTCTAGAGCACTATAAAACTTCTCTGATGCATTGACTCCAATGATATTCAGTCCACTTTCTTTGTAAGAATGCAGTACCTCCTCAAATTCATTTTTTCTCAGTAATCCATTGTCTATAAAAATACAAATCAACTGTTTGCCGATAGCTCGGTTCAGCAAATACGCCGCTACGGAGGAATCTACTCCACCACTCAAACCTAGTATTACATAATCGCTTCCTATTTTTTCTCTGAGTTCATTTTCTTGAGTCTGAATAAATGAATGGGTTGTCCACTCTGCATGGCAGTGACATTCGTCCTTCACAAATCTTTCTATCAATTCCTTTCCGCAGGCCGTATGCGTTACCTCAGGGTGAAATTGCACCCCTACTAGGCTATGTTTAAATAATCCTTCATTGGATTCAAAGGCGGCCACGACGCCATTTTCAGTTTTAGCTATGGTATGGAAGTTAGGTCCCACGTCTACGATACTATCGCTGTGGCTCATCCAAACCTCTGTGTGATCCTCTACTTTGCTAAACATTTTATGACTATGATCAAAAATGACTTTGGCGCGTCCATATTCTCTCACCTTGCTCTTGGTCACATTTCCACCATGGTTTTTTATGGTGTATTGAGCAGAATAACATACCGCCAATACAGGCACATGATTCGTAATCCCTAGCACATCTATCTGCGGACATTTCTCATCTAGGGAAGAAAATGGGCTACCAGAAAGGATGACCCCTTTTATACTAAGGTCAGCCCAGTCTATTTCTTTGAAATAAGGGATAATCTCACAGTACACATTTAACTCTCGCACTCTTCTGGCTATCAATTGAGTATATTGAGATCCAAAATCTAAAATTAATAATTTCTCTGTCATTTCTTTACTAATAGGCAAAGATACATGGTCTGCTATTTTCAGTTTGATTTTTGTTCATGTAAAAACCTTATATTATTAATTACTTAATTGATCTAACCACTTTACCCTATCAAATTTACTTCTGATTTCTTATATTTGCGGTATGAGCACTACACAGGAAAGTAAAAACGTAGCACTATCTTTTGATGAATTTAAGAGCGAAGTCTTGGCAGATTACCGGCTAGGCTGGGAGAGTCGTCATTTCAGCACCATAGGCCGTAAGGAGGTTCTGACAGGCAAGGCCAAGTTTGGAATTTTCGGTGCAGGTAAAGAACTCGCGCAGATAGCCCTATCTAAATATTTTAAGAATGGAGATTATCGCACGGGTTATTATCGAGATCAGACTATCGCCTTAACTACTGGCAATGTAACTATGAAGCAGCTTTTCGCTCAGCTATATGCCCATGCGAATGCAGCCCATGATCCTATGTCAGCAGGGAGAATGATGAATGCCCACTACGCTACGCGTATGCTCGATGAGTATGGGGAGTGGAATAATCTCATGGAAATGAAAAATATGCCTGCGGATCTTTCTCCCACTGCCGCGCAGTCTCTCAAGGCTTTAGGCCTAGCTTTGGCGTCTAAATTATATAGAAATAACAAGGATATTCAGCATAAAACGACTTTTTCTAATCAGGGAAATGAAGTCACATTCTGCACTATAGGTGACGCCTCTACCAGTGAGGGTATTTTCTGGGAATCTGTCAATGCGGCCTGCGTCATGCAGGTTCCACTTATCTTCAATGTATGGGATGATGGCTACGGAATCTCCGTGCCTCAGAAATATCAAACGGCCAAGCAGTCTATATCTCAGGCTATGAGTGGTATGCAGTCAGATAGTCAATCTCTGGGTATAAATATATATACCGTAAAAGGATGGGATTATCCTGCACTGGTCAATACTTACAAAGCCGCGGTGGAAGCCACACGCATATCCCATACCCCAGCACTTGTGCATGTCACCGAGGTGACTCAGCCGCAGGGGCACTCTACATCGGGCTCGCATGAGCGGTATAAGAGTGCTGAGCGTATGCAGTGGGAACTCGATTTTGACTGTATGGTGCATTTTAAAAAATGGATTCTGACCAGTAAGATAGCCAATGAGAGTGAACTACAAGCCATAGAAGAAAAGGCTTTAGAAATAGTGCAAACCGCCAAAAATCAAGCCTATGAAGCTTATCTAGCCGAAATAGACGGATTAAAAGCGGAGGTAAAGCCATTCATTAACTTAATAAGGTCTGAATCGCAGTATGGAGCAACGATTGATGTACAGCTAAAAACCATAGATGCCAAAACGACCATCTATAAGAGAGAAATCTTAAAGGCCGTGCATGCTATTTTGTCGGTAATAGAGAAAGAAGGTATAGCCTCATACGAAAATTTAATGTCATGGTATTTAGATGTGGTGCGCTCGGAGGAAAAAACCTATGGCTCGCATTTACATAGCCAGAGTAAAGGAAATGCCCTCCTAGTGCCCGAAGTCAAAGCAGACTATGCCGATGCAGAGGAGAAGTCAGGACATGAGATTATCAATCATTATTTCGATATTGTATTCCAGCAGAGACCAGAGCTGGTAGCCTTTGGGGAAGATGTAGGTAAAATAGGAGATGTAAATCAAGGATTTGCTGGGCTACAGGAAAAATATGGCGAAACTAGAATATTCGATGCAGGCATACGAGAGGCCACTATCATAGGGCAGGGGCAAGGCTTGAGTATGCGCGGACTGAGACCTATAGCCGAGATTCAATATTTAGATTATCTACTCTACGGATTGATGCCGCTCAGCGATGATGTAGCTACTCTCCAGTATAGAACCTGTGGTGGACAGAAATCCCCATTGATCGTGCGTACACGCGGTCATAGACTAGAGGGAATATGGCATTCGGGTAGTCCGATGGGTATGATTTTGCATTCGCTCCGAGGGATTTATGTCTGTGTTCCCCGCAATCTCACACAGGCCGCTGGTATGTATCAGACGATACTGCAGAGCGATGAACCCGCCCTGGTCATAGAGCCACTCAATGGCTATCGATACAAAGAAAAAATGCCGAAAAATCTTGGTCAGTTCTCCATACCACTAGGTAAGGTAGAGTGTATACAAGAAGGCAAGGACCTCACGATGGTGAGTTATGGATCTACTCTTAGAGTCTGTCAAGATGCTATCGAAAAACTACATCATAGAGGCATCTCTGTCGAACTGATCGATACCCAAACCCTTCTTCCATTCGACTTGAGTCATGACATAGTAGCTTCTTTAAAAAAGACTAATAGACTTATCATAGTAGATGAGGATGTACCAGGGGGAGCTTCAGCTTATATTTTACAGCAGATACTAGAGGTACAGAAAGGATATCAATATTTAGATTCAGCGCCACGAACTATAGCGGCTAAGGCACATAGACCAGCCTATGGCACGGATGGAGATTACTTCTCTAAGCCGAATGCAGAGGAAATATATGAAGTAGTGCTATCTATGCTCAAAGAGGTCAAACCAAATTTTTGATAGTATTGACTTTCTGAAACTAAAATCTACCTCACCAGCATCACCTCTCCCGTTTTCGTAAATCGATTTCCTAGAAATCGATAATTCAGAATATAGGAATAAACTCCCTTAGCAGTAGACTGACCGAGATAGAACCCATTCCAGCTTGAAATATGGGGAAACAATTAAAACAAATCTCCATAGATTTCACTTATTTTTCCTACCTCCACTATTTTAATAGAGAATTTATTTTTTGGTAGTTTCGCATTGTATCTGGAAATGAATATTTTATCAAATCCCAGTTTTTCAGCTTCGGCTATGCGCTGCTCTATGCGGGAGACGGCTCTTATTTCTCCACTGAGGCCTACCTCGGCGCAGAAGGCGGTATTGTTAGAGATTTCTTCGTCCTTGTACGATGAAATAATGGCAGCTAGCACGGCTAAATCTAGCGCTGGATCGCTGACTTTGATGCCACCCGCTAGGTTGAGAAATACATCTTTATTGGAGAGTTGAAATCCACCTCGCTTCTCTAATATAGCTAGGAGCATATTGAGCCTTCGGGTATCGAAGCCAATCGAGCTCCGCTGAGGATTGCCATAAACCGCATTCGCTACTAGGGCCTGCACTTCTATCATGAGCGGACGCATACCCTCCATGGTAGAGGCTATGGCTACTCCGCTGAGGGCTTCGTCTCTATTGCCTAGCAGAATATCGGATGGATTGATGACGGGTTGTAGTCCATGCGATTTCATTTCATAGACTCCTAGTTCTAGTGCAGACCCAAATCTATTTTTAATCGTTCGCAGCAGACGGTGCGTATAATTTCTATCCCCTTCAAATTGTAAAACTGTGTCCACGATATGCTCTAATAGTTTAGGGCCGGCTATTTCCCCTTCTTTATTGATATGACCTATGAGGATGACAGGAATATTGGTTTCCTTAGCTAGTCGTTGGAACTCGCCCGCGCATTCTCGCACCTGCGATATACTGCCCGATGCGGATAGTATATGCTGTGAATAAACGGTCTGCACGGAGTCTATGATTATGAGATTGGGTTCTATGGCTTTGACTTGCTCAAATATCGTCTGCGTGCAGGTTTCGGAATACAAATAAAGACTATCGTTCTTTACATTAATTCTATCTGCTCGCATTTTGATTTGCTCTACGCTTTCTTCTCCTGATACATATAAGATCTTAAGGTCTTTGAGCGATAGCGCGATTTGTAAAAGCAAGGTAGATTTTCCTATGCCAGGTTCTCCGCCTATGAGCACGATGGAGCCCGGGACAATGCCTCCACCCAATACTCGATTGAATTCGGGGTCATCGGAGTAGAATCGCGAGATATCATTTTGCTTGACTTCTGTGAGTTTGACGGGTTTGGTTTTAACCGAGAAATCTTTGAAAGTGGATTGATTGGGATTGGAATTTTCTTTCGATATGATCTCTTCTACATATGTGTTCCATTCATTGCAGCCAGGGCAGCGACCTATCCATTTGGTAGATTCATTTCCACAATTGGTGCAGAAAAATGCTTTTTTAATTTTTGCCAATTTCTATGATTATTTAAGTGCTAAATGACTATTTTTAAACAAAAATATACATAAACTAGGTTATAAAGTGTCGTTATGGATATTTTAATTGCTCGAATATACTAAAAATATCCTATTTTCGTTTTTTATTAGCTGGAAGCAGATCTTCTAGTTACTAATTTGAATTTATAAACTGAATAGAATGAAGAAAGTCTTGTTTTTATCCGCTATCGTAGTTTTATTGACTGCTTCTGCATGTAGAAGCAAAACTTGTCCTGCATACTCTCAGGCAGAGTCGAATACTTCTTTCCATCAAGCTTAAGCTTGCTCTCCATTAGACTATGCAGAATTTTTAGTTTTCTATTAGTTATTTTACTATCGTCTTGTGAGAAAGTTCTAGATAAGTTAACTCTAGAAGAAGTTAATAGTCATGACAGCTACTACCCGATTAATATTGGATATTTGATAGATTATCGAGATGACTCTACGAGGTACGTTAAGAGCAGCTTAGATTCCCAGCCAATAGTCACAGAAACTTCTGCATTTATCCGAGAACTCATCGAAGAAACCATCCTTGGATTTATACACCGATTCAATATAAGGTCAAGGTTTTTAGCAGAAAGTCACTTTCAGATCCTTGGGTTTTTCAGCAGAATAAGTCTATTCAGCAACATGCAATTTTATTACTCAAAACGAAAGTAATTTAAGATTCATTAAGCTGTATTCACCTATCAATTCCATATTATCATGGCAAGGGAATAAGTTTATAGATAAGGCTAGTACAAAATTATATGGTGATTGGGATTGTAGATATATTGAACTTTTCCAGTCTAAAACAATTTTATCTATTCGTTATGATTCCACTATCACGGTGTCACAATATCTGGATACGAATGCCATCGAAAAAACTCATTTTTTTAAGACCTATACCCCGCGGGTAGGTTTGATCTATGCTGAGTATCATAAAATTGGAAAGAAAAAATGCACTGAATAGCTGGAGTAATCCTGGAAATGGATACACTATAGTTCGAAGAGTCATTGACTGCATAAGATAGGTATTATAAAGAACTTGGATTCATCTTTCTCCGTTTTTATTTTTTTAGAAACCTTTTACTAATTCCATTTAGGAATAAAAATTTTCCTGTAAATTTGCCTTTAGCTCAAAATAACATAAGGGAGGAGTATAAAATAAAAATAAAAGTAAGAAATGGGACGCGCGTTTGAATACCGAAAAGCAGCCAAAATGGCTCGATGGAGCAAAATGGCTATTACGTTTACACGTATAGGGAAGGAGATAGTGATGGCTGTAAAAGGCGGTGGTCCTGATCCCGATACCAATACTAGATTGCGCATAGCCATTCAGAATGGGAAGGCGGCCAATATGCCTAAAGAGAATGTGGAGCGTGCCATTAAAAAAGCATTAGGTAAGGATGAGAAAGATTTTGCAGAGGTGCTGTATGAAGGATTTGGTCCTCATGGAGTGGCTTTTCTGGTAGAAACTGCTACGGATAATACCAATCGAACGGTGGCTAATGTGCGTTCTCATTTTAATAAATGTGGTGGAGCCCTTGGTAATTCTGGTTCAGTAGAGTTTCTATTCGATCACAAGGCTTTTTTCACTATAGATATTGCCGGGAAAAATCTAGAAGATTTAGAATTAGAATTAATCGACTTTGGACTAGAAGAAATTGGCACGGAAGAAGGGGAATCATTTATTCAAGTGTCGTTTACAGATTTTGGGAAAATGCAGCAGGCTCTGGAGAGCATGGGTATAGCTATCTTATCAGCAGATAAAGAAAGAGTCCCTATGAATATAAAGGATGATTTGACCTCAGAGCAGATAGCTGATGTAGAGAAGCTCATAGAGCGATTAGAAGAAGACGAAGATGTGCAGGCAGTATATCATAATATGGGTTAAGAATTGAAAATTTTGAATTCTTAATTTTTAATAGGAGAGATAGATGAACAAAAAAACAACTTAAAAAAATAAAATCAATTATATGAACATTTTAGTTTGCGTAAGCAAGGTGCCAGATACTACGGCTAAGATTGCTTTCAAAGATAATAATACCAAGTTCGCTAGCGAAGGGGTAACCTATATTCTCAATCCTACGGATGAATGGTATGCATTGGTCAGAGCACTAGAATTGAAAGAAGCAGCAGGTGCAGGAAAAGTAACTGTTATCAATGTAGGTGGAGCTGAGAATGATCAGTATTTGAGAAAAGCTTTAGCTATTGGAGCAGATGATGCTGTATTGATTGAATCTGCTGTTGATTTAGAGCCATTTTATGTAGCGAAGGAAATAGCTAATTATGCCAAAGTAAATTGCTATGATGTAGTCGTAACAGGTAAAGAAACGATAGATTACAATAGCTTTTCGGTAGGTGGTATGATAGCAGAATTTATGGATTGTGCTTTTATATCACAGGTATCTAAATGGGATATGAATGGTAATTTAGCTACAATCAACCGCGAGGTAGAAGGTGGAGAAGAAGTAATGGAGGTTTCTACACCATTTGTACTATCTGCTCAGAAAGGCATGGCAGAGCAGCGCTTACCAAATATGAAAGGTATCATGATGGCAAAAACAAAACCTTTAGCAAAAATAGCTGCTGCGGGAGGTGATCCTTTGGTGACCATTGTGAAATTTGATGAACCAAAGCCTAAATCAGCTGTAAAGTTATTTTCTGTGGACGATGTAGAAAGTCTCGTAAAAGCGCTGAATGAAGAAGCTAAAGTTATCTAATCCCTTTACCACTAAATAAATTAAACTAATATGATAATAGTATATATAGAAAGCACCAATGGTCACCTAAAGAAATCTTCTTTGGAGGTAATGACTTATAGTAAAAAAATGGCTACACAAATGGCTACGGAAGTGGCAGCCATCTGTCTTACTCCCTGCGATGCCTCTCTAGTAGGCGAATATGGAATAAGTAAATTGTATCAGGCAAGCGACGCTCGTTTTGAGCATTTTGATAGCAAAGCATTTACAAAAGCGATAGCGGAAATTTTCACTAACAATGGAGGCAAGGTTTTAGTGCTGCCATTTAATCAGAATGGAAAAGCATTAGCACCTAGACTGTCTGTGAGACTAAATGCTGGTCTAGTTAATGGCGCGAATGCACTCGCCAATACATCGAATGGCTTTGTCATAAGTAAGAATGTATTTTCAGGTAAGGCCGTAGCTAATTATCAAATTCATACCGACGTGAAAATTGTATCGCTAGCCTCGAACTCTATTCCTGCTGAAAAGAATCCGACGAGCTGTGAAGTTATACCTAGTGCCACCTCTTTATCTGATACAGATTTTTCTACAAAGTATATTAAAAGTGAACTCGTCTCAGGAGATATACCGCTAAGTGAAGCAGACCTTGTAGTATCGGCTGGTAGAGGTTTAAAAGGACCTGAAAACTGGGGTATGATTGAAGAATGTGCCAAGATACTAGGAGCCGCTACTGCATGCAGCCGCGCTGTAGCAGATGTGCACTGGCGTCCTCACCATGAGCATGTGGGTCAGACAGGATTAGCTATTTCACCTAATTTATATATTGCTGTTGGAATCTCTGGAGCCATTCAGCATTTAGCCGGAGTGTCAAGTTCTAAAACTATTGTAGTCATCAATACCGACCCCGAAGCGCCATTTTTTAAGGCAGCAGATTATGGAATCGTAGGAGATGCATTTGAGGTGATGCCTAAGTTTAATGAGGCATTGAGAAAGCTGAAAGCCTAGGATAATTTAATAAAATGTCTGTTTTTCTAATCTACTAGTATAAAATAGTCTATTTTTTGTTTAATAGAATGGGTTTAAAAGGGATTAGATTACATAGTTCTAAAGTATATTCCTCATAAACTTAGTTCGTTTACTTACCACTAAAATCAATTGATTTTCATTTGAGTATTCATTCTACTACCTCGTATTAAAAATCTCGCTTATATTTGCCATTATTAAATGATTAAGAATTATGGTTAGTAATGAAAGTTCCCCGATTCAGTATCTAGATTTTGAAGCTCCTATTGAGCTTATTCAGAATCAGATAGATGAGATGGTGGCAATGGAGAAGAAATCGAATATAGATCTCACAGATAAGATTCAGCTGCTCAAAGATAATTTAGAAGCTGAAAAACATAGAGTAACCCAGGGTCTAAGTACATGGCAGAAAGTACAGTTATCTCGTCATCCTAATCGTCCATACGCTTTGTTCTATATGGATCACATCTCAGATTTCAGTATAGAAATACATGGAGATAGAAATGTAAAGGATGATAAAGCTATTGTATGTAAAATGGCGCAAATCAATGGACAATCGGTTATGCTTATCGGCCATCAAAAAGGAGCTAATACTAAAATGAGGCAATATCGAAATTTCGGAATGCCATACCCAGAAGGCTATCGAAAGGCACTTCGTGCTATGAAAATGGCAGAAAAATTTAATATTCCTGTAGTCACCTTGATTGATACTCCGGGAGCTTTCCCGGGAATAGAAGCTGAGGATAGAGGACAGGCAGAAGCCATCGCTAGAAATCTATTTGAAATGGCAAAACTTCAGGTACCTATCCTATGTTACATCATAGGCGAAGGGGCTTCAGGCGGAGCCTTAGGAATAGGAGTGGGTGATAAGGTTTTTATGTTGGAAAACACATGGTTTACGGTGATATCCCCTGAGTCTTGTTCTAGTATCTTATGGAGAAGCTGGGAGCATAAAGAAAGAGCGGCAGAAGCTTTGAAATTGACTCCGGACGATAACCTAAGAAATAAACTTATAGATGGTATACTAGCGGAGCCAGCTGGGGGCGCTCATTATCAGCCAGAAGAGATGGCTCTCCATCTTAAGACACATATCATAGAAAATCTAGCGGTATTATGCAAAATGAAACCTGAAGATAGAGTCACTGCCCGAATAGAAAAATATAGTGCTATGAGCAGCGCTATAGAGGTAGGATAATGGCTAGCTAGATGATTCAAGAAATAAAAGACTACTTCTTTTTTAAGCGTTTGAATAAGGAAATCGATCATGGTCGAAAGAATTTGTTATTGCAAGAATTTTCCGAGGTAAAGAACATTGGATTGGTCTATGATGCCACAGATTTCGTAATGATTGCAGAGATGAGAGATCTTGAGATTAAATTGAAAAATGAAGGAAAGAATATTTCTGTATTCGCTTTTATTAATTCGGATGAAAAAAAATACGAACCCTTTTTATTCACTAGAAAAGACTTAAACTGGTATGGCTATCCTACTAAGCAGCAGCTCTTTGACTTTACAGTCATGGATTTTGATTTAGTTTTGGGTTTTTTTAATGGTTTAAACTCTCCACTAAACGTTATATTTGCCCACTCGAAATCAAAATTGAGACTAGGGATAAATTATAAACAAAATCCTGCTCTATTTGATATCATATTGGGTTCTGATAGTAATCTTAGTGGAAAGGATATAGTGAATAAATTAATGAATTTTATAACAGCAATTAAAACATAATGAGTAGTCAATTGAGAGGAACAGGTGTAGCATTAGTTACGCCATTTGATAAGAAGAACGATGTAGACTATCCAGCATTGAAAAAACTAGTAGCTCACTGTATTAAAGGGGGCGTAAATTCACTTATAGTTTTAGGTACTACAGGCGAGACACCTACATTAACCAAGGAAGAAAAAGTAGAAATATTAAGATTTGTCGCTGTAGAAGCTGATGGAAAAGTGAATTTGATCGCTGGATTCGGCGGTAATAATACACTTCAAGTAGTGGACGAAATTAACGAAGCAGACCTAACAGGCTATAGCTTTATTCTGAGTGCAAGCCCATATTACAATAAACCAAGCCAGGAAGGTATTTATCAGCACTATAAGACCATAGCCAAGGCTTCTCCATTACCTATAATTTTGTACAATGTACCAGGAAGAACTGCTTCTAATATTTTAGCTGACACTAGCTTAAAACTTGCTAGAGAAGTAGATAAGATAGTGGCTATCAAAGAGGCTAGCGGAAATATTGACCAATGCATGAAATTGGTGAAAAATAAGCCAAAGGACTTTATAGTTTTAAGTGGGGATGATAATCTAGTGGTTCCGCAACTTTCTTTCGGAATGGATGGCTGTATTTCGGTCATTGCTAATTTATTGCCAAAAGAGTTCTCTACCATGATTCAACATGGTCTTAATGGCGAGTTTGAAGAAGCGACAGCTATTCAATTTAGACTAGCAGATATTATAGAATCTATATTTGAAGAAGGCAACCCTGTAGGTATTAAATCTGCTTTAGGCCTTCAAAATATTACCACAGATGCTGTAAGATTGCCTCTGGTTAATGCCTCGGACGCCCTCCGTGAAAAAATCAAAAAGCAGTTAATTCAAATATAGTCATCTGGAGTTTTAGCTCGCTAAAATCTTGATTAATTTCAATCTTTGATTCTCTAATTGTTTATATATTTGTATATGAACACTGTTTGTATTATGAATAAATTAGGTTACAATTTTCTTTTTCTATTTATAGGATTTACTGCATTGGGTCAAGTTACAATACCCACTGCACATATGCCCACTATAGGTGACGTGTTTACCTATGGAGTAGATACGCAGACTTATCCGATAAAATCTCCACTAAGCGGACTGTATGATTTTTCAGAGCTAAGGCAGAATGATACGACCACATTTCGCTATATAGCTAACGATAAAATAGTTGAATACCCTAATTCTAACTTAAAGCTGATAGAAGATGACAATGACAATGCTACTGTATATTTTAATAAAAATGGGAATGACTTATTTTTAATATCCCTATCTCAGATTCAATCTCAGCTTCCTATACCTGGTGTGGGAGGTCTCAAGGGTACTATGAAATATCTCAGTCTACCATTGACTAATACAACGAATATTACGACGACGGATGCTATTAATATCACTATACCAAAAGAATTTTTTCAGGGTTTCAATATTGATTCTTTGATTTCTGCTACGGTGCCTAATTCCAGAGCAGATTCTTTTGTTGTAAGTATTGCATTTTCTTTAAATATGAAAGCAGATGGCACCGGGAAAATAAAAACACCTATTGATAATAACATAGATGTCATCAGAGTGATTCGAAAAATTACGATAGATTATAAAATTCTACTCTATGGGAGACTGCTAGGTTTTCCGGCTAATGGAAGTGATGTAACTCCATTTATAGGAGGCCTCTTGCCGATAGATGATTTAGATTTAAACTTAACTACTCATGCATTTTACTCGCCTATATATAGACAAGAAATTCTTACGGCTACTTTAGACACTACTGGCACCAAATATCAAGGAATTAATTATCGATATAGAACTAAAAATGGAGTCATAGTCAATCAAATTCAAGGCAGTCAAGCAGAAGATTTAGATATAGTCCAGACTCAAAACAGAATAGAAGTGCGAAACATACCCTTGCAAACTAGTGCATTACTGAGCTTATATTCTCTAGATGGCAAAAAAATAACTGAAAAGAAATTAACTACTTCAGACTATAGTCTTGTGTTAGATAAAGTTTCAGGTATAGTGATCGCTCACCTAAATGCTGGTGGTAAAATTTCTACAAAAAAAATCTCCATACAATAAGTGTCTTCGAGTAAGAATATTCTAGAATTATACGATAAAGCTTCTAAAATACTAGAAGACTATATCATACTGAAAAAGCTTCGTCGCACTCCAGAGCGCAATTATCTTTTGAAGCTGATTTATCAGCGCAATGACCATTTCGGAGCAGATGATTTATTTCTTGCTGTAGACAAGGAAAGATTTAATATAAGCAAAGCCACCGTCTACAATTCACTGGAATTGTTTTTAGAATGCGGTATTATAACGAAGCACTACCTTAATAATAATACATCTATTTATGAGAAAGCCTATGGTTTCAAGCAGCATGACCATTTTATCTGTCAAGAGTGTAAAAAGATTATCGAATTTTGTGATCCACGACTATATCAAATCAAGAAATCACTAGAAGAAGTTTTGAAAGTAGAAATCAATTCTCATCAACTTTATTTGTATGGGAATTGTAAGGACAAGAAATGTAAAGGGAAGTCTTAAACATCTAGCTGCAATTTCACAACTTTATTCGCCAACTGGCCGCAAGCGGCATCAATGTCTTTTCCACGACTTTTTCTGACCTTAGATGAAACTCCTTTGTCACGGAGGGTATGTAGGAATGCATCTCTGCGCTCTTTCTTTGATTTTGAATAAGGTGTTCCATCTACGGGATTATATTCTATGAGATTGACATAGACCGGGAAATCCTGACATAGTTTCACTAAATTTATAGCATCCTCTACACTATCATTAAATTGATTGAGTAGGATGTATTCATAGGTGATTTTATTATACGTTTTCTCATAGAAGTAGGCGAGAATAGCCATCAATTCTTCTAGCGGATTACTTTTATTGATATCCATGACGGCAGTTCGCTTATCGTTGGTAGCTGCGTGGAGTGATAGGGCTAGATTGATTTTGAGTCCTTCATCTGCTAGTTTTTTGATATTTCTAACTATCCCCGATGTCGATACCGTAATCCGTTTGGCTCCTATGCCCAGTCCTTCGTCCTCACTATGGATTCGGTGGAGACTTTTGACTACTTCGTCATAGTTGAGTAGAGGTTCGCCCATACCCATATAGACTATATTGGTCAAGGGTTTTTCGTAATGTTTTAGGGCGAGTTCGTTGAGAAGATAGACTTGATCATAAATTTCGAATGCAAACAAATTGCGCTTACGAGGAAGAAAACCTGTGGCGCAGAAGGAGCAACTCAAACTGCAGCCTACTTGTGAAGAGATACAAGCCGTAATTCTATCCTCAGATGGGATAATAACCCCTTCGATTGTTTCCTTATCATAGGTTTCAAATCCTACCTTTATAGTGCCATCTTGGCTCTGCTGAAATATACTCACGGCCGTCTCCGGTAGGACATATAATTCATGGAGCTTTGCTTGCAAAGGCTTAGGGATGTTTTTCATTTCAGAAAATTCTAAGGTGCGGTATTTCCATAGCCACTGAAATAACTGAGAAGTGCGAAACTTCTTCTCGCCAAGCGCTTCCATTTCTTTGGTCAGCTCTTCCTTATCCATTAGTCGTAGATTCTTCTTAGTCATTTGCATTTAATTTCTCTAAATAATGACTCAATTCTACACTGTCTATCCGTTCCATTTTATGATAAAGCAGCTTATTCCCCTCGCCATAAAAAAATGCAGTAGGGAAG
>Ga0078894_10001395_pt1 | contig 17863 bp, 11 predicted proteins | sample LauGreSu1BDMLBSD_2_FD_67506 | JGI IMG/M metagenome (GOLD analysis project Ga0078894, IMG submission 67506) | Freshwater lake microbial communities from Lake Michigan, USA - Su13.BD.MLB.SD (version 4) (version 4) | ecosystem: Environmental > Aquatic > Freshwater > Lake | place: Lake Michigan... | reverse complement strand
TTCCGATATGATACAATAATTAAGAGAATATCCTAGGAGGATTAAATTGGCAACAACAGTATATGATGTAGAAGAGATTCAACTACAAAATGGCGCAACAGTAAAGCTAAAGCCTTTAACAATTAAAGAGCTTAGAAAGTTTATGGCCGCTATCAGCAAGACTGCAGAAGTCACTACAGAAGACGAGACATTGACGATCCTTATTGATGCATGTGCGGTAGCACTTGAAAAACAGCTCCCAGAATTGGTAGCAGATAGAGACGCATTTGAGGACGTATTAGATGTACCAACAATTAATCGTATTCTTGAAGTTTGCGGTGGCATTAAGATGGACGACCCAAATTTGCTAGCGGCAGCGGTTCTAGCTGGTCAGAACTAGATCTAGCTGCATTAGAAGGAGAAGTATTTCTAATAGGCAACTATAAGAATTACGAAGAATTGGAAGATAACCTTTCAATGCCAGAATTGATTCAGACTTTTAAATCAATGCAAAAGTCTGAATCAGAAAAAAGAAAGTTTTTGGCCGCAATACAAGGCGTAGAACTTGAAGGCGCTGAAGAAGAACAAAGCAAGAGCTTTGAAGACGTAAGACGCAAGGCTCTTGGAATAACTGCAGATGCATCTGACGTTGTTTCATTACAGGGTCAGTTTGCATCAGAAGCAGGGTTTGGTATCGGGGCAGGGCTCGGATACAAAAAGGAGTAAGAGTTGGCAGATCAAAATATAGTAACCAACATAACTGCGACGGCTAATTTTTCTAGCCTAACAGCGCAGTTACAAGCGGTTACTTCCCAACTCTTAAAACTCCAAGCAACAACAATTGGCTTAAACAAAAATCTAACTAGCCAGGTTGGAGTCATGAATCGTCAGTTTGACGAAACCATGCGCTCCACTGGCCAGTTTTCTAGACACTTCGTAACACTAACTTCAGACGTTTCTAAGTTTGGTCAAAACCTAGACAGCGGAAGAATGAAGCTAGGTCAATATTTTAGAACCTGGCAAGGACATACACAGAAGACTAGCTCCTTAGTTAAAGATTTAGCTAAACAGCAGGTAATGCTTGAGAATGCAATCATACAGCCATTAGGCAAAAACGCTCAAGGATTAATGCAGTATAACGTAATGGTTCAGTCTGGACTAGACGTAACAAAGAATAAATCAGCACTGCTTAGACAAGAACTATCAATCATGAATAAGGTCATGAATGATGGAGCAAATCAATTAATTAACTGGGGTAAGAATACTCAGTGGGCTGGTAGACAGCTAACTGTAGGTCTAACTGTTCCATTAGCAGCATTTGGTATGGCTGCAGCAAAAGCATTTAGACAAGCAGACGAAGAACTAGTAAGATTAACAAAGGTTTATGGCGGATTAACTGCAACATCATCAGAAGATTTGTTAAAAGTAAGAAAAGATGTTGCCGCACTTTCTAGAGAGCTGGCTTCTGGATTAGGTGCAAACTTTACAGAAACTATTGCTTTGGCTGCGGATATTGCTGCGACTGGAAAAGAAGGAACAGCTTTACTAGACTCTACTAGAGAAACTACGAGACTTGCTATTCTTGGAGAAGTTGATAGACAAGAAGCAATGAAAGCAACACTTTCAATCCAGACAGCTTTTGGTAAAAACACTAAAGAGCTAGCAGAAACAATTGACTTCCTTAACGCAGTTGAAAACCAGACATCAACAAGCCTAGATGATTTAGTAACAGCGATTCCTAAAGCTGGCCCAGTTGTTAAATCTTTAGGTGGAGACGTTCAAGATTTAGCACTATATCTTACAGCAATGAGAGAAGGCGGAATCAATGCATCAGAATCAGCAAACGCATTAAAGTCTGCACTAGCATCTATTATTAACCCAACCAAGGTTGCCAAAGAGCAGTTCCTTGGACTTGGAATTGATTTGGCTGGAATAGTAGATAAGAATGCTGGCAACTTGACTGGAACAGTTATGGCACTTAAAGACTCTTTAGATTCTTTAAAGCCATTAGAAAGAGCAAGAGCAATTGAACAGCTATTCGGTAAGTTCCAGTTTGCAAGAATTAATGCATTGTTTGAAAACCTTGGAAAAGAAGGAAGCCAGACACTACAAGTATTAGATTTAATGAAAGCAAGCACACAGGATCTTGCAAGTATATCTGAGCGAGAATTAACTGCAATGACAGAATCTGCTTCTGGTAAATACAGAAGAGCGCTAGAATCTGTAAAAGCAGATTTAGCGGTTATTGGAGAGCAGTTCTTAAAAGTAGGAACGTTTGTATTAAATGCAATAGATGGCATAGTTAAATTTATTGGAAATCTTCCAGGACCAATTAAAGCAGTACTAGGATTTATCGGAAGCCTTACAGCAATCGCTGGACCTATAATTATGTTAACTGGTGTTCTTGCAAACTTCTTTGGATATATCGTAAAGGGTATATTTGCACTTAAAAATATTGGCAAGGGCGGAACAGGATTTAAATTATTAACTCCAGAATTAATGGCAGCATCAGCTGCAGCCGAAACAGTAGAGCAAGCATTTTATAGCGACACTAAAGCAGCAGCTACATTTTCTGACGCAGTATTAACTCTAGCAGCTTCATTTGAAAAACTAAGACAAAATGCAATGTCTTCAACAATTGCAACATCAAACAGTATGTCTACTGTTGCTGGTAACACGGTTATGCCTGGCGGAGGAAGAATTGTAGACAAGAATAACCCTCTTGTAGGTAAAGCATACTCAAGAGATATGTCACACATGATTCCAACGGGATCAAAGACTCCACAGCAAAGAGCAGACGAAACAATATTCTCTACAGTTCCTGGACCTAAGCCAGTAAATCAAAGAATTTCTAATTCAGCTCAAGTTTATATGAACGATGATCTGCCAAGGATTAATGGCATTACTGCAGCAAATGGAGTTTCGACTGGTGTAGTAGCAGCGGAAGCAGCAAAATGGCATTCTATGACGGCAGCCATTGCTATGCAATCAAAGGCAGAACTAGCAACATTAAAAACTGAAATAGCAGCAACTGGAACAGTAACAGCATCACTTTCAGATTCTTACCAAGCACTGCTGCCACAGATGACAAAAATTACATCCCTTGCTGCAGATGAAACTGCTTTAATAGTTAAACAATTACAGGCTGGCAAGCTTACAGTTGAAGCGGCAAGAGCAAAGATATTTGCTTTAAATGCTCAAGTAGAAGCAATGATGGTTCAGACAGCACAAGGAGTTGCGGCAGCTCAAGCAAGAACTCTAAACCTAACTACAGTGCCTTTGACAACTCAGCCAGTTGTTAGCGCAGCTGGTAAATCAAACATGAAAGAGCTTTTCCATAAGACAGAAACATCTAAGCTTGTAGATTCAATAGCTCGTGGCTTAGGAGTTAGAACTTCTGGTGCTGGATATAGCATCCAGACAACAAAGCCAAGATTTAATGCTGGAGGACCAGTTGAACAATTTGGTCCTAATAAAACTCAAGTAAGTGGTCCAGCATCTATATCTTATGATGACAGATTAGGAACAGTTCCAGTAGGAGGCTATGTTCTAAATCAGCAGGCGTCACTTGATCCAAGAAATGCAGAACTAGTTGCAGCAGCACCTTCTACTTATAAGAACGACGGCGGAGAAATAACTGCAATGCTTACGCCAAAAGAGACAGTATTTGGACCAGGAATTAAAGACAACCCAGCTTTATTTGCAGCAGTAGATGCAGCTAATAATGGAAGACCCGTTCCAGGACATATGGGTGGCGGAAAGATTAGTTTGTCTAGAGCAAATTATGGAATTATGAATCCAGCAGTAATGGGAAGAATGCTAGGACAACTATTTAGACGTAATCCAAAACTTTCAAGAGAAATGCTTCAAGGCAGAAACGTATCATTATCTGGAGCAGAAGCAAGAGCGTACCAAGAAGGAGTATTTGGTTCAGCGCTAAAATCATCTTCTAGAGATTTAACTAGACAATACTATTTTGTAGGAAACTGGGGAGGAAGATTAAGGGCAAGCGTAAACTCAGCATTAGCTCATGGTGCCGCTAAGAAAGCAGACATAGTTAGCGACTTGATGCATGGTACATCACAACAAGCACTTCCATCACTAACAAGATTCCTTCAGGTTAATAAAGTTGCTCCAGATAAAATACAAGCACTGACTGATCGTGCTAGAGATAATATTGTTTCTAAATTAGGTGGAACTGGAAAAATTGGAGAAGCAGAATGGTCTAGAATTCAACACAAAGAATATCTTGACATATCAAAAGAGCTTAGACTAAAGAAAGAATATTTTGAGAGCCTAAATATTCCAGGACAAAGAAGAGCACATTCAACTGATCCAGTTGCAAGAGGCATCCAGGCAGAAACTGCATTAAACCCATATGGAACATCAGACCTAGATAAATTAATTGCGGCCAACGATATAAATGGCACAAGATACATGGGTTCATACCGTAATTATGGAATAGAAAAAATTAATGGACAGCCAACAGCATTAGCGCATATGATGCCAGGGTACAATGTCGGCGGACCAATTAAGTTTGGAAAGAATAACTATGGTGCTAGACTTCCTCAAGAAGTTATAGATAGATTAACGGCTAGATGGGAACCACCTAGACAATTTTATAAGCCAGGATTCCAGTACAAGCTTGGCAATCAAGATCCCCTACATGGCCCATTGCAAATTGGAATGTCTCAAAGACTTAAGCGATATGCTGGATATGATCCAAACGATTATGCTATGCGAAGAGATGTTGTATTTAGAGATGAAAGATTTAGCAGACTAAATATTATGCCTGGGTTCCTAACTGGAACTCCACAAGAACGTGGCAAATATGCAACAGCACAATACATGGATGGTAACCTAGACATAATGTCTCAGATGGAAAGATTGGGCAACCACCCACTCGGACCAATTGCTGCTATGAAAAGTGTACAAAAGAAATTTAGTGGAAAGCTATTTAGAGGATTAATACTAGATAAAACTTTTAAGGGATTGCCAAAAGAATTAATAGAAGCAATCAAACTTGCAAGAGCCACTGGAGATGCCTCATCGTTAATCGGTAAAGAGTTTATAATGAGACGCTCTTCTTGGAGCAAGAGCCCAACAGTCGCAAGCTTCTTTGCCCCAGGAAGCAAGGTAAATCCAGATTCATTAGTTATAGAAGCTGCAATTAAAAATAGAAATATATTGCCAGCTGGAGACATGTTCCCAGATAAAAAATTTATGGCTCCTTATGGACAAGACTGGAGCGGCGGAAAGCTTGGCGGACAATATCGATCAGAGCAAGAAGCTATATTTGGCGGCAAATTTAAAATAGTAGGCTTTGATAATGGAAGACTTAAAGTAGAAACTGTTGTAGATGGTGCACGTGAAATGGGTGGTCCAGTTAATGCTGGAAGACCTTACCTAGTTGGAGAAAATGGTCCAGAAGTATTTGTTCCTAAAAATGCAGGAGGAATAATTCCTAACTATGCAGTTGGTGGACCAATTCGTCGTGGTAAAAACTTTTATGGAGAAAGTAGACACGGAGTTACAAGCGGTAATCCAGCAAAGAGAGCTGAGCAAATAAAAGCTAGAGATGCTCGTGCTGCAAATTACGAAGCAGAACAAAGCCTAAGTCCACTAATGCGTTCAGCAAAAAAACTAAACTTAGCTATCGGATCCAGTATAAATTCTATTGCAAACAAGATGAACATTTCATCAAATACTTTAGTTGCAAACACCAGAGTCCTTGGCTCAGAAATTAAATCTTCTATAAAAATAATTACTGACGGAGCATCTAAGCTTTCTTCTAGTATCAAATCTACATCAAAAATTATTGCTAATTCATATAAGTCTTCCGCAACTCTTCAAGCTGGTGTTCCTGGTGCAGGTACTTCAGGTGCTGGAGCAGCATTTTTTAATAACGCAAAATACTCTACAACAGCCATGCTTCATCCTATACAATACTTAAAGACTAAGGGAATCGGAGAGAACTTCGGTCAAGGCATGGTAGGAAATACAGTTGGAATGATGGGCGGAATGGCAGCAGGCACTGCAATCGGCGGTAAGTTGGGTGGAGCAAACGGCGCTATGGTTGGAAGCATGGCTGGAATGATGGCTGGACAAGGACTAGCATCAATGTCTGGTAAAGCAATAGCTGGCATGGCTGGAAGAGCAACGGCAGCAGGTGTTGCAACCACAGCACTTGGAGCAACAGCAGCAGGCATAGCAGGACTAGTTGCCCCTATAGCTTTAGTAACGGCTGCTTTATATGCTGGATACAAGGGATGGCAAAATTACAAAAAGGGTCAAGAACTTAACATACTTACATTTGGACTAACTGCAGAGGCTGCCAAAAAAGCCAATGTCAGATTTACAGATTTTGGTTCAAAGATAAAAGATACAATTCAAGATTCAAAAGATTTAGCAAGCGCCAACAAGCTAATTTATGAAAGCATGAAGGATGGTGGAACTCCATTCCAAATGACAATTGCTGAATACAAAAAGTTAAAGGTTGAAGTAAAAGAAACATTTGGTGAGCAGATTAAAGCACTTGATCGCCAGCCTTCAAATAAAGTACCCGATGCAGTTCGCAGAATTAAAGAGCAGCTAATAGCTGCTGGAATGTCTGCAGAAGATGCAACTAAAAAAGTTTATACAATGCTTCAGCTTTCAAATAAAAAAGACCAATCTATTACTGCAACTCTGGGTAACGCACAGTTTAAAGCAATTACAGACCCACAGTCTGCTGCAGTTTCTGCAGTCACAAGCTTTGGAGCAGATACCAAAGATCAAGGAAATAAAGAAAAGGCAGCGTCATTAAATACAGCACTTATGGCTACAGAGACTGGAATCAATGATTTAATTGCAAAGAGAGAAAGACTTGTTGCTAAAGACCTTACTGGGAAAACAAAGTCCTTGACTTATGCTGAAGCTGAAAAAATAATGATTGATCAAATTAATAAGTCAAAGCAGGCAGGAGCAGTAATAACTCAGGGAACCATTGACGAAATGGCAAAGAGTAATCCAGAAGTTAGAAAGATGATTAATAGTACAGACACAGTTGTTAGCGTCTGGCAAAAGATAAGACTAGAAGCTCAAGGATATAATGGAGACTTATCTCAATTAAATGCTAAGCAGGCAGCTGTTCTTTCACAAGCATTTGCTGCAATAAGCTCATCTGTACAGTCTACAAATAGAGCTGGAATTCTTAAAGAGCAATACGACAAACTTGAAGACTTAAACAATAAGATTAAAGAATATACAAAAGCATTAAAGGGACAAACAGTTTCTCAGCAAATCTCTGATAGAGATAGAATAAATGCATTAAATAAACAAATTGAAGCAAACAACAAGTTGGCAGAGGCTAGAAAGAAAGCTTTATCTGCCGCACAAGCGGACGCAGATCTTGGAAGACAAATTGAAAAAACCAGACTTGAAATGCAAAATGCATCAGCTACTGGAGACACTGAAAAAGCACAATCTTTAAGAATTGACTTAGAGTCATTAACATCTCAGCAGCAAACAGAAGCTCAAGTAAGATCTATTGATAAAGCAACAGAAGCAGCAAATGCTCCACTTAAAGCTGCAATTGAATCAATTGGAAATAAACAACAGAAACTTGCAGACAGCGCTGCCCTGGCGGGAGAAAGCTTAGATTCATATCGTAAAAAACAACAAGATGCAATTGCTGCAATAGACAAGGTTAATAATTCTATGACAGCGCTTTATGGTAATGCAAAGGCCGCTGGTAAATCAGTAGAAGAATATGTTAAGACAAATAAAGAAGCCGCCGCTGGATTAGTAGCTGCAGTTGAAGCTGCCACTGGTAAAAAAATGGAAAGATATACAACAACTACTACAACTGAGATTACAGCTAAGGGTCCAGTAAGCACTACAACAAAGGTCCCAATTTCTCCACAGCAGAATGCATTGAGCATACTTGCAAAGGCTGGAGCGGGATCTGCAGTTGATCAAGCAGTTGCCAATAGCATTAAGGGCGGTTCAACACTTAGAGATGTTGTAAATGCCGTCAAGGGTATAGATGACAAGAAAATAAGAAAAGACATACCTGTAAGCGGCAACTATGCTAACAGCATGGAAGAAAAGACATTTGACGGTAAAAAGATTAAGGTTTTAAATGCAGAAGCTAGAGAGGCAATTGCTAAGCGAGAAAACCTACAGCTAAAAGAAACGTTTGTTTGGAATGGTCAAAGATACGGAAAGAGCCAAAAAGATGGCAATATTGTATTTATGGGTAAGGCTGCAACTGGAGTACAGGGCGGAATGCCAGGAATGTATCTTGTTGGAGAAAATGGACCAGAATTAGTTCACTTAAAGAATCGTGCTAATATAATGCCTAACGATGTAATGCAAACATTAGCTGCCGCATCTCCAAGATATAATTTTAATAAAGCTCAGTATAATTTAAAGGATGGCACTACTTCAGGTAATTCATATGTTGTTAATCAAAACATATATGCATCTGAAGGTATGGATGTCGAGGCATTGTCTAATATGATTGTTAAAAAAGCTGAAGTTGTTATTGGACAAAAGGCAAAGATTAATGTTAAAATGGTAGGACAAGGGAAGAGTATATAATGCCAGCTTTAAATTTACCAGTAGGCTCCGCCCTGTTTATACAGGACGCTAATAACGCCTGGCAAAAATTAACTGAACATAATAGGTCTCCTATATCTGCTGACGTGCAGCGCTTTGAGCAGACCGCTAGAATGGCCAATGGAAGCCTTAGAAAGCTGTTTATAGCCGATAAGAAGAACATCTCTACCTCATGGAGCATGCTTCCTTCATACGCCAGCATGACGGTAGATGGAGGCTGGGGAGCGGAAGATATAAAGGCATTTTATTTAAGCGCTAAAGGCCAAGGCACATTTAATGTCAGAATTGCATATAATGCTACGAGAACAGAGGAGTTTCTTGCCTCATTTACATCATGCTCATTTAATATAATTAAAAGAAATGTAAAAGAAAATGCAGCTGACACAGCACAGGCATTTTGGGATGTATCTATAGCACTGGAAGAAGTATAATGCTACCAGTAAGCTCAACAACATTAAGTAAATTAAATCAATCTCTATCGTATTCAATGACAGGCGGATGCTGGCTTGAATACAATATGAACGATTTAATTAAAGGCGTAAAGGTAGAGTCACCAGTTGAAAGTGCAACTCAAACAGATCCTGTAACTGGCAAAACTTACCAGCCTTTTAAAAAGCTATTCCCATTGACTAGTATAATAGATCCAAGAAGACCTGCGGTTAGAGGAATTAATTACTTTATATTAAACCCAAACGTTACTAGCCAAATACCAAAATACAATGTTTCTTCAGACTTACCAGTTCGTACATATTTTTCTAGCCCAAAAAATCAATACAAGTTTTGGGTTTCTCCAAAGGCTCCTGGAATATCTACTTCGTTATCTAACTGTAATTTTACTGTAGAATATCCAGTAGCTCAAACAGCTGTAGCTAATACAATAGTTGTTAAGTTTGAAACATCTTACTCTAAGCCAGTTAACTGGTCAATTAAAATACAAGATTATGCTGGTACTGAAACAACAATATCTACAAATGCTTCTGTAGAAGACGATGGAGTATTTCAGTTGTATCATAATGGGTCTAATCAATGGTCAACCACTAAATTTACTACCCCAACTGCTCCAGTAAACATTAAAAAAATTATAGTTACTGTAAATACAATTAGCGTTGGAGGATCCTTCCTTGGTGTTATAGAAGTTGGTGCCAGATATATTCAGGACGTATCAAGCAGATTAGTTTCTTTTCAGGTTTCTAAAACTTCATCTGACGACTCTTCTGGTATAGTCCCAGTTGGCTCCGTTACCTCAAATGCCTTATCCCTATCTTTAGAGGGATTCGATAGAAAGGGAGTTGAGTATGACAAAAATATGCCATTTAATAAAGACAACATTAACCTATACAAAAACGTAAAGATTACTCCGTTTAATAAAATAGATAACGATGTTATTCCTCAAGGAGTTTTTTATATTGACTCATTTACTCTTTCTGAGTTTGGTGACATAGACATACAAGGTCTTGACGGAGCAAAGTTTTTACAAGAGATTCTTGCGCCAGATATTGTTATTCAAAACGCACCCTCACAAGCAATCATAAGAAGGCTTTTAGATAGCGTAGGATTTACTGGTTACAAATTTAATACGTATGGAAAGAATGATCCAAACAAAGTAGACTCTGCAACAATAGTTCCCCTGTATTGGTTCACAGAAGATACAAAAACTGTATGGCAGCATATACAAGAATTGTGTAGAGACACACAAATGATTGCCACATTTGATAATAATGACATACTACAGTTTTATCCAAGAGACTATTTGTTTGACAATACAAGAGCCTCTAGCTTTAAATTTAGAAGCGAAACAAAAGGCTCAAACGTTCCAAACATAATATCTTTAGTTAAAGAAACTGTTCCTTCAGTTAAAGCAGTAAAGGTAATATACACTCCAATAATTAGCACAAACTATTCAGGATCTTCAGACAACCTTTATGTTTCTCCTCCATCAGCAATTGGAGCAGCAGCCCTGCAATCTACCCTTTTACCCACAGCTCCTTCAGAGACTGGAGCACAAAAAGGTGTCGTCTCACTTGCTCCAATTAGTGTTTACAGTGAATTAGCAGACTCATCTTTTTATAATAAGTCTGGATACTTCCTGATAAACAATGAGATAGTAGAATACGATGCAATTGAATTTCAGTACGAGCCACTTTCTGCTCCCAATACATTAGTTAAAAAATGGATTACATCTGATGCGGATATAGCAAAGTTTCTGGGAGAGAGCAAGATAAATTCTTTTAAGCCTACTTTAAGATATAGAATTAAAGAAAGAAATGCATTTAATGCTACTGGAAAAGGCATTGGAGTTGGAGACTCCCATGAAGTGAACGTAGACACCCTTAAAGCACAATGGAAGGGTCACAGGGTAAATCTTTCTGCAAAAACAAATAACTCTGATGAGTCTATATTTTCTTTAAGACAAACCGATGGTTCAGGCTCTTCTATATCCAGATCACTACTAACCATTGCAGCACCACCAGCATCAAAAGAATATTACTATGCTTCTATTTCTCCAGATATTAATTTTTCATCACAAAAATATTTTTCAGTAGGAACCGCATTATTTTTTAAGCTTGCTAAAGATAGTAACGGCAGGGTAACTGGAGAGCAATCTGTATCTGCTGGATTAGGCATAGGGCTTTCTTCAAATAATCTTAACGGATACATATTAAAAATTTCAACATCTCAAAATGTAGCAAACAAAGGATTAAATTCTAGAGACGTACAGCTTGTAAAAATTGTAAATGGAGTAGAGACAGTAGTTTCTGATACTCAAAAGACGGAAGATAATTCAATCACTGGTGTTTCTGGTGGAGAATTTTACAGAGTAGATGTAAGAGTTTCTAGTGCAACATCTGGGAAACTAATATTTAGAATTAAATTCAACAATGCAGTTATAACAGCAACTGATTCTTCTCCAATAGCAATTGAAAACAAAATTGCTTTAATCGGAATACAGGGAGAGTCCTCATTTGACTACGCATACGTTGCTCCTTTAAAGAAAGAAGATTTTGAAGGATCTTACGCTTACGACAACTATGGATCATATATAGGCTCCGCCACCTCATTAAAAAATGTATTTGGAGACTTTATAGCATCTGGAGAAGCTTCTTCCTCCACTAGTCCCTGGGTTAAAGAGTTTGGGCCAGTAGCAAGAGAAATTAAAAAAATATCTACTAAGTACGCTACAAGACCAGGGTTTGTTAAATATCCTCAAATAATATTAAATCCAAACGTCACGCTCCTAGGTTATGATGCAACTTCGTTTGGCGTAGACGCTTATATTTTAAATAACACAGGGGCCTTCGTAGATTTAGCCGACGGCGGAGAAAAAAGCTTCATAGTTGTTGGAGAAACAATAGCACCACTAGACCCATTTGAATATATAGATCCAGACCTATCTTCAACTAAAAATGATGAACAGGTAGCCTTTGAATCAACTTGGATACAAAGAGAAGAAGAGGCCAAAAAGCTATCTGAATGGATGAGAACCCAATGGTCTAAACAGCAAACTGTTATACAGCTAGAGGTATTCCCAAACCCAATTCTTGAAACTGGAGATGTTGTAGAAATATCATATCCAAATAATCTAGTTTATTCAACAGAAGATACTGGCAAGGTGGCTGGTAAATACATTATACTTGATATCGAGCAGGGGTATAGCCAAGCTCCTTCAACTAGAATTACATGTAGGTCGATTTATGTTTAATGAAATGGTAGAATCTTAATATGACAAAAAAGAATCCAAGAATAGGTAAATCTCAAATAGCTGGCGGAGTCAAGGTACAGCTACCACTAGACTCACCTTTAATTGGCGTACTTAAAACTGATCAGTATGATGTTGTTAACTTGTATACAAATCAGGTAGACAAGACATATGTCCCAACATCTCCAGATGATGGAGAGACGGACCCAGATGATCCTACCATACCAGATGATCCAGCAGAACCAGTAGGCGCACCAAATCTAGAGGACATAGTTTTGATTGGCGCAACTGGTAAAAGATATTCGTCTGGACAAACAATAACAGACCCAGAGATATATTATGATTCAAATAATAACAGAATGATGAAGGTAACATTTGAAGTTAAGAACAGCGTTGGGGATACAGTAAAAGGGGCTATAATAATATGATAACAAAATTTGGTAAACGATTTATAACTTCCTATCTTGCAAATGGGCTTAACTTTAATGATAAAGATATAGCAATAGGTATTGGTTCAACTCCAGCCACAGTAAATGATACAGACATGCAATTTGAGTTTTATCGTTCTGGTGTATTTCTAGGTAGCACTGACATACAAACAAATACTGCAACTGGAATAACAACATACTCTGTTGTATATAAGACTACTCTCCCTACGGACGTTGAAGGAATCATTTCAGAAATTGGAATATTCCCATCTACATCAGTTCAAAATACAGACTACTCTTCAAGATATATATCTTCTTTTGAAGAAACAAGTCTATGGAAAGATAGTTCTGGGAATCAACCAGAAAAAGTTTCAACACCTACTCCTAAAATAGGATCTTCATATTTTTCAGTATCTGCTTTAAGCGGCCAGTCAAAATCATATAGCCTAGATACTGTATTTGATATATCTGGTTACGGGGTAGAAGACGGAATTAAAATAGCTTTTTACCAGACAGACTTAAATCTAGATTATGTTTATGTAAAGTTTTATAGCTCACCAGATAACTATAAAGAAATAAGATTTGCAGGCACTAGTTCAATAGGACATAAAGTTTTAGAGTCTAGCTTATCCAGCCTATTTAATTCTTCATTTTCTTCTTCTGGCGCCACAGACTTTGCCAACATTACAAAAATAGAGGTGGGCGCAAAAGCAAAATCTTCAGGTGCAACAAATGTATTGCTAGATGGGTTAAGGCTAAATGATGAAGATAAATATAATACTCAATACGGATTAGTTAGCAGATCTGTTCTCACAGAGCCTATAGTAAAAACACTTGGCGTAGAGATGGATATTGAATACAAAATTAATTTAGGATTTTTATAATGGTTCAAAGATATTCTTTAGATGACGGTGGAGTCGTAGTTCCAGCAGACCAAAGAGCTACTGCAGCAGAAGCAGCTGCGGCTGCAAATACAAAAACTTCAGACTCATTTACAGTACAAAGAACTGGTCTAAATGTAGTTGTTAATAGAGTATACCCATTCTCATTTGCTTATCTTTATGACAATCCAGACAATCCTTCCGAACCAATTGTTGGACCTAGATCTCCAAATTTTTTGATTACTCTACAAACTCCCGATCTAACTCAGCCAGTAACAAATCTAGTAGTCACACCAGGACTTCTTTCTTATGGAGTTAAGTGGGATCTTATAGACAAAGCTTTGCCTGCAAACAAATGGCTTATAGATATACAGATATACGAAAGCCTTACTGGAGCCTTTGCTGGAGAAGAATATCTAGTGTGGAATGGTAACGGAAATTCTGCAACGATACTTGTGTCTAATACGGCAAATAGATGGATTCGTGTAGATACAAGGGATCAAGATTACAGAAAGAAAAGTGTGTTCTCTGCAAGATTTAATGCTACAGACCCAATTGTTGTAGACACAACTGGCCCAGCAAATGTTAATTCTGTAACTACATCTGGCGGACTAGACACTATTGGAGTTGTAGGATTTAACGGATATGCAGACATATCGTGGCCAGCAGTTACTGGAGGTGGAATTCGTGGATATAGAATAAGATTTAGGCCAGTAACTACTCCAGAGTCAAGCTATTCCTATGCAGACTCTCCTGGAACTGGAACTTCGTACAGACTTGCGGGACTAGGTGCAGGCTTAGTTTACGAGATAGCGGTTGCAACATATGATGAATACAACAATACATCTTCTAGCTATGTTCCTGGAACAAATGTTACTGTTGGTGGAACTCCTTATATTGCAAGTACAGTAGATGTTTCTGGATTTTTTAGAGCAAAGGCAAACCCTAATGATGCAGACTCAACCGCATTTAAGTTTGGATATGGAATAGAAACTGGTAAGCGAGGACTACTATTTAATGCAAGTAATTACTGGCACATAGATTCTAACCAGTCTGCTTTATTTAAAGTCGGTGGCCCAACTGCAAACTACCTTTTATGGAATGGAACTAAGCTAACCGTAGACGGAGATATAAATGCAAAAGGTGGAAACTTTAGCGGAAACATATTTATGTCTACATCTGGAGCATCAATATATAACGGTACTATAGATTCAACTACTGGAAACTTAACTGGCAACGGATTTGCTTTAAACTCAACAGGATTAAAAGTTGCTAATGGAACAAAGTCTGTAACCATATCTGCTGCAACAGGAACAATTACAGCCAATGGAGGAAGCATAGGAAGCTGGAACATAACAGATACAACACTTTCAAAGAATAATATAATTTTAGATAGTGCTGGAACTATTCAGGTTGGATCTTCAGCATCAGCAAGCGTTTATTTAAAGTCCTCTGGTGACTTTGTTATGTGGGCAGGAAACAATACACCAGATGCAAACGCTAAGTTTAGAATTGGATCTGATGGAACTTTATATGCCAACGGTGCAGTCTTTGGAACAGGAACGTCAATAAGTGGATATGCAACTAGTGGACAGCTAGCAACAACTAATACTAATTTAGCAACAACAAATAGTAATTTAGCAACAACAAATAGTAATTTAGCAACAACCAATACTAATGTAACAAATGCAACCAACAGCATAGCTACTAAATTAACAAAAAGCACTAATACAATAACAGACTCTAATAATAACATGACTGCAATAAATGCTGGAGGTATAACAGTTTACTCTGGTACCTCAGCAACAAATGGTGCAAGAGTAGTTATGAACTCGGAAGGTATAGCTGGATACAATTCTAGTAATCAAGCCACATTCTCAGTGCTTGCCTCAACAGGTGCTGCAGTGTTTAAAGGAGATATTACTGGAGCATCTGGAGTATTTAGCGGCCCAGTAAGATCTAATATTACAGACCCAGCGACTTCATCTTATTTTGATTCACAAGGAAGTTTAGGTGGAGTTAGCTCAGGCTTAGTTATTGGAGCAATCGGATTTAAAAATACAGACGTAGGAGGATGGACATCTCACTGCTATCCTTACATGCCAGGCTCACCAAACATTGACTTAGGAACAGTTAGATTTAGATGGAACGATGTCAGAATTAGCGGAAGCGTTATGGTTGGGCACGGAGGTACTGATACGATAGGACTTGCATCTGGGCCTAAAACAAGGCTATACCCAAATGGTAATATATATGCAGATACCCTAGGAACAACTACAAGAGCACCTGCGTCAGGAGTTACATTAGTTCAAGGTACGGACGGCTTCTTAAGGGTATATAGCGCCTCATCTAGCCGCAAGTACAAAGATAATATTGAGTACAAAGACACACCATCAATATATAATCTAATGAAAGATCTTAGTCCTGTAACATTTAGATATAAGCCAGAGTTCTCTGATTTGCCAGAAGAAATACATTACGGTTTAATTGCAGAAGATGTTCACGAGATAGATCCAGGCAATAGCCTAGTTATTTATAAGGATGGGTTGCCAGACTCTGTAAAATATGAAAATATTCCAATGCATCTTGTCGGAGCATTTAAAGAGATGGCAAAAAAGATAGATATCCTACAGAGTAGGCTTGACGCACTCGAAGGATAATGGTATCCTTTATATGAATAGAAAAGGAATATTATGGATAAATCAGAATTAGTTATAACTGCATTGCAGCAACGCATGGGAGATCTTGTCTCACAGTATGAGACTCATATTGCAATTCTTCGTGCAGAAATTACACAGCTTCAGGAAGCACAAAAAAATACGGAGCTAGAGGAGAAATAAAAAATGGCAGAACAATTAAAGCCTATGTCTGTAAACCCAGGTGATCCAATAACATCTGAGTTAGTTGCTAACATTGTCTCAAATATCAATGTAATTAACAGCATGTCTAATAGTGTTGTTAATAATAATACTGGATCTGGAGAAGGTGCAACAAGCGGGCAAATAGTAATTGAGTCTGGCAGACTAAAGGTGCCATGCAATACCAGTGGAACTGGTAAAGCAACAGTAAAGTTTGCAAAATCTTTTACCTCTAGGCCAAACATTGTTTGTACTATTTGGCAGCCAAGCACAGCAAATTTTTTAAAGCATAAATACAGTCCAGTAGTAACTGTGGCAAGTAGCACAGAATTTACAATACAGATGCTGCCAATTGGAGCAACTGCAAATGGTGATGTATATGTACAATGGATTGCAGTAGCCTAAACATTAGGCATTGACAATCTAAATCATTATGCTACAATTCTATGTAGCGTCTAGGCCATGAATATTCATGGCCTATTAACATTAAGGTAAATAATGTCAAACGATTTAAAATGGATGTTGTCTTCGGATCAACAGTTCCCCTATCAAGATGATAAGATGATCGAGCTTTGGTTCAAGGTAATGAAGTGGTTTAAGCCAGATGTCGTTGACTACCTTGGTGATACAGACGATCAGGCATGTTATAGCAAGTATACGGAAGGTCGTTCTGCTGAATTTATGCAATTGCATAAGAACGATAGCAGAGATTTAATTGTCCCTATGATGAGACATGAAGCTAAAGGCGCTAGAGATTTCTATGCTAAGACTAGAGAGATGCTTCCTAATGCTCAGCTGTTCTCTGCTCTTGGTAACCATGATATTCGCATTTTTAATTATGTTGATGCAAAGCTTCCAGACTATATTAATGAAGTAACTCCAGAAGCTTTGTGGTCTTTAGACTCTCTTGGCTATGAATATATTTATTACGATGAACTACCTAAGCGCCGCTTCGGAGATATTCACGTACACCATGGACTTTCAATTGCAGCTACTGGATCGGCACGAAAAGATATGGAAGATATGCAGATATCTTTGATTAGAGGTCACTCACACCGAATTGCTTCTCACATGGTTACATATGAACTAAGAAACAATGGAGCTGGGGAAACTCTTCGTGGTTATGAAATTGGCCACATGTGTGATGAAAAGAGTGATGGAATGAAGTACACACAGCATCACGATTGGCAAAAAGGATTTGCAGTTGCACACATTGTAAACGATTACCCTCATATCCAAATGATCCATGTGTCCCCAGAATATTCTTGCGTGGTGGATGGAAAGTTCTTTCAGATATGATAAAATGTAATAAGTGCGGAGGCAGAGTATTCATTGATAGAGTATTCTCTCAAAAAATGCATATGGAATTGTTTTGCATCATGTGCGGTAAGCGCTGGATGATGAATAAGAATACAAATA
>Ga0078894_10001394_pt1 | contig 17866 bp, 6 predicted proteins | sample LauGreSu1BDMLBSD_2_FD_67506 | JGI IMG/M metagenome (GOLD analysis project Ga0078894, IMG submission 67506) | Freshwater lake microbial communities from Lake Michigan, USA - Su13.BD.MLB.SD (version 4) (version 4) | ecosystem: Environmental > Aquatic > Freshwater > Lake | place: Lake Michigan, USA... | reverse complement strand
TGTCGACGGTCACCGCGACGCCGCCCACGCAGCCGGTCCTGCTCAATCTGTCGAATATTGTTGGAAGTACGCTCACGCTGGCCGTGCCGGCGTCGGCCACGCTGGATGCCGGCTCGAATATCGGTCAGTTCAAGGTGCGCACTGCATCGGGTCAGACACTTACGCTGTCCGCTGCGCAGGCAAGCGGCAAGTCAATCAACGGAACGGGTTCGGTCACCATCACCGGTCTCGGGGCGGGTGGCGCGGCGGTTGACCTCACCGGCGTGATCTCGACCGGGATGCTGTTGGCTGAAGCGGTTCCCGGTGCGGTGCTCACCACGGCAACCTCTCTGAATCCACGCTTTGTGATCCAGTCGGCGGGCGCAGCGGGTGCGGCGCAGTCGCTCACCATCGCCTCGGGCCTTGCCAACGGCCGATTGATCCGGGCGGCGGGTGAGGTGGTTGTCACCGGAATCAACGGTACCGCGGTCGACCTCACCCGGGTTCAGGCGATTGGCAACACGGCACTCAGTCGTCGACTGGTCATCGCCAACGACACGACGCTTGCGGCCGCCACCGATCTGGGTGGCTTCGGGATCGACATTGCTTCGGGTCGTACGCTCACGCTCGGCGCTGGACAAGCCAGTGGCCGGAGCGTGATAGGCGCCGGCAGTGTTCAGATTACCGGGGTGGATGACCGGACGCTCGACTTCAGCCAGGTTTCGGTCAGCGGAACCCGAAGTGCCACGCTCGCATCGGGTGCGTCACTGGTGCGTCTGGACGCGGGAACCGTGATGAGCGCAGTGACCCTGTCGGTTGGCGCGGGTCAGACCCTGGCGTTGAGTGCCGCGCAGGCGACCCGCGTTGCAACCGATGGCGGGCGCGTGGTCGGTGCGGGCACCACCCGAATCTCGGATCTGGGCACGGTGGCGGCCAATCTGTCTGCGATACAGACCACCCGCGTGGAGGCCACGCTGAGCGCGAGCGTGTCAACGCTTGCGGCGGGTACGGTCTTGGGAACCGCCATCGTTTCCATCCCGGCTGGGCGCAGCCTTGCGCTTTCCGCCGCGCAATTGAACGGCGCACGTCTGGAGGGGGCTGGCACCCTGGTGCTGACCGGGCCGATTTCGTCGAGCACATCGCTCGCCGGTGCTGCGACCCAGACGGTCGACCTGACCAGCGCAGCCCTTGCCGCCACCACCGGTGCGGGCACCGAGATCACGCTGTCAAGCTCATCGCGATTTGTTGTCACGCCGCAGCAGCTGCAGGCCACCAAATTGCGTGGCAATGCAGCCAACAACACGCTGATCGTGGATGTGTCGGGGCTCAGCTTTAACCCCGACACCTCGGGTACGCCAACAGCCATCATGCTGCTCGACATGACCGATTCGGTCGGCGGTAACGACACCGTGTCGTTCCGCTTCGGTCAGGGCAGCACGGCGCGGGTGGTCCGGCTGGATCCCGCCTCGGTGATCAAGCTCGGCCAGATCGGCAACGGCGAGAGCAACACGCTCGAGTCGAACAACGGTGTTCTCGATATCAGCCGGGTACCCCTTGCCAATCTCGGTGGCTTCTCCCGCGTGGTGGTGAACTCGGCCCTCACGGTGTCGGTCGAGCAGATGAAGCAGCTCCTCGATACCGGCGGGCTGTCCGAATTCCTGGGTGACGGCGTCCTTACGGTTGAAGGCGCGATTGATCGCGAGATCGATCTGCGCAAGATCGCCTCGTTCCTGCCGGGCGGCGCAGTCAAGCCTGAAATCCGGTTCGTCAGCGCAACGCTGAGCTCTGTCAAGGACAGCAGCACCGCTGGGGCCGGAATCATCCTCCCGCCCTCGGGCAGTGCAGTGCAGATCCGTCTCGGTTCGCAGCTTGCGCCGGGGTTCGATGTACCGGGCGCACCGATTGCTGCGAACGCCAGTGTTGTCGTATTCAACGGCCGGCAGCTGGAGGCGCTCACCACTCACCCGGATGTGGCCAACATCGCTTCGCTCACACTCTCTGGCGATATCGCCATTGCAGGGTCGGTCAACCTGGGGGCTGGCGGACCGTTCCGATCAGGGCTTGCGCTGGTCAATAGCGCCACGTCGATCAACGTTGCTACCGGTGCGACGCTCACGCTCAGTGCGGCGCAGGCCAACTTAGCGATGGTCGGTGGCGCCGGTCAGGTGAGGGTCACGGGGCTGTCGCAATACCTCGCTGCTCAAGGGGTGCCAAGCTTTGACGGGTTGTCGGCTGCCACTACCGTGGTGATCGACAGCACCATGACGCTGCCCGGCGCGGTCGAACTCGGGCATGTTGGGCTCGAGGTTGCGGCAGGTGCAACCGTCACGGTGAGCGCGGCGCAGGCGAGCGGACGCAGTATCAACGCCGGTACCGGTGCTCAATCGTCGCTCGTCATCACAGGGCTCGGCGGGGGGACGGTTGATTTCACGCGCGTAGCGTCCGGGCTTGCCAGCCAGGCGCAGGTGTCGTCGAACCTGACCGTTTCCTCAGGCAGCCTTCTTGGCCCGGTGGCCCTCGCGCTCGCCGACGGGGCACAGGTCGTGATGTCCGCCAGCCAGGCAAGTGGCCGCGCCGTCACGGGTTCTGGCTCGTTGAGTCTTATCGGCCTCGACGCTGCGCCGTTCAACCTGTCAGCGATCGCAGTGCCGACCTCGGCTGTCATTGGCCGAAGCATCGAGGTGAACCCAGCGTCGGTCCTCGGGAATCGACTCACGTTGCAGGTCGCCGATGATGTGTCGCTCACGCTCACGGCGGCGCAAGCGACAACCGGAAGCGACAGTGGCATCTCTGGTCGTTCCATCACGGGCACTGGCTCGGTGGTGGTGACCGGATTGGGCAGCGCCCGGGTCATGCTGAACAACATTTCCGTGGCGGGTACCGTCACGGCGCAGGCATCGGCCAGCGCGGCACTTGATGGCGAAACGAACCTGGGTGGCGCATCGATCCGGGTCGGGGCCGGCGCAACGCTCACGATGACACCGGCTCAGACGCTGGTTGGCAGCGGCTCGACGGCGGTGGCCCGCGACATGGCTGGCGAGGGTGCGCTGCAACTGGCCGGAGCGGCGGGAACCGCAGCATCGCCCACGGTCATCAGCGGCGCGAACCTGTCGGCAAGCGAACTCACGCTGGTTGTCAATACGCATCAGAATCTCTCTGGCGTATCGCTTGGCGCCTCGCCAATCGTGGTCAATTCGGGGGCGTCGGCCACGCTCAGCGCGGCCCAGGCGGGTGGGCGCAAGGTCAGTGGCGAGGGCCAGGTGATCATCACCGCGCTCGGTGCATCGCCCCAGGCGGACCTCTCCGGTGTAACTGCCGCGAGTGCGACGGCGCTGATTTCCTCGAGCACGATCTTCAAGGGGGCCCTGGGCAAGACTCAGCTGGTGATCAGCCCGGCTGTTGCGCTGACCATCAACGGCGCCATCGTGAGCGGTGTCACCGTTACCGGTGGCGGCCGCCTGATCATCGTCACTGGCGAGATCGCGGGCCCGACCGGTAATATCCTGTCGCCGAGCGAGGCGCTTACCCGGTTCGATCTCAGCAAAGTCGCCAAGTCCATCACGATCGAAGGCAGGCTCAACTCGGGCACCGAACTTGAAACCGACTCGGTCGATATCAAGGCACTGGGGCAACTCGCTGGTGCCAACGACGTGGTTCAGTTGCGCCCGACGGTCGATACCAAGGGGATCAGGCTCGCGGGTGCATCGAATGCGAGTTCGGCGACGTCGCTCTTCGTCAACACCACCGATCTTCGGACGCTCGAGGTCAAGGAACTGGTGGTCGGGTCGTACACCGGCAAACACATCATTGATGTGGGTGATTCGGGCAATGCACAGCCGATCGTCTTCAACGTTCCGCTGACGCTGCAGGCGCCGGTGGCGGGTGGTCACATCAACCTGAACCAGCAGATCCAGGGCGAGTCGCTCAAGATCTATGGCTCGGGGGCGACAACCTCGCTCAACAACGATGTATCGATGTCGGACGATGTATTCATCGACGACAGGGTGATCGTGACCGGTGGCCGCACGATCGTGGCGAGGACGGCGGTACCAGGGGGTACGGGTGCCGACGGTATCCGCATCACGGGTGACGTGGTCGATGGCAACGCGAACGGCACCGACAGCCTCACGCTGACCGCCGGTGGGTATGACATCACCTTCAACAAGTCGGTATCGCTCAACGCGATGACGCTGTCGAATTTCGATGACCTGAAATTCGAGGGCGATGTCACGATCGATGGCGGGACGCTCGACATCACGGCGGGTGCGGGCGACACCGTTCGCTTCGGCGGCCGGGTGACCCTCCTGAACGGAGCGAAGCTGCTGGTGAATGGCGCGGCCGGTGGCACCTCCGACATGGTGATATTCGATGGAGGCCTCGCGATTGGTGGCACGGCTGCCGCGGCGGCGGTGAGCGTCACGCTCTCCAACATTGATCAGGTGGTGTTGAACAACGCTGCCGCTACCGCTGGTGCGGCGGGCAACTTCACGATCAACAATGCGGCCGAGGTGAAGCTCACCGCGCGGTCGGGCGCAGGTGCCAGGACCCTTGTCGAATCAATGCGCAGCGACGGGGCGGGCCTGAACTTCGGCCTGCCGCAGTACCCGGCGAAGACCGGCCTCAGCTCGCCAGCGGCGGCTTCCACCATGGCGCTGGGCAGCATCGACCTGGTGATCAACGCGGCGGGCACGCTGCAGTTCAACAGAGGGCTCGCCCTCCTGGGTGGCTCCACGCTGGACATCAACGGCGGCACGGTAGAGGGTGCGACCAACCGGGTGATCTTCGATGGCGGATTGCGTAGCGACGTTACCGGTGCGCGCACCACGCAGGTCAGCATCGAGAACGTGACAAGCGTTGACTTTGGCGCGCTCAGTCTGCCGGCCAACCCGGCTATTGCGGCCACCGCTTCGAACCTGCGTCTGTCAGCGGTGGTGGAAGGGGGCGCGGCTGGCAGGTTGTCGCAGGTGGAGATGAGCTTTGCAGGCAGTGATGCCCAGCAGCTGCTGATCCGGCCGGCCACCGGTCAGGGCGTGGTGCTTGGGGCGATCAACGCGAACGCGCCGGTCTCGGCCGCGGACACGCGCTTTGACATCACAGCCGCAGCGGTGAGGTTCGACCAGACCATGTCGGTGCACAGCCTGGCATTGAGGGGCGATGCAGGGGGCTTGTTGACGATTGCCTCCGGCGCGGCTCCCGGCCAAACGGTCACGATTACCACGAGTGCAACCAGTGGGCGTGCGGTCGAGTTGGCCGCCGACAGCACGGTGGATATTGCAGCAGCTGTGAAACTGCGCGGTTCAGGCGGGGAGTTTGCATTGAGCCCGGCCACCCCCACGCGGGCCATGGTGATCGGCGATCTGGCGAGCGACCCGGGCGCATTGAGGATGCTGGCGCGAGGCGGGTTCGACAGCGCGCTCGATGGGTTCAGTGCGTTGGTGATTGGCAGCGATCAGCAGCAGGGTTCGATCACGATGGGGCAGTCCGGAACCGGTCTGAGCTTTGCGGACCCGGTGGTGGTGCGGGTGAAGCCGGACGGAGCGGTGCCGGTTCGGCTGCAGAATGAGATCCGCGGCGTGTCGCTCACCATCGGAACAGGCAGCGTCGTGGTGAGCAGCGGACCGCTACTGGGCTTCACCGACCGGATCGAGTTTGGCGGCACCCTGCAGGTGGCGGGCAGCACCACGCTGCAGGCGAGGACGATCGACTTCCGGGGCGGGGCGGGTTCCGTGACAGCGCCCACGTCGGCTACGCTCACGCTGCAACCCGACACCAAGACCGGTGCCATCCGCCTGGGTGGCAACGAGGCCGCCGGCACATTTGTGCTCGATACCGACTCGATCGCTGCGCTCGCCGCGGGAGGCGGTCGGGTGGTGGTGGGCTACGATGCGAGCGCCGGTAACGGCGGTCGGGGTGACGTCTCAGTGGTCGGTTCGGTTGATGTGAAGCGACCGTTGTCGGTGTTTGGCGGGTCGCTCTCCATGACGGCTGCCGATCGGCTGAGCGGTAACGATGTGCAGATCCGCCTGACCGGTAACGCGACCGTTTCGGAGATCCGGGGCGACACCTCGGTGGCGGTCTACAGCACGGGTGGCGTGATCCAGTCGGCGGACGCGGCCCTGCTCAACATCAGCACGCGTAGCGCAGGTTCGGTACCGCTCCTGGTGGTGAGCGGCAAGGGGCCGGCAGTGGGATCGGGGCAGTCGCCTCTGAGGGCGGCTGCTGACAGCGTGAATGTGATGGTGCCAGCGGGCGGCGTGGACCGCGCGCAGCTTGCGAACGGCACCACGCGGTATCTGGGCTACGACGCCAATGGTCGCTACCTGATGCTTAACGTGACGGCGGGGCAGTCGAAGTTCAGCCCGTCGATTTACGATCCTCAGGGTGACAACTGGCAGCAGAGCCAGCTGGGTGCGGCAGCGGTGGCCTATCGCGCCACGCCGAGTGCCACGACGCTGCTTGCGCTCAAGTCGCTCGACACCACCCCTGTGCTGGCGCCGTCGGGTGGCGGCTCGGCGCCGGTGTTGAAGAGCCTCAACACCAACACGCAAGCGTATCTGCAGTCGCTGGGCAGTGCGGAGCGGGTGAGCGTTGGGGCGGCGCCGAACTGGGGAACCGCGCGCACGGGCGATGGACTGCTTGACGAATTGTTCGATCCGCTGGAGGCCGACCGGGCCACCGATCCTTCGCAACTCGAGAATGCGTGGCTGCTGGGTACGCCGTCGTATCTGCCAGGTGTAACCGGGGCTGACACGATCGGTGCGAGCGCGTATGAATATTGGAGTGATGACGATGAACTCAGCATCTGATCGCAGCGGGCAGCGGCCCGCGGACGATCGCCGTGGCATGAAGGACCAGTACCGTCGCCTGGCGGCGTGGCTCGTGGCGGTGCCGCTCGTCGGCCTGGCGGCGGCTGGATGCGGGGGCGGAGGCGGGGGAGGCGGCCCCACCACGTCCACGGCCTGGTACGAAGTCTCGGTATCGGGGGTGGGCAGCACGTCGAGTTCCGCGTTTGAGGGCGGCAATATCGTCCTGAAGGGAAATGACGGCGTGCCCTACACGGTGCCTGCAGTGGCCGGGGCGGGTGCCGGGTTACAGGTCACGAGCGCGGGCGGCGCGGCCGCCACGCTTGTGATCGACAGGAATCCGGTGAACCGGATCTGTTCGATCAGCGCCGCGCCCACAGCGCTGGGCGGGCGGGGGTCTGCGTTGCTGTCCTGCGTCCACACGCCCATCAACGACACCGGTCTCACCGAATGCATGCCAGGAGTGGACTGCGCGCTCCAGGATGGCGGGACTGGCCGTGGTGCCATTCCAGCCAAGCTGGGGAAACTCAACCCCAGTTCCCCTGAGTCGTTCGACTACACCCGGATCTGCAACAACGGTTTAGAGGAAGGGGCCGCTGGTTGCCCGAGTGGCACGCCGGTGGGCGCGGGCGCTTCGCAATGGGGGTGCACCCGCGACAACGTGACGGGGCTGGTGTGGCGGGTAGTGGACTATCCCGGGCGCTACACGCAAGGCGATGCTGTCGCCATTCCTGTGGAAGGCTGGTGTGGCCGCGCTGCCAGCTCCTGGCGGCTGCCCTCGGTCGATCAGCTGCAGTCGGTATTTTTCAACGCGGGAACGGTGGAGGGTGCCGACCGCGTCGCGGCGCTCACCTCATGGCTGCCGATGCTCAACTTCAACCGGCGAAACGCCCTCGAGAACCCGATTCCGTCCAGCATCAGTTCGGAAGGCAGCGGTTTCTGGAGCAGCACCCTGGTCGCCACCGCCACGGGCGAGGCCTGGATGGCGCTTCTGCAGGGCAATGGTCGCGTCCGAAGCGAGGCGTCCAATACGCTACGCTTGCGGGTGGCGCCCGTGAGCACGGCAGACCTGTCCTCGCGCTTCGCTGATTCCTACTACAGCGCAGCGCGCTGGGAAGCGAACCTGAGCGCAGGCACCTTGCTTGATCGTCGGAGCGGCCTGATGTGGATGATCTGCTCGGCGGGTTGGAGCTTCAACGCCACCGCAGGGCGTTGTGATCCGGTGGCAGGGCAGCCCGCGGTACGCGCGTTCCGCGACGCGCTCGCCGAGTCGGCGGCAGTGAACCAGGACGCCTCGCGGAATCGTGGCTATTCCGATTGGCGAGTACCGAACCGCGCTGAACTGGCAAGCCTGGTTGATTGCGTACGCTGGCGGCCTGCCGAGGGCGGCAGCGCTGGCTGTACCGATGCCGCGCTGAAGAAGCTGGTTGACCTCGACCTGACCGGCGCGGGCTCGTTCTGGACCTCATCGTGGGTGCCAGGCAATGAAGTGTTCACGATCGACTTCAGCACCGGCGCGATTGGACTGAGTCCGATCATTGGACTCGACCCCCTTGATCCTGCTGCCCCGACCACCTTTCGCGCCCGCCTTGTCCGCAACGCCCGCTGAGGCGCTACACTCCCCAGGATTTAATCAGGCTCTCACTCATGTTTGAACGACTTGTTGCGGTCAGTCGCGAGCAACACGGCCATCTGCGGGTTCGCCCCGCGATTGGATTCGGGTTTTCACGCAAGTTTCATCTCGCATCGCTCGCGATGCAGGAATTCGTGCGCGCCTCCGCGTTTTATCCAATTGTGTTCCTGGATGACCGCGAGCGCGAAGCCTTTAGGCCAGTGGCGCTGCTGGGGGTTGAATCGGGAGAAAACCTTTGCGTGGACGCAGAAGGGGCCTGGCTCAAGGGGGCCTATATTCCCGGCATCCTGCGTCGCTATCCCTTCGCGCTTGCCGACACCGAGCGCACCGACGAATACGCAGTCTGTGTCGACGCCGACTCAGGTCTGCTCGACGAAAACGAGGGGCTGCCGCTCTTCAACGCTGATGGCGCCCCCACCGAAACGCTTGAGAACGTAAAGCGATTTCTGGGTGAACTCCAGCAGATGGATACGCTCACGCGACAGTTTTCCGCATTCCTCGTCAGGCACAACCTGCTGCGTCCGCTGAATCTTCGCGTGCAGGTGGCGGGGTCGGCGCGCGACATCGCGGGCAGTTATGTCATCAACGAGGAGCGCTTCGACGCGCTGAACGATTCGGTTTTCCTCGAAATGCGTTCGCTCCGGTATCTGCAAGCGATCTACGCCCATCTGTCGTCGCTGCCGCAGATCGACCGGCTGGTTCGACTCAAGGAGGGGCGGCTCAGCGCAGCCTCCACGCCTTTGACGGCTCCGGCGGCATCGCCCGCTGCAGATCCGCTACCCGCCGACGCCCAGCCCGCGCCGCGTCCACGCGCGCGGCGCCGTGCCGCTGCGAAATCCTGATCGTCAGCATCCGAGCAGCACCCAGCAGCATGAACGATCCAGGCTCCTCACGATCGCTACGCCCGGCGCCTGCCGAACCCGGGAGTGCCCGGGTCGATGCAAAGGCACTGCTTGCCGCCATCCAGCTTCTTCGAATTGCGCCTCAGGACGACGCATTCTGGGCTGAATTTGCCCGCTGCTCGGCGCTTCTTTGTCGAGCCCAGGCATCGGTTTGCCTTCGATTTGGCGGGGGCGGCTGGCAGGCCATCGCCGACTGGCAGGCTTCCCATACAGGGCTTTCAGATCGCTGGCCTGCGCTCGCTCCCGATCTCGCCGAACGGCTTGGCGAGAAGGGCTTCGGAACCGTACCTTCGGGATCGGGCATACCGGTCATCGCGCTGGGCATCCGGCTGCCTCAAGCCCAGTCTGCGATCCTGGTCCTCGAAATTCCCGAGTCAGAACGTCCCCGCCTCAATGAGTTGGTGCTGCGGGCGCAACTGATTTCGGATATTCCGTCCGATGGCGGGCCGAGTGTTTCGCAGCATGCAGGCGATGCGCTCATACGACCCACAGGCGCCAAACTGGAGGACCCAGCTGCGCGGGGCGCCTTGCTCGCCTGGCTGGACCTGGTGATCCAGGTCACTCGTCATCGACAGTTCGGGTCGGCGTCGCTCGCCCTTGTGAACGGCATTGCCGCCCAGACCGGTTGGACCCAGGTGAGCCTCGGATGGCGGCGCGGTCCGTACGTGCGGATGCGCGCGATCAGCCATCTGGATCGTTTCGAGCGGCGCGCAGACCATGTTCGGCTGATCGAGTCCGCGATGGAAGAAACGCTCGATCACGACGCCGCAGTGCACGATCCCGGTTCGGGTGAAGCCGACGCCCCCGTTATTGCCCATGCGCGTCTTCGGCAGGGATTGGGGTTTGGCGCGCTACTCAGCATGCCCTTGCGTGGCGATGACGATGCCACCGAGGCGGTGCTGCTGCTGGCACACGACGACATCAATCCGCCGCCGGTTCCGATCGAGGCGCTGGAGCTCGGTCTGCAGATGGTGATGCCCTGGCTCGCCGAACTCGAACTGCGCAACCGCTGGATGGGTGCCCGAGCCGGGCATCACATCGGTCGGCTGGCGGTCGAGGCAGTGCGCATCAACCATATCGGGCGCAAACTGCTCGCGGTCAGCTTCGCGGCACTGCTGTTGTATGGAATCTTCGGTACCTGGCCGCACCGCATCGACGCCAACGCCGAACTGGTGACCGATAGCGCGCAACTGCTCAACTCGCCCTTTGACAGTTATATGGATCAGGTGCTGGTCACCAGCGGCGACACGGTTCGTCAGGGGGCTGTCCTGGCGGTGCTCGACCGCCAGGAATTACTGCTGCAGGAGTCCGAAATCAGGGCGGAAATCCGCCGCTTTACTGCCGAGTCTGAAAAGGCGCGCGCAGCCGGGCAAACTGCTGATGTACAGATCTCGATTGCCAGGCGCGCCCAGGCGCAGGCGCGTCTCGAGCGCACCCTTTACCAGCTCGAGCAGGCGCGCATCGTTGCGCCGTTTGATGGGGTGATTGTCGAGGGCGAGCGACGCGAACTCCTGGGCTCGCCCGTGCGGCGTGGCGACAAGGTGTTTCGGGTGGCGAAGGTCGAGGGCCTGTATGTCACGCTCTACATTCCCGAGGCCGACATGCGGTTCATCACGCCCGAGTCGCGGGGCGAGATTTCGCTGCTGAGCCAACCCGACCGAAATTACCCGATTCAGATCGAAGCAGTGATTCCCGTTGCCCAGGTTAAGCCCCAAGCGGGCAATCTGTTTATGGTGAGGGCCAGGCTGCTCGAGTCGCCCGAGGCCTGGTGGCGTCCCGGCATGACCGGATTGGCGCGAATCGACGCTGGTCGTCAGAACATCCTGTGGCTGATGACCCGGCGCGCCATTGACGCGCTGCGGCTCAAGCTGTGGTGGTGAGGCGCCCGCTCTACACCGCCGGAGCCGCACGATGACCGCCCAGACCTTCAGCGAGTCCTGGCATCGTATTGCCGAGGCGCGTATCGGCCTTCTGCCGAGCGTACAGGTGCAGCGCCAGCGCTTTGGCGGCGCCGACTGGTATGTTCTGCAGGATCGATTCACCCAGCGCTTCTTTCGCCTGACGCCGCAGGCCTGGCGATTCGTGTCGCGACTGTCCCCGCGACGCACAGTCGACCAGGCCTGGCGCGAATCGCTCGAAATGTTTCCTGCCGATGCGCCGAGCCAGCACGAGGTCATTCAGCTCCTCGGGCAGTTGCATCAGTCGAACCTGCTCTACTTCCGGAGTGAACCCGACAGCGTCGAAATTTTCGACCGCTATCGGCAGTTCAAGCAGCGTGAGCTTTACGGCAAGCTGCTAGGGTTTCTCTATCTTCGGATCCCCATCCTGAATCCGAACGACTGGCTGAACACCATCATGCCACTCATTCGGGCGATGGTGAGTGTACCGGCAGCGCTGATCTGGCTGGTGGTGGTCGGGATCGGCGCCATGGCGGCGCTGGAAAATCTGCCGCAAATCGCTGATCAGACACAGGGTGTGCTCGCGCTCGACAACCTGATCTGGCTCTACCTCTGCATGGCCGTAATGAAGGTCTTGCACGAACTCGCCCATGCCTTTGTGTGCAAACGCTTCGGGGGCGAAGTGCATGTGTTCGGGATCATGCTTCTGGTGATGGCGCCGCTGCCCTATGTCGATGCCACCGCAAGCTGGGCCTTTCGAAGTCGCTATGAGCGTGCGCTGGTGGGTGCGGTGGGGGTGCTCTCCGAGCTCTTCATGGCCGCGGTGGGGGCGATCGTCTGGGCCAACACAGGCCCCGGGCTTGTTCATACGCTCGCCTTCAATGTCATGTTGCTGGGCTCCATATCGAGCCTTCTCTTCAACGGCAACCCCCTGTTGCGATTTGACGCGTATTACGTACTTTGCGATCTGATCGATATCCCGAATCTCTATCAGCGGGCGAACCAGCAGTGGCTTTATTTCGCAGACCGGTATCTGCTCGGAACCCGTGATGCCAAGGGTCCATCGACCGATACCCGCGAGTGGTGGTGGCTCACCGGATACGGTGGACTCAGTTTCGTCTACCGGATGCTGGTGGTCGCGCTGGTCCTCGAGTATGTGGCCGACCAATGGTTTTTGCTCGGCGTGGTGTTCGCCCTCACCACCTTCATCATGCTGATCGTTATCCCGCTCGGAAAGCTCTTTGGGCACCTGGCTGGGCCTGCGGTGTCGCGCAACCGAACCCGGGCCATTGTTGCCAGCGCTGTGGGTCTGCTGATTCCGATTTTGCTGGTGTCGCTGTTGCCGTGGAGCGCATCGATCCGCGCTCCTGGCGTGATCGAGTCGGTCTCTGCCAATTCAGTTATCCCCGGGATGGCGGGGCGGCTGGACGCGTTGCACGTCAGGAATGGGGACCGTGTGAAAGCGGGCCAGCTGATCGCGCAGTTGAGCAATCTCGAACTCGAGTACGAAATTCGAGCTTCCCGACACCAGATTGCTGAGACCGAGCTGATGCGCAATCAGGCACTGGCCACTGCGCCCGCCGATGTTCAGCCGCTTCAGCGCCGGCTGGCCATGTTGCGCGACCGGCTGACCGAGCTCGAGTACCGCTTCGATCAGCTGAAAGTCGTGGCCCGCCACGATGGAACCTTCGTCGCTCCGAAAGTACGCGAGAAGCTGGGTAGCTGGGTGCAGCGAGGCGAACCCCTGGGAGATGTGGTCGATCTCGAGAATCTGCGCTTCGTCGCCGTGGTCACCCAGCAGCAGGCCGACGAGTTGTTCACCTCGACGATCGAAAACGTCGCCATCCGGCTGAGCGGCCAGATCGACCGCGAGGTGCAATCAACCGATTTCAACGTTCTGCCCTATCAGCGGCAGCGACTTGCGTCGGCTGCGCTCGGCTGGAATGCGGGGGGAACCATCCCGGTTCGACAGGACGACCAGAAGGGCGAGACCGCGACCGATCCCTTTTTCGAAGTGCGTGTACGACTCGACCACACCACCCCAGATCTGCTCACGATGCACGGACTCACCGGGCATCTGCGTGTGGCCCTCGCCCCGGTGCCGCTCCTGATCCAATGGCGCAAGTGGGCCATGCAGCAGTTGCAGAAGCGCTACCAGATCTGACATGAATCCGTCCGGCCCGCAGCGCGCCTTGCGGTGGTATCCACCGCGTGAGGACGTACCCGTTACAGGCGAACGCTGGTCAGATTGGCGTCGGTTGCTTTGGTTTCGCTCCGGACTGGCCGCGGCGAGAATTCGGGCCGAGGCCCGGGATGTGGTTAAGCAGGCCGCGCTCCTCGGGTCGATGAGCGACCTGGAGCTATCAGCACAGCTTGTGAGGTCGAGCGCTACCTTGTCGCGTGCCTGGCGGCGGGGTGTGCCCGCCGACCGGAAGCTGCTTCTCTCCACGCTCGCGCATGTTTGCGAGGGGGCTTTCCGGCGCGTTCAGATGAAGCCCTACCCGGTGCAGGTCCAGGCCGCACTCGGACTCCTCGAGGGGTGTGCTGTCCAGATGAATGCAGGGGAGGGCAAGACGCTCTCGGTCGCTCTGGCCGCCTCGATGCATGGGCTCTCGGGGCGACATTGCCACGTGGTCACCGCCAATGATTACCTCGCCGGGCGCGATGTTGAACTCATGCGGCCGCTCTTCGAGCTGTGCAGTTTGAGTGCTGCGGCAGTGAATCCCGAGTCCGACCCTGACGAACGCATCGGTTGCTATGGGCACGATCTGGTGTATGCAACGGGCAAGGAACTGCTCGCCGACTTTCTGCGTGACCGGCTGGGCGGAGCCAGTTCGGGCACGGGCGCCTTGCGAACGCTTCGGGCAATGCGTAGCGAACGAGGCTCGGTTGTGATGCGGGGGCTCGATGCCGCGATTGTCGACGAGGCTGACAGCGTGCTGATTGATGAGGCCACTACGCCGCTCATCATTTCCTCGGGCGAAGGCAACGAAATGCTGATGGAAGCGGTACGCGTCGCCCGCGACCTTTGTGACGATCTTGTCGAAGGCCGCCACTACAAGATCGACCAGCGTTTTCGTGATCTCGACTTCACCGAAGAGGGGCGGGCCTTCATCGAGGAGATCACCCAGCATCTGCCGGGCTTGTGGCGCTCTGAGGCTCGTCGCGAAGACCTTCTCGGCCAGGCGGTGGTCGCGCGCGACCTGTTCGAACGCGACCGACACTACATCGTGCAGGACGACGAGGTGGTGATCGTCGATGAAAACACCGGCCGCACCATGCCCGGCCGATCCTGGAGTTACGGTCTTCATCAGGCGGTCGAGGCGCGAGCGGGCGTTGAGATGACCGAGCCCGCAAGAACCATCGCCCGGATGAGCTTTCAGGATTTTTACGCGCGCTACCGTCATCTGTCGGGCGCAAGCGGCACGCTACAGGGCGTGGGTTTCGAACTTTGGCGTACTTATGGTCTTCCCTCCATCGTTGTGCCCCCGCGCCTGCCGAGCCAATTGCAGGTGCCGCGTCGGCGGCATTTCGCCACCTGGGATCGAAAATTCGATGCGCTGATCGATGCTGCGGTGTCCCTCCAGGCGGAGGGTAAGGCCGTGCTGGTGGGGACACGCCGGATCAGCGACAGCGAGCGCGTGGCCGAGGCGTTCTCCGTTCGCGGCCTCCAGTGCGCGGTGCTCAACGCGAAGCAGCATGACCAGGAGGCGATGGTGATTGCCGCGGCGGGTGAGGCGGGGCGCGTCACGGTGGCAACGAATATGGCGGGCAGGGGAACCGACATTCTTTTGAGCGCCGACGTGCTGGCCAACGGCGGTCTGCACGTTCTGATGCTCGAGCCGCACGAGTCTTCGCGGGTCGACTGGCAACTCTTTGGACGCGCGGGCCGGCAGGGGGCGCCGGGGTTTGCCCGCGCTTTTGTCAGTCTGGAGGACGACCTGCTCGAGCGGCATATCGGCTGGTTTGCCAAGCCGCTGGCGTGGCTCGCGGCGCTGGCACCGCTTCGTCCGCTGCTGATTTCGAGCCTGGTCTGGCTGGCTCAAGCCCGTGCTCAGGCGCTTGCCTGGAGCAGTCGGCGGATGCTGCGGTCATTTGAAAAACGGCTCAACCGACAGCTTTCATTTGCGGGCGACCCGGGGAAACCCGGGGCGGGCCCGGGCGGGCCAGGTTGAGATATCGCTTTGCAGGGCTTCGTCAGATTTTGTAAGCCACGATCCCGGTTTTTCCTGCTATTCTCGATCCTCTTTCATGTTTACCTACATACCGGAGTCTCAAGATGTTCCAGAAAGTCGTTCCGATCAACCGTGAGCGCCACGCCAGCAAAAAAATCAAACAGGCTTCCGGTTTCGGGTTTGCGTCAGGCTTCCATCTTGCCTATGTCACCATTCACGAGTTCGCCCGCGCTGCGGCCATCTACCCAATCGTGTTCCTCGAGGACAAGGAAGCCGACGAATTCCGTCCGGTCGTTCTGCTTGGCCTGGAAGCCGGCGAAAACCTGTTCGTAGGCACCGATGGCAAGTGGCAGGCTTCCTATGTTCCCGCCATCATCCGTCGTTACCCCTTCGCCCTGTCCCGTACCGACGAGCAGGACCGCTTCACGATCTGCATCGACGAAGACAGCGAACTCGTCAATGACGCAGAAGGTGCTGCGCTGTTCGACGACAAAGGCGAGCCCACCGAGGTCATCGAAAACGTCAAGCGCTATCTGGCCGAGCTGCAGCAGATGGACGTCATCACCCGTGACTTCTGCAAGTACATGGCCGAACACAACATGTTCACGCCGCTCAACATGCGCGTTCGCGACACCGATCGTGTCAAGAACATCACCGGCTGCTATGTCATCAATGAAGAGCGTCTGAACAACCTCTCCGACGAGCGTCACCTCGAGTTGCGCACCAAGCGCTACCTGCCGGCGGTTTATGCGCAGCTGATCTCACTTGCTCAAATCGAGCGCCTGGTCACGCTTCGCAGTGGCGGCGAGGCGCCTGCCATCACCGCCGATTCCCAGGCGGCCTGACCGATACTCCGCACCGCCAGTCCTCACCGTCACCGTTCATCCGGCGCGCGGTGAGGCTCAAGGTGCTCTAATGGCCCGGACGGCGATTCCTCCTCCGGGCCATTTTTTTGTCGTCGTTTCCCAGTGACTCGTTTCATTCCCGGTCTGGCGGTTGCTGCGTCGCTGTCGTTTTACGCAGGCGCGATGATGGGCGTCTTCGCGCCTTCCGGCGTGATGGCGCAGCCGCTACCCCGAACCGAGGCTCCCTTTGCCGCGTCGCAGCCTGAGGAGTTTCGGTGGGCGCGTGGGCATCAAGCCCGAACCCTTGCGCAGGTTGCAGCGCGTGCTGCCGAGCTAGGCCCGCTCGCGCCCGACAGCGACCAGCTCGAACTCGACCCCACGCAGCTGTTGCAGTTGGTGATCGAACGCAATGCGCAGATCCTCATGTCGCGCATGCAGGCGAGGGCGTCGGGGCTGGTGGCCGAGGGCGAGCGCGCGGTCTACGACCCGGTGCTTTTCAGCTCGCTTCGGCGTGAGGGACGTGCGCGTCAGCGTACGGGTGACGAGATCATCACCACACTCAACGCCCCCACCCAAAACGAACTCCTCGACGAAGACGCCAACTCCCTCGAGAGCGGCTTGAGGCAACGCGCGAGCACGGGTGCCGAGCTCAGCATGAGCGTGCGCTTGAATCGGCGTCGCAACAACCTCGTGCCCATGACCGCCACCCACCCTGAACAGAAGCAGGCTCTGGTGGTGTCGGTCCGGCAGCCGCTCATGAAGGGTATGGGTCGCCAGGTTGTTGAAACCGACATGGAGGTGGCGCGCCTCGACGGTGAGATCGCCTTGCTCGACTACCGTCAACAACTCGAGCGCGTGAGCGCCGAAGCGCTGAGCGCCTATTGGCAACTGCAGCGCGCCCGCGAGGTCCTGGTGGTGCTTGCGCGCTCTCGCGACACCTCGCGCTCGCTGCTTCGGGACATCGAGTCGCGGGTCGAGGTGGGTCGGGTTGCGCCGATAGGCGCGGTTGAGGCGCGTGGAGCACTGATGCTTCGCGAGGCCGAAATTGCCCGTACAGAACAAAGCCTGCGAGATGCCGAGGCCCGCATCAAGGGGCTGCTGCGGGCAACCGGCGAGGAGCGCCGCCCCGAGGCGCTCAAGATCATTGCCAACACGCCTGCCCGGAAGTTCGACTATCAGCCGGACACCTCGATCACAGCGATTGAGCGTGCGGTCGATCGTTGGCCAGCAGTGCGAATCGCCGCGCTGCGGCGTGATCAGTCGGTGGTCAGACTCAACTTCGCTGACAACCAGCGCCGGCCTTCGCTGGACCTGCAAGCGAGCTACAGCACATCGGGTATGGCCTACGAGTTTGGCCGGGCCTGGGAGTTCGCCCGCACCACACGGTTTCCCGACTGGTATGTCGGCGTCAATTTCGAAGTCCCGCTGGTCGGGAATCGCAAGGCCAACTCGCTTTACGAGGCCCAGGCGCTGAGGTTGAGGCAGAGCGAGGAAGAACTCAACAGTGTTCGGGCGGGCATTGCCATCGATCTTCGCGCGAGGCTCGACCAGTTGATTTCCTCGCGAGATGAAATCGGCCGCTATGCAGCCGAGGTCGACCTTCGCCGCCAGCTTCTCGAGCTCGAACGCCG
>Ga0078894_10001393_pt1 | contig 17869 bp, 16 predicted proteins | sample LauGreSu1BDMLBSD_2_FD_67506 | JGI IMG/M metagenome (GOLD analysis project Ga0078894, IMG submission 67506) | Freshwater lake microbial communities from Lake Michigan, USA - Su13.BD.MLB.SD (version 4) (version 4) | ecosystem: Environmental > Aquatic > Freshwater > Lake | place: Lake Michigan... | reverse complement strand
AAGAAAATGTGGATTGCTGTTGTCGCCGTTGTGGCGGTATTTCTTTTGCTTATTTTGATCGGGGGCAGTGGTTACTGCATGGCGGCGCCGACGTCGAGTTTGCATAATTTACGGGCCGAATTTGTCACCAAGCCCAACGGCACGGCGGATCGCAAGGCGATGGCGCCTAAAAAGAAGTCACCGGCGGCATTACAAGCGGCCAAGGCTAACGATCAAGCAAAAAAAGGCGTACCGGCGGGTTTTGCTCAGCGGTTAATGCAGTCAAGCTTGAACAAGGATTCGGGTGTGCCCAAGGCTAACTTTTAAACATTATAAAGCTTTTACTACCAATCGTTTTTTCACACTGCCCTGCTGGGCTTCGTATTTTTCTCTGAATAAATCCAAAAGAACCTTTAAAATGTCTTTTTTCAATGTCGGAATTTGCGCCAACCCTTGCTGGGCAAACGGGGCCATAAGAGCGGGTAGCGCATCAATAAATGCATTCAACGATGGAGCCTTACCCCGTGTTGTATACGTACGGGTAGCAAACATGACTTTCTGTCCGTCGCCTGCACCCGGTAAAACCGCGGGGACCGCCGGTAAATCCGGCAAAGCCGGTAAATTAGATAACGGCGCTGGCAAAACCGGAAGCGCCGGCAAATCCGCCAACGCGGGCCCGCCAAACTGCACCACTTGCCGAGACACGTCATGCTCTTGCAAATATGCTTGCACCACAGGCTCGGCCGCAGCTTGCACGGCCGCAGCTCGTTTTTTGCCAGTGGTACGGTGTTTGCGCATAACCGAGAGTTGTTCATGCAAATGCGTAAAACGCTCTGCTTGAGCCACGACAGTCGGGGGCGCAGTTTTCCAGGGCATCTCACCGGTTGGGGCTTTTTTTGTAATAGCCGGAGTCGTGGTTCGCACCACGCATTCAGCGTCCAAATTATCGGCCAACGCCTCGCTCAATATTTTCACAGCCGACCACGACGCATTTTCCTGGCTAATGACAACGCATTGTTCCGGCGTCAGAGCGTTAACCGCTCGCGCAATCCGCGTTTGATTCAGCGCGCGGGAACTTTGACAATTTTTTAAAAACAAATACCCGCCGTTCGGTAATTTTAGGTGTGCATGGTGCGCCAGCACCGTGCGCAACGCCGCGTCCACGCCAGCCAATTCATCTTGCGCGTCGCGCATTTGTTCGGTGCATGCCGTTTGAAATTCATGAGTAGCCACGGTGACTTGTGCCAACGCCCGGGTCGCGTCGGCAAACGACAACGTCATGTTTTTGTGATCATTGCAAAAAAAATTCCAGGGCCATCTGCCAATAGAAAACTCCATGCCGCTGTTTGGAAATGCGCAGGTCAGTAACACAGTAATTAACGAGTTTATGACCACTACCATTATGAATATATCCAAAACATGTGCAGCCAAAGCGCTTAATAAAATCGACATGAGCGTCGGTTACGTGGGCGGCGACGTAAACATGGAAGGCAAGGTGACACAAAAAGCCGAAGCTGATATGAAATGCGAGCAAAGCAATGATTTGCAAGCGGCTATTCGCAGTGAAATGGCCAATACTATCAAACAATCGGCCATGACCACAGACAATAACATTTTTACAGGCGATTTGGGCATTTTCAGCAATACAGTGGTGAACAACTACACGATGAACAAGACTATTATATCATCGGATCTCAAAGATGTGATGAATTGCATGGTGGATGCGACCAACGAATTCAAAATACATTTTGGTGCGGTCGCTGGTGATTTCAACTTCAAAACCACCATTGATCAAGAAGCCAAAGCCCGTATTTCATCCTGCATCCAGAGCACAAATTACGCGCAGGATATTTCAAACAAGTTTACTAACGTTGTGGATCAAGAGGCCAAAGCTGTTGGTACTATTGTGGGTTTGGCAGCCGAAGCCGGTGATATTATGACAAAAACCATGACGGCAGTAATTATCTGTGCGGTTATGGGTGCCCTGGTATATTTCACAATCAAATTTACGAAGAAAAAGAAGAAGGTTGGGGGCAAAATACCGGCCGGTGGCACCGTCAATTCACCGGCGTTGGCTCAAGCACTTACACAAGCATTGGGTGGTGCTACCACTACGGTAAGCGACGTATAAACTTAAGATTTCTGTTGAAATTTTCGAACAAGACGCTGCGCCATGGCCGTGGACACCATCGTTAGCATAAGCGGTATTTTTCCCCGCGCAAACACAATGCACACTTGATTATCACGCTGCACCACTGTTTGTACTTGATTGACGTTGATCAACTGCGTGATCTTGTCCAATTTAAGCCGCAAGAACATAAGGAATTTTTTATAACGCGCCAATTAAATTAAAATGGATTATTTCAACGCGTGGTGGAAAAAAAGTTTTCCAGACGGCAAGACTTGTAGTACTAAAGCCAGTTGTAGCAAGGTTTTACCGTCGGTGTGCGAAACAACTTTTCAAAACTTTTTAAAAACGGAAAAAACAATGATCCCGCATTTTGAAGCGGTATTAACTACGCAAATTAAAGTTGAACGCACGTTGGGTGGCGGAAAAAGCGGCGCTTTTTTGTTTGTTGTCAAATTAAAGGATCCTAACACCGGACGCTTTTCAACCCAGAATTTTGTTTTAAAAATGTACGTCAACGCGTACAACAGTTTAGGCAAAGTTCAGGACACCCGACCGTTCCGCGAAGTTTACACCCAATGTGCCATGAGCGGCACTGTGGGTTACAATTGCTTGTTAGGTTTTGCGACGATCGACTGGGAAAACGTTACAGGGTTGTTTGCGTTGCAGACCGATATGTTGTACGATGATAAATTTAAGCGAGTTAAAGCAGACGGGCGAGCCATAGAAGAACCTCCGACTCGAGTTCTTTTTATGATCACGAATTTTTCCGAAGGGGAATCGCTGTTAAATTTGGATTTGCACAAATACGGCCATTTAATGCCAGGCGTGTTTTTAAACATCATGAGTATACATCAAAAAGCTGAACGGCGCCTGGGCCAATTTACGCATTGGGATTTGCACGCGGACAATATATTTGTCGACACCAAATGTACCAGTCGATCGGATGTCCCGCTGGCGCTGGTGACTGAATTTGATCCTTTGTATTTGTACAACAAAACCATAAAGATTTATAATAATGCGGATGATATTGCATTGTTTTGGGAAGATCTTTTAAACAAAAAAGATAAAGTTTTAACGGAGTTTCGCAAAACTGGTTCTATAAACGAAGTTCCATGGTACAATGCTGCGCGTTTTAATACTAATGACAATGAAAAGTTAAACGATGTATATTTTCATACCTGTAAGCAATTTAAAAAAGATTTTGAGGCTTTTTTGAACCGCAAAATTTCGTATCCCAACGTTACGCTGATTGATTTTGATTTAGCCAATAGTGATCAATTTCCAGAATTGGAAGCGGTTCACAAACAAAAAATGAAATCCCCGTTGCCCATCGCTGAGCGCACGTTAACATGGTTGTTAAAATGGATTCCAGCCGCGACCGTCATGCGTTTGATGGAATTGCTTCTAATCATACGAGTAGGGTTGCCGCCGCTGAAACAATCGGATATCTTGCATATGATAGTGTACATCACCGTAGCCTTGATTTACTGGGAACTGAACGATATCGATCGAATGGCGGCCCTACACGAACGAGGTAATTTTATTTTAATGGAAATCGACGCGCTGACCAAAAAACACACTACCGTGACGTTTGAACACATCAAAGATTTTTTTACTTCGTCGCTGCAATCGACCATGTTTATTAAAAAATGCCCAGGTGCGCTTTATTGCGCTATAGCGCCGGTTATTCCTATAAAATATGTGAATTTAAGCACTTTTATTATGAACTGGCTATGTTTAGAGTCTAACACGACTATTCAGGAAAATCACACGGGCTGCCAAGTAGGCAAAGCGCTGCAAAAAGCGTCGGGTGTTTTTGAAAAAACAACCGTTACGCATTTGATGGATACCATTCACGCGGCGCTGTTAACGCTGAACATTGACCATTATCAAAAAAATAACCGGTTTGTAACTCCGGACGACGTTTCCCTGTCCTTGGTGCATACCGCTCATCGCGACACAATTTACGTGGATCTCGAGGTACCATGGGCTAAAATCAAAAACATATATTTTCCAGAACAAGACTTATCATGGATTTCATTTTCGAGGTGGAAGCGGGCTGTCATCATTAGCACTATTGAAAGCATTACTCAAGGTGTTTTTAGTTTAGGGATAACCATGCAGAAGGATACCACAGTTGATATTTCTTTGAAAAATGGCGCTGACCTGCAGATTCATGCTAAAACAAACATGAGTTTGGATATTTACGCATCCAAAGCTGTAGGTAATAAATATATGTTACAAATTACTACCGCACCCAGCAAAATACGAGAAGCCTTATTGCAAATAATTATAACCGACTTGAAATTGACCAAAGTTGGTTCAATAACTGAAATCGATATTAATATGCAATTGAACGCACCCGCGGGTGGTTTGGATTACTTTGGCAGCATCACGTTTATTATCAAATGGTTGTTTGCTCGCAGTGCGCCTGGAAACGCCAAAATTTCGAAGGGTAGTAATAATAATGTGCGCGTTATTTTATCTTTACCCCCCAGTGATGAACCATTGCATCCATGCCTGGGTTTGTTGTTGGATGCCACAAATATTAATATGGGGCTGGACTGTATATCGTCGGTGATCAGTACTCCCAGTAAAATCGGTCAATTGCTTGCAAAGTTAAAAGACATAAACCGCTATGTTCGCATGTTTTTAAATGTCATAACCGCGTCGATTAAAGCTGACAATGTAGCTATTCCGATTTGGTCGAACCAGTGGACTGCTGATTCTACCAATTGGGGTATGTTTACGGTCGAGGACACGGAAAAAGAAGTCATTGGATTCGGGTTGCGGACATATTTGCAGCGCTATAAAGGTGTATTAAGTGATGAACAATTTAATGCAATGCCGGAGACAGCGCAAGAATATTATAAAGCATTGCTGTCGATGGACAAGTGGACACTGCTTGACATTAACCCCAAAAATTTTAATTTAAATTATGTTGAATATTTAACCAATTTTTTAACAGATAAATTTTATGATTCAAACGCTTAAAATATACTCTGAGTTCCCTTTTTCCCATTACAAGTTTGACATAATAACTGATAATCCGCATGTATTTTGTGATATTGCCGCCATTTTAAAACAAATGAACCTCCAGGTAAACGCGGGCCGTGAGTTCTGGGGTTATAATCCCATGTACATTGATCCGGCGGTATAATCGCGGACGTCGTTAAAAAGTTTTCAATCAGGACGCACAACGGCACTGTGCAATGATCGACTTGAATCCGATCCGCGGCGTGGCATGTAGCGCAAACATATGGTTTGCTTTGCGTTTTTTTCCAAGCTCGAAGTTGATATTGTACAGCTTCCCGCATCGCGGCTGAAAGTGTGCCGGGTTTGCGCTCTGTGCCTACGCACGCGTGCCAAGATATAGTAAAAAACCGCCGTGTATTAAGGCTAATTTGCATCTGAAGACTACCGTTTAAACGACTGCGGCGGATTCGGATCGCTTGAATTTCCGAAATACGGTGAGCCCATGACGGATGCCAATCAAGTAAGGTTGTCCACGGTTCTTGGCTGACAGGGCCGCAATAGCGCACGTGGCTTTCTAAACAAGCGCGAATGCTATCCACGGTGCGCGCGAGCATGCTCTAAAATTTTATCATACAGCGCCAGGTAATTTTGCCGCGTATCGTAAAAACTAAAACTGGATGCAAAAGGCCGTAAATCCAACGATCTGTATTGCAGGGTATGCACGGGTTGCGCGTTATCTATAGCTTTTTCCAAATACATTGCCAGCTTGTCCGATACATTGTGCCCCGCGTTGGGTATTTCCAGGACCGGGATAGCAGGGTTTAGAATTTGGACTAAAGCGCGGCCCTGATGCGCTGGCGTGATGGTATCAGTCTCACCGTATATAAACGCCAGTGGCATTTTAAGTGTCAACAAACGGTCAAACAACGGGGTGTTCCAAAATGTCCGCCCAGTAAACCAATTTTTCGTTATAAACTGCGCCACAATACTGTCACCGACAGCCTCGGGATGGCTTAAAATCGCATATTCATCGCGAACTGCTGCCGGTAATAATGCTGCGCCACATGGTCCCAAAAAGCGAAATAGGCGCTGCAATGGGCTTAATTTAAAAAATGTTCCCCAAAACGCCCCCCAGCGTCCTTGTATTGGCAAAATACCGATGCAGTCCGCCAAAATTAACTTGCTGATGCGCTGCGGAGACACCGTCGCCCAATATAACGCCAGATAGGCTCCAAATGAATGCCCAACTACAACAATCTGATCCATGTGGTAATGTTCCGCGTAGGCGGTGAAGAATTGCGCGTACATAGCGTTGACGTCGGATCTAATTGGTGGTGTGTCAGAGTGCCCGAATCCCGGGAGGTCTACTGCCGTTAACCTGTATTTCTGCCCGAACGTCTTTTCTAAAAACGTCCACACGCGCGCCGTGCTGCCCGTGCCGTGAATCAAAAGCATATGCGGCCGAGAATCGGTAATTTTGGGATCCCAGCCCATCAATATACTATGCACTCGCCATGGCTGGGTAAATCCGGGTACTGTAATGTCAGCCCAGGTGTCCACCGGCGGTGAAACTACAATCGAACAAGGGCGCACCAGTAACGCAATCGGCACGGCGACACTTAGCACCACAGTGACGAACAAAAACAAAACATGGTAAAATACGTTATTTAAAATTAACAACCATAACATTTTATACTATCCCGTGAAAAAATTACACCTATGCAGCCTATACGCACGGGTGGCTATCTAAACGTGTTGAATGAGCGCCACCGGTGCAACGATCCGCAGCAAACGATCCGCGTTAGTACTTTGATGCGCGTCCATCGCCCGCGAACAGAAGAGGCTATGTTACAATTACTGGATGCCCATCTGCACACAGCGTGTGCCTTGTGTCCAGAACGCGCGCGCCATGGCGGTTTGAATGCCTGGAAGTTGAAACTGTGGCACCTGGCACAAACAGACGATTCCGCGGCGGCGCGCGCGATTACTCAGGCCGACGTGGATGCGTTTGTGTACGATTTGTACGTTAAATCGCCGGTACGGGGCTTTGAATTTGAAGATTTTGCGGTCACCTGGCTACGAAATCATGGGTACTACGCCCGGTTGGCTACTCCAGAAGAAGATTGTCGGTATGCCGTGGACGTGGTAGTGCTGCACCGTTACAGTAGTGCTGTTTTGGCTGGTGTGCAGGTGAAGCCCAACAGTTATCGCTATGTGCGACCGGACGTGCATGCCTTAAATCAAGCCAAAAATGTTCTGGCGGGGTATCCCGTGTTTTATCTATATTATGACAATACGGGGCGGTGGTTGGAATCAACGCTGATACCCTTATTGTGGGATTTGGTCTCGTACATACGTTACTATTAATGCGCATGTTTAAAGTAACTGCGGAGTAAGGCGTAATCGGGTGTGCCCTCAAACGCCAGTCCCCGCACGTGTCGAAAATAATGTAAAAAACTGGCCGGGAGCCCGGCGCACAAGTTTTCCACTGTGGTTTTGGTCTTGATGTTGGTTATGCGATCATGCTGTTCTTGTTTGGTAGTCCCCCCGGCGTTCATCCACGGTAGTTTGCGCCGTAGTAAATATATCAACACATACCCCAGGCTTTCTAAGTCGTCACGCCGGCTTTGCTCGGCCCCTAAATGGGTGTGCACGCTGGCGTAGCGGATAGTGCCGGTGAGTTTTTTGCCCTCGCGGTACGGAATATGGTCGTGGGTGTCCATGCGGTATCGTTTGCATAGGCCGTAGTCCACCAAAAACAATTGCCGTTCGGTTAAGCCGTTGAGCGCACAGAGCATATTTTCAGGTTTGATGTCCCGGTGGAGAAAACCTTGACTGTGAATACTTTCCAATATAGTAAGCGCTTTGGGCCCGATCCAATTAACAACGTCCCATTCGGTCACTCGCTGCGCTTCTTTTTCTAAGCTGGGTCCCAGCACGTCCATGGCCATATACGTATTTTTGTCGTTTTGCCACAACGCATGAACCCGCGGAACGCCAATGACATTGCGCAGCCGGCGGTACACGCGGTATTCATAATATAATTGTGGCACGACCGCGCGGATGGGTTCTTCTTTGACCGCATAAAATTTGTTTGTGTCTTTGTCTTCCATTAACCACACTTTACCAAACGCACCATGTCCCAATTGTCGTATTGTTTGCAATGTACTTGGATCCTTTGGAAACCCCGCCATTTCACAATCACCCTACAAAAAAATTACAAATCTTCCTCCGCAAGACTGCAGGCCACTGCGTGCAGCACTAAACCGTTACCAGCCAGCGGCATAGCCAACACAATAAACGACGTCGTGTGCTCATGCCCCATCAAAATAGTCAAACCTTGCTCCAAGTTGCGCGCATGATCCGTCAACAATGAAATCAATTGCTTGCTTTGCAATAAGCCATGCGCGTGTAACTTGTAACTTTTGTTGAGCACAATAGAGCCCAGCTTGCTATCAAAGCGCACTTTCTTGGCCCCTTCCGTCGTTTTTAAAATAATACCCAAGTATTCCCGGGCGTTTTGCATCAGCGTTTCGCCAAAATCCGCCGCCGCAGCCGACACTTTGTCGTCTTGAGCCGCCTCGTCCTTCAGCTTTTCCAGATCCTCATCCACGCCTTCCAACGGCGCTTGCAACGATTCCTTGACCGCCGCAACATCCCGCACGTCGACAACGGCCTGTTCCCCGCCTTTCACACTGTACGTAATCACAAATTGCATGTCTCCAGTGGCTTGAGTACAACACGACACGGTAAACGCCTGCTGCTGTACCCCGCCTTGAATGTGTGAGTGCAACGCCAGCGTTACCAGCTGCGGATCAATCAGCTTCAAACTGTGGACCATTTCTTCCCCCGTAATACGCACGCCCTTTTCCAACGGTATCTTTTGAAACATGGCACGCCCATCTTCCGTGTCGCTGTCGGCCACATACGGACAACTTCCTTGAATAATGTGTTTTCCACCACCGTTGGCCATCTCGGTCTGCACAATCACCTTGAACACATCAGCTTGTAGCTTTAACACCACCGCCGAGTTCTTCGTGGCCGCCAGAAATTTGACCAGAGAATTGGAAAAAAAGGCAAACTTGTGTGTGCCGCCAACCGCCAAATGATTCACTTCGGTAGGAAACATGGCAATGCTTAAGCGCGTGCGCTCACTGGATACCGCCAGCAACACCAATCCCGTAAATGGCCGTGTCAATTCCTCGCGTAGACTATCCGGTTTTTGAGGCCGAACCCCAAGTGACGGTGAAAGCTTGTCCACCGAATCCAACACTGGTACTTCATGGTGCACGTAACACAACACTTCGCGCGGGACATCGTCGCCTTTCTGCACAGGGCGCAAACTGTTGATTGTAGCCTGCAGCTTGCTGGGGTCTTGAATCACGATTTCCACGTCCATTCGTGTGTTTTTGCGCTACAAAATTTATTTGATACAAAAAAAAGGTTTATAACGTATTAGAAGCATTTTTAAAAATTACCATTTGTATTTTGCGGCACTAAACATGGCCTTCTTGCGCGCTGTCATGGCGCTCAACGTAGTTTTGCCGAATTTAGCTTCGGCCGTACAAAAGGCTGTATCGGATGAACACCAACTGTACCATTGTCTGCAAGCAGCTATGGTAGTCTGCACGCGCCGCGCCGCCGGGTTTCCCGTGGAAGATCGGGAGTTGTTTGGATCCCTTATTGAAGTGCGCATGCAGTTGTGCGAAACGGCTTGTGTTCATGCCGTGGAATTGTCTTTGTTTTCAAACGTGTGGAAGTGGTATGGGTGGATGGAACGTGTGGTAGAATGCATGGGCAAAGCGATTTTTACGGGGCAAGACGACGACATAGACAAGTTGTTGGATATATTATACGACCAATAAATAGTTTACAAGCAGCATTTTTGAGCACATTTTACAGCTTGTATAGGATCATTTTTACATTTAATATGTTTGCAGTGATGCAAGACGTGTTCCAACGCAGCTAAAATAGAAGGGTACTTATTTGCGTCAAAGCACCGCCGGCTGGATTTGCGGCGGCGACCCGACTTGCGCCGGCCAGAACCGCGTATTGTTCCCGTGGGTATTAAATTTATAATAGTTTCTGCTTTGGTGTAACCAATATGTCGTTGCACAGAATCACCTACCACAACCGCTATTTGTGGTACTGCACCATTACTTGGATCAAAATATTTCATTTCCTCACCGCCAGCAAATGGAGTAACTTCAATTTCGTGACATTTTACGTTAGGTAACGACTTTAATTTCTCCCATGGTCCTTGTTCAGCTTTAAACCTATTGCAATGACCGCACCAACCGGAATAATACAAATAAATATGCGGTTCCATTTTTAATATATATTTTTGGCGCTAAATTTTTTGTGAATTGATTATGTTTCGAAAGATATGCAGTCACAGTGGAACTTTGTGCTGCCGTATGACGCCTTAACCAATTTTTTACGTCCCGCATTTTGCATTCCACCTGTGCAGTACCCGCCAGCACCGCCACCGCCGCCCGCCGTCCCGAGTCCTACGCGTTATACCCTTGAAGAAATTATTCCATTGATCAAAGCCATTTCCTCTGAAATATATCATGCTACCACTTTGGAATTCATGGACGACGATGATGACTCTGAGGTCGAAGAATCAGTAGGTTTGGAAGCCTTGCGGACCCATACCAAAATAACTGTATTGGATAGCAATACTGGCATGTGCGCGGTGTGTCAAGAGGATTTTAAAGTTGGTGACATATCGCGCACCCTGCGGTGTCGCCATGCCTTTCACATGTACTGCATCGATCGAGTTTTGGAGAATTCCGTCAACTGTCCCATGTGCCGCATGACCGTCGCGCCCGATGAAGAAAGTTTATCGGACGATCCATCGGATGAGTTATAAGATCATTAAACATCAATGATTTCCAACGTTTTTTCGCTCGGATTCGGGGATGCGGGCACAGATTCGCGCCGCGTGCCCCGAAAAGTAAACGTCCAACCGCGCCGCGGTGCCGGTGCCGCATGCGGGGGTTTAAACAACGACGTTAAAAAGCCAGTTTTAGAATCGTGATTAAGTAAATGCCCGGGCGAAGGGCATAAATCATCTGGCACTTTATCATACGCCAACAGCATACCGACAATTTCATTATTGCTTCGGTGCATGACCGGTGTAGTAAACAACATCTCTTTGTGCAAATGACACTCTTTTAATACACGAATCATAGGATGATTGTCTCGAGCCAATTGTTCGGCTAATAATAAATGCTTTTCCACGGCGGATGGCAAAATATCGGTCATATTGACCCGCTGCAGGTGATACTTGCGGCGCGCTTCATTCGTCAGCGTAATGGGCAAGTTTTCGTACGAACAACTAAAAGCGCGATAAAAAATAAATTCCGGCAGATTAAGGCTGGGCAAATGCGCCGCCAAAATCGCATTAGACCGCCCCGGTTCGGCCGTAGTCATAACGGCAAACGCCATTAAAATTTAATTGTTTTAATTAATAGATTTATTTAACTTTTCTGTCGTCTTCTTGCCGTTGCTGAAAGTAAATTAAGCATCGTTGATCTACGTTAGTCGCCCGCGCTTCATCGGTCCAGCGCCACGTTTTGCAAGGAGACAGCGTCAAATGCAGCGCGGGATCAAAATCTTGTAAAATAAACCCGCGGTAGCCGTAATTGCGGTTGCTGCGGGGTCCGTGCCACAAATGAAATATATGTCCGGGTAGAAACCCCAGATCCCCTTGAACAATAGTTACGGCTCGTTGCTGCCACGCGCGTATGTCCTTTTGCAGCATTTCACTCCAGCCTGGGGTCCAATGCGGCTCCCACGTTTTCGGAAACGGCCCGTCTCGCTCTTCGTTGTGGCTAAACGCTATCGCCATGACCACATCCGCGTGTCCCAGAATGCACTTGTCGTAAAAACCCATGCGGTCCAGCACGTCACGGCGCGCGGCCCAGACGTAGCCAGGGTGACCTTCCCCCAACACCTCTTCCGTGTGCGTAATACTTTTTAAACGCCGTGAATACCATTTGGCAAACGACGTGGACGGCGCAAACATGGTGTGCTGCTGCGGGGTCTCGGTCGCGCCCAAGAAATAACACGTCGTAAACGGCTGAATAACGCGATGTCTTTGCAACGCATCCACGGTTTGCCACGCCCAGTTTGCGTCTTGAAACAAAATATCACAGTCGCACCACACCACATAACGACACGACGCGGGCAGCTGGTCCAGCGCGATTTGTAGCAAGCGCTCTTTGGCCCATAACACGTCAGTCTCGTCCAACGCAATAAACATATCCGCGGAATCTTGAGGCAAATGCGGGGGATGGCCCAGCTCCACTGTGAGCAATTGCACGCGTTGTTTGCGCAAGGCTTTGGCAAACGTGATGTAGTTATGGTAGCGATTTTGGTATTTGCATGGGTTAAAGTAGCAGGTAATAACCCACAGCTCCGACGGGCCTGCCTGGGTGCGACCTATTTGCGACATGCAAAAATTGGCGCGACTCCGGGACATTTTGCCTTGCATGATGAAAAATATTTCGCGGACCACTTTGTGTGGACAAAAACATGTGGACAAAACAGAAAATTTTTACTCCCTAAAAACTAACTTTTGACCCCCACTCCATTATACTGCATGGTCGACCGCGCCGCTCGGCCCGTCGGGTCCCGAATTTCTACGGCAATAACGCCCGCGGCGTCGATACTGACGTGCAGACGTAGTTCTGGTTGATTGGGTGGCACTTCGCTTAGCCGCAGACGGCCCAGCAGGACGTTGTTGTCAGCCAACGGGTCTTCGCCCTGATACAAACAAATTTCGACTGTGGTTTGCCGCGTGCTTTGCGGGTAAAGGATTTGACTGGCCTCGCAGGGTAAAGCCTGGTGACGCGGTAACAAGATGTGCATGACCTTTTTAGCAGTTTTTAAGCCGATACCGTGGCTTAAGCGTTCGTGCACGGTCGCCGTGCCGGTCATACCCGCTAAATAGCAAGCTCCCAAGGCGACACATTGATCCATGTTAATGTCCCGGTGAATAACACTGTGAGGCAGCATTTGCTGGATGATTTGCTGCACGGCGGGCACGCGCGCACTACCGCCGACCAGCACGACGTGGTGGATGGTCATGTCCTGCACAGTTTTGACCAGCAATTCCCGGCACCGCTTCAAGTCAGAGGCTATTATTTGTTCAAACTGCGCGCGGCTGCACGTCAACGGCGGCGTCGCCGGCGCATTGGGCAGGTGAATGGATGTTTCCTGACACACGGTTAAACTGCGTTTAGCCTTTTCGCATAGTTCCCGGCACAAGGCCAGCAACGCTTTGTCTTGCCGAATATCTTGCTGGCTGGTATCTTTTACATGCTGAATAAAGCGCTGCAGCAGAGCTTGGGTGAAATTTAAGCCGCCGAGGTTTCCAACGCCGTCCGAAGTTACTATATGGTACGTGTCTTTATTGTAGGTCAAAACGGTAACGTCCAGCGTGCCCGCGCCTAAATCAAACACCAACAACTTGTCGTCGGGGTTCAACAATTGCGGATGGCTGTGTACGTAGGCGACCGCGGCGGCGGTGGGTTCATTGCACAACTGAATGTCGCAGCCGGTGACTTGGGATTTGATAGCTTCTATGGTCGCGTTACGCTGAACATGATCGAAATGCGCCGGCACCGTCACGACCACGGAACTCAACGGGGCGTTGTTATGGCACGTTTTTACGTCGGCAAATAGTTGTTGTAGCAGCAGGCTTGTTAATTGCAGCGCCGTAAACGACTGTAATTCATCGTGGTGGTACGCATGGTAGATGGGGGGCTCGGTGTCCGGCTGGCTGGGCCGGCCCAGGCTAAACGGCCAATGCTTGGCGTCGTGCCATAATTCTTTTTGCGCGTAGACGCGACCAATAACCCGTTTAAATTCGTAAAACGTATGCAGCGGATCGCTGGCCTGCTGTTGTAAGGCAATATCGCCTACCAAAATATCTTTATTGCCGACAAAGACGACCGACGGCGTGAGCGCATTGCCGGAAAGCGAGGGGATTAATTCCGGGCGTTCTTGGTTGCGCATACCGTAAACACAGCAGTTCGACGTCCCGACATCAATACCTATTGCCAGCATTTTTGGGAGTTTTTATATTTATTTTTTTTAAACACAATTAAAGATTCTTACTCGGTTTTAAGGGTGAGAATTAAACCGTTTTCGTTGATTTGCACCGTAACCCGCGTCACGTTAAGCTCCTTGTAATGGTTGACGTAGAACCGCTCAACTTCGGGTGCGTAGCGGAAAACATTGTTGGCGAAATGACGCTTGGAAAATTCAAACCATTCAACCGCAATGACGTCCGTTTCGTTGGCCGGCAGTTCAAAAAGCAGCGGGGCAAACGCCGTCTCCGCCGTCAAGTCAGTGCGGCACAAAGACTGCACAAACAAATTGCTGGCCTGTTGCAAGGCCTGTTGGTAGGTGATCTTGGCCAAGCGGTCGTTGTGCAAAGCCACGGCGACTTCTTTTGACACGGCCGCTAAAAATTCAGGCGTGCGAGCCATAAGGACTTGAAAGATAACTTGTGCTGTATGTTGATCCATGGTGGGAGAAAATAAAGGGCCGCTTTTTGAATTTATCTATGAGGAATTTTTTTCACGCGCCCCAAAAAACCACTCGGATGTTTGTGACCCGTCGTGACCGGCGTGAGGCCGTGTGGATGGAGCCGAAATGGATGGCCCTGGTGGAGAAATTGGCCCACGGTTTGATGGTGAATGCCGCCACGTTGGCGGCCAAAGTGGTACCCACGCTAAGCCCGGGAATGAGTACTGGCGAATTACTGGAACAAACGGCGCGCGTGGCCGCGCAGTTGACCAACTTGCATCCGGACTACAGCATTTTAGCGGGTCGCTTCTTAGTCGCGGAGTGGCGCAAAACGTGCCCGCCGACTTTTTCGGCTTGTGTAAAAGCGCTGGCATATGCGTCCCCGCCGTTGGTCAGCCCCGAGGTGGCCGCGGTCGTTCAGGCTCACGCCGTGGAACTGGACGCGGTGGTGGTTCACCAGCGCGATGAGCAAATGTCTTATTTTGGTATCAAGACGCTGGAGCGCTCGTATTTACTGAAAATGCAAGGCCGGTTGATGGAAACGGCCCAGTACTTGTACATGCGCGTGGCCCTGGGTATTTACGGCATGGATCTTACCGCCGCGATCGCGCTGTACCACGCGTTAAGTGAAGGCTTGATCAGTCACGCGTCGCCCACCATGTTTAACGCGGGCACGCCACACCCGCAGCTGGCCAGCTGTTTCCTCATGGCCATGGACGGGGATCAGGATTCCATCAGTAGTATTTTTTCCACGCTGGGTAAATGCGCCGAAATCAGCAAATACGCGGGCGGTATTGGGCTGCACGTGCACACTATTCGCGCGGCAGGCTCGTTTATTCACGGCACCAACGGTACGTCCAACGGAATTGTGCCGATGCTGCGGGTGTTTGACGCTACGGCTAAATACGTGGATCAAGGCGGTAACAAGCGGCCGGGAGCCATGGCCATTTATCTGGAACCCTGGCACGCCGACATTTACGAGTTTTTAGACCTGAAATTGCCCACCGGCGTGGAGGAATTGCGGGCCCGGGACTTGTTCTACGGCCTGTGGGTTCCCGATTTGTTTATGCGGCGCGTAGCTGCCAATGGCACGTGGACGCTCATGGACCCGCGGACCGCGCCGTGTTTAGACAAGGTGTGGGGCCCGGACTTTGAGGAACTGTACGAAACGTATGAACGCGAAAACCGCGGCCTGCGCCAAGTACCGGCGCGCGAATTGTGGTCCCGTATTATTCGCGCGCAAAAAGAAACTGGCACGCCGTACATGTTGTTCAAAGACCATTGTAACCGCAAGTCCAACCAAAAATATCTGGGGACTATTGCCAGCTCGAATCTCTGCGTCGCGGGCGATACCTTGATTACCACAGACAAGGGCCCGCGGTGTATCAAAGAAATCGTCGCCGGGCCCGACGTGACGACGTCTGGCGAGGCGGCTGCTTACCACAAAACCCAGGCGCAAATCACCGAGCTGGAAGCGTTGGCGGACCGCACGGCGGACCAGCAGTCGACGTTGGCGGTGTTAAAAACGGTATTGCAGTCGTTGAAGCCGCCGGTTCCCGTGCCTCCAAAACAGCCAGCCGCGGCGTTGGTCAACATCTGGAACGGCCAGTCATGGCGGGAAGTCACGCCCAAGCAAACGGGAGCGCACAAAGAGCTGCTGCGAATCACCACTTCGCATGGTACGGTGTTGGACTGTACACCGGAGCACGTGTTTATTCTGGCCGACAACACCCGCGTCGCCGCGCACGCACTGCAGCTGGGCACTCGCTTGCAAACGGTGACTGATACGGGCTGCCCCGTGGTGTATCCGGGAGACGCCGCACACGGCCTGGCCGACGACGTGGCGTTTCGCCGCGGCTTTGTGTATGGTTACGCCGTCTTGAAAAAGGGCGCGGAACAATTAAACGGCGCGATGCCACAGCTGAAGGTGCCGTTTGTGCTTATGACCAAAGAGTCGGTTAGCCCCGAGACCCTGCGCGTGTTTGGCTATGACGCCGGCTGGGCGCGCGAAACATTTCCGGATCTGGATCACGAATTGCTGGCGCCGTGCAGTGTGCCTACGGCCGACCAGACGTTACAGACGCGGTTATCGGGGCCGGTCGCGACGCGCGAGAAATGGGCGCAGGGGTTTATGGCCGCGTTAAATCAGGTGTTGCCACAGGCGCGCGCGTCGTATGCGTTCTTGCACAAGGCCTGGCTCATGTTACGGAGCCTTGGGCGCGACGTCCGCTTGGTTCCTGTTGACAACAAAGGGTTGTGGCAGTTGAAACCGGGCCAGGCAGAGAGCATACACCCGGTGGTAACAGGCTTGCAGTATGTGCCTGGATTGCACGACACGTACTGTTTTACGGAACCGGAGCGCAGCGCGGGTGTGTTTGGCGAGCTGTTGACGGGCCAGTGTGCGGAAATTATTGAATATTCGGACCCGGATCAAATCGCCGTGTGTAACTTGGCGTCGGTGTGTTTGTCCAAGTGTGTTGCAAACGGGCAATTTGATTTTGAACGCCTGCAGGACCTGACCCGCGTGTTGGTTAACAGTTTAAACACTATTATTGACCGCACGCTGTATATGCTACCGGAAATGAAGAAATCCAACTTACAGCACCGCCCAATCGGCATAGGGGTCCAGGGCTTGGCGGATGTGTTTGCGCAGCTGCACCTGGCGTGGGACAGCCCGGACGCGCGGCAGCTGAATCGGGCGATCTTTGAACACATGTATTTTGCGGCGCTGCAGCAGTCCAACATTTTGGCAAAGCAGCACGGTCCGTACGCCACTTTTCAGCAGTCTCCGGCGCACGAAGGAATACTGCAGTTTGATATGTGGAATGTGTCACCGAGCGACGCGCTGCCGTGGCTGCAACTCAAAGATAATATTAAAAAACACGGTTTGCGCAATTCACTGCTGCTGGCGTGCATGCCCACGGCGTCGACGGCCCAAATACTGGGGAACAACGAGTCGATCGAACCGTTTACCAGCAACGTGTACACGCGTTCGGTTTTGAGTGGCGAATTTCAAGTAGTCAATCGATATTTGGTGAGAGATTTATTGGCACTAAATTTATGGAACGAGGAGCTGCTGCACGACATTGTACGCCACAACGGCTCTATACAACACATAGATACTATCCCGGCGGAGCTGAAAAACATTTACAAGACGGTGTGGGAAATCCCGCAACGGGTGCTGATTGACCTGGCCGCGGACCGCGGGGCGTTTATATGCCAATCGCAAAGCTTTAATTT
>Ga0078894_10001392_pt1 | contig 17871 bp, 18 predicted proteins | sample LauGreSu1BDMLBSD_2_FD_67506 | JGI IMG/M metagenome (GOLD analysis project Ga0078894, IMG submission 67506) | Freshwater lake microbial communities from Lake Michigan, USA - Su13.BD.MLB.SD (version 4) (version 4) | ecosystem: Environmental > Aquatic > Freshwater > Lake | place: Lake Michigan... | reverse complement strand
CTCACTGCTTCTATTCCATATGAATAGTAGGGGGCTGCGCCCCCCTACGACCCCCCCTTACGCAGCTCGCTCCGCTCACTGCTTCTATTCCATATGAATAGTGGGCGCTTCGCATCTATCTCGTAAGTCGAATGCAAAAACACATAAACACTCAACCCTAAAAATACGAAAATGATTGTGTGGATTTTCGTATTTTTCATTTTTATCAAAGGCACAAATGGTTCCAAATATTACAACGCGCGTCTAAAAACAAACGGTTATGACCAGCGGCCTTTTGTTCCCGAATCCCCTCTGCTTCGATATTACTTAATCCCCAAATTCTTCGAGAAGAAACGCTTGCTGGATGTCCTACAGAATCCTCGAGTTCCGCTCCACACTAAAATCCGCGCATTGCCAACCCCAAAACCAGAGGCCCCGAACATTCGTTCCGGTGGATTATTGAAGGATTGGGCGTTTGATATGGAGGAAGACACCACTAGATAAACTCGAAAATGTCCTCTACATCATATCCTTGTGCAATGTATTTTTCGAATCTGGCGGGATTTATTGTTTTCTGTAGAAGCTCCTCTTTGAACCTGGCACATCTCTCCGCTAGATATCTGTAGTCGATTTCGTACGCATGGTCGCAATAACCCAAAACCGACCAATCGAATTTGTGTTTTTTGTCGAGATTTTTTTCCATGAGTTCCGCGGCTTGTGGAACGGTGGATAAGGAAGTCCAATTTATTTTGTCGGGATTTTTCGCCAACAGTGCAACCGCCTCAGAACTACGATTGCAATTCAGAAATGCCCAGTCGATTTTGTCGGGATTTCGTTCCAAGAGATGCATTGCGCCTGGGTTCTGCGACAGATTATCCCAATGGACTTTGTCGAGATTCTTTTCGAGAAGAGGAATTGCGTGTTTGTAACAAGACAAATAACGCCACGGGATTTTGTCGGGATTCCGCTCCAGAATATGGAGCGCCTTTTCATTCATGCATAATGTGCGCCAGATATCGGAAGAATGGGCCCATTCGTGTTCATATCGTTCTAGAAGTTCGATTCCGACCGGGTTTCTCGCCAATGAAATCCAATCAATGCGAAACCCTCTCGCCTTTCTTTGTTCTAGAAGCGGTATAACTCGCGGATTGGTATTCCATTCCAGGCACAAAGAACCAAAATAGAAAGGATGCTTCTCGACTAGGTCCACAATGTTCCAACTTTCGGCAAGAGACCCACAATAGTGTGCGCGTTTTTGTAAATCGTGCATGTATTTTTCGAGAAGAGAGTTGGCGCCATTGTTCTGTATGAGTGAGTGCCAGTCGATTTTGTCTACGTTTTTCTCGAGAAGATGAATCGCGTTTTCATTGCGACTCAGATAATACTGCCAAACGATTTTGTCGGGGTTCTGCTCTAAAATGCGAATGGCTCTCGGGTTCGACGAGACGAAATGCCAGCCGATTTTGTTGGGGTCTATCCAGTCCTTGAACTTGTATACTGGGTCGATTCTCTTGGGTTGGCTATTCATTTTATTGGTTTCAGTGAGAAAGGTTTATATGTCATTGTATTTACTACTATTCTTTTCTGATTCCAGACCTCGGATATTCACTTCGAATCGGTACAGTTCTTTCGAAAACGTGAATGGCAAAAGAAATGGATTTGCATAATACAATGCTCCCAATAAACCACTCAGAAATACGTCTGAATACAAACGAGGTGCGGGGTTTTGCGATTTTTTATTGGCATGGTATTTTGTTCCGCGATAGAATCCGAGTAGAATCCACGAAGACCCCGCCACAATAACTTTTTTAGATAATATGTGTTTCGACATTTCGAGTTGTTTAATAACATAATCCCAACAGGTTTATGTAGTTTCTAGTTTTAACTGCATAAACCCGCGATAATATCCCAAATTCTACGTAGGTATTGTGTTGCAGAACGCTTCTTCTCAAAAAGACTATTTGGCACAATGTTAGGGGTCGTATAAAGGGACCGAAGGCAGTCCGGCGTTGTGGGGGGTCGTATAAAGGGAGGGGTCGTAGGGGACACAAGGCAGACTGTCAATCCGTTAGACCTTAGCGACCGGAGGTCGCTACAGTCTAATTGTCTTACGGGCTTTCGCGCATTAAGCACCGAAGGTGCGTATTGCGCTTATGCCCTTATAGCCTTTGGACCGTAGGTACTGCGAAGCGCCCTACTCTACACGGGTGGCAACTGAGCCAAACACAATTGGATGTGTCCCAATGATGCCACATCATACTTGACGATAAGCGGGAATTGATTGTCGAGCTGAATCTCCAAGTGTGTGCAAAGCGGGGTGCATTTGGTAACATGACTGAGCGACTTTAGAGAAAATTCGCCTTGAATGACCACCGAAGAATCCGACATCTTCGTGAAATCGAGATTGTTGTCCGACTCCGACCTACTCACACGGCATTTAGCAAAAGCACCTTCACACGAAAATACGAGTTCACTACCCACCGACTTGATTTCCATCCGCCCAGAAATCGCATTCATGTCGCGCACAATCTTCTGGAAATCCGTCGTCGGCATGCGGATAATGGTGGGGTAATCGATTTTTTCGGGGAATCCGAACTCGTCCACATCCGTATTCATCAATCTGAGTTTGTGGTCATAACTCTGCTTGATGTTGCCGTTGATGTATTGGAACCCCAAGTCCGTCACAATGCCGCCGTTATAACTGACGCGGTCAATGTAGATGGTTAGCGTGTCGTCATTCGACATGGACGATATGACTTTAGACAGCTGTTGCGTATTCACACAAACAATGATTTTGTCGGGTTCGCAGTTGTAATACTCGAAATTCTTCGCATTTAGTTCAACGTTGACCAGAATCGTGTGGGAATTGTCGAAGTTGATGATTTTGAGACCGTGTTTGGTGAAGGTGATGGTTGCATCCGTCAGTGTTTCCTTTAGGGCCGCAATGACATTGCGAATCGGCTGAATTTGTACCGTTTTGATTGTTAACACATGATTCGCTTCGTTCATTCTTCTCGGGTACTAAGTGCGTTTAAATATGAAAGAAACTGGACGTTTGCGTTTAAGTTGTATTTTTCAAGAAAACACTTCATTCACATTTACCATGATTTGGTTATAGATATCGAGAAGTTCGAGAATCTTGTCTTTAGGAAGAGTTCGCAGGTACATCATCTGTTGAGGAGATAATACTTGCATATTTCGGACTTCGAACATGACCTTGTCGTAAGAATAAGACGATAACCCGGACTCCCTCTGCGTAGCGAAGAGGGAGGTAGGGTTTCGTAGGTATGCCTGAGTGTCTCCGAACTCAGCGCCAAGCGGCAGCGAGGCGCAAGAGGAGGAGAAACGTAGGTCATTACGGGGCGTGTCCTTTCTTGCTAGCTTGGGTATAGGAGGAGGTTCTCTCGAATATTTGTGTGGAGGCTCATTCCGACTTCGAAACAAGGACGGGAACATGCCAGTGGAATGCCTCGCCAATGGCGTTGGTGCAGCGGAAGGAAAAGAAGACCCAATCGACGACTCGGAATCCGAATCCGACTCTGAATCCGAAAATCGGTCGCATATAATTGTCGCCAGCCGCTTCTCAAGAGAAGACATTATATATTGGTATTCATACGCGACGTAATACCAACAATCTAAATGGGACATAAACACGCTACACCGTACAATTGTATTACAATTCTATAAAATGTCCTACGTCTATCTTCTCGTAAGTACCAAGGGAAATACGTATGTGGGGGCAACGGTCGACGTCGACCGCCGTTTAAGGCAGCATAACAAAGAATTAGCAGGAGGAGCTTACGCCACGGGCGCCAGGGTCGCAGCAGGGGAAACATGGACGCGACATTGTTATGTGAGCGGGTTCCCCGATTGGCAAGCCGCGTTGCAGTTCGAATGGAGATGGAAACAACTGTCGCGAAAACGGTTTGACAAAACAAGGTCGGCTGTTGAGAGGAGACTCGATGCTTTAGAAGAATTGTTGTCTTTGGAACGGTCGACCATCAAGGCCATTCCGTACGCCGAATGGGCTGTGTGGCCTGAAGTCCATTTTGAATAGCCTATAGAGACAAAGGATTCACTGAGCAACTCGTTCTACAGAAACTCGCGTTAATTCCAGAATACTCCGAAATCAAATGTGCCGCGATGCCCGTAAGAAACGCAGCAAGAATCTGCGGTCTCACGAGCAGAAACAGCGGAACCCCTACTAATATGAAAATGAGCCCTTCTCCCGCGGATTCCAGCCAGATATTCTCGCCAAACCCGACAATTGCTTTTGCTTTTTCGGTGTAGTCCGAATGTTCTTGTTTAGCCAACTTCTCACAGACTCCGGTCTGTTTACAATATCCCGGATATAACGATGTGTAATAACCAATTCCGTGCTTGAAATAACCGAACGCAAATAAAAGTCCGATGAATGCCAGCCATTTATTTTCAATGCCGAGAAGAGCCAGACGTTTTTTTATCGATAACACGTTGACAACAATCAAAAATACGATAACCGAATAGATTCCCGCAAATAGTATTCCTGGGATACGGACCATTGGAATTCGTGTTATTTACACTAAACGTCGATTTTTTGGGGCGTTGTTATTAGTATAGATTTTTAATCTATACTAGTCCCGATTATAAATGGAACCATTGGAGGAAGACGACCATTCTCTTAACACTCCATTATTCACTCTAGAGGAAATTTACACGAAAGCAAACAATCCGGTTCATCTTCTCGATGCATCGGTTAACATCGCCCCCGATATATGTGACCCGAGTAGTGGCGTCTGTATCCCTAGCGCATTGACCGCAAAAGAGGGTGTCATACATGAACTTTCTGTAGAGGCAGACGAACAGTCCGCGGACGGCGAAGCAAAACGCTGGGGATTCGGGTTGTTTGGGTCTTCATCCAAATACACTGCAGAACCCGTTCCGATTTCCGATTCATCCGGTTGCGAAGACTTTTCTTGTGTGGATATTGAATCCGCTTTAGGAAAATCGTATATTGACATGAGCCGGAACCATTTTGAATCCAACGCACTCGACGTCTTGGCTCTTTATATCAAAGGACAGAAACTCTTGTACACGGAGGCGAAGACGTATTGCGAACAACAGTTGAATTTTCTGATGTTGCCCGCCATTTTCATTTCCTGCGTCGGCAGCATTTTTAGCTTCTTGTCCGGCAGTTATACCAGCGGGCCGGTCATCATTGCGTCTTTAAATGGGTTCAATGCGTTTTTGTTGGCACTGATTTCGTATTTGAAACTGGACGCGAAGGCACAGGCACACAAAACGTCGGCTTATAAATTCGAAAAAATCGAATCGACATGTGAATTCAATTCGGGGCGGTTCTTGTTTTTCGAGACAAATATAGACGATATTCGGAACGCGGTCAACAAAATCGAAACGGATGTGCGCGAAATCAAGGAGACAAACCAGTTCATATTACCCGAATCCATCCGCTTCGAATTTGCATTTACATATACCACAAACGTCTTTATGTTGGTCAAGAAGAATCAATCTGTGGAAATCATGGAGATGAACAAACTCCGGAATTGCATCGAGTATATAGGAAAACTGAAGGCGCAATTATCTGTTGCAAGAGGCAATAAAGACAATGTCCTTGTGCGAAAACTCGTCGGCGCCATCAATTCCGAAGAGAAGCGGAAAGCGGTCATTGTGCGGAAAATAATGGAATGCAGAAAACGGTATTTTGATTTGGATGAGAAGTTCAACAAGGAGATTAATCGGCACATTAAGAGGTCGAATAAATGGTTTATTACACGAGTATTGTGTTGCGATTGGTTGAAGAGCTAAGTAGGGGGCTGCGCCCCCCCCCCTCCCTTTTTGCGGCGGCTTCGCCGCCGCGTATGCGTATTAATTATGCATTATCTTCTCAATCTACAAACGCGGCGGCAAAGCCGCCGCAAAAAGGGAGGGGGGGGAGTCGTAGGGGATTCGCGCTTTAAGCACCGAAGGTGCGTATTGCGCTTATAGCCCCCTACCAAAATTGAAAGAATCTCATATTTGCAGTAAAACGTGACATTCTTTTATACACGTGTTTCCATCTATATACTGATTTTCCATCATGACGACTTCCGACGACTACACTCACTGCATGCGCATTTTGATTTCCACCAATCTCGGTGAAATTGCCGAAAGTTCGCCCTACATGCTCGCCGCCATCCACGAAAACATCGCAAACCGATGCATCCATCAACCAATGCCCGATGGTTCCACTGTAAAACTCCTGTGGTACAAACTCGTCCTAACCCCCGTTCAACACGCCATGATGGGCGACCTGTGGACCAAAACCGATTTGACAGATGACGTTCTATACGAAGCCACCAAACTCGCCATCGAGGAAATCGCACAAACCGTCATTCCCCAATGGAGTACATGGCAAGTCGTCTTCCACATCTCCAAACCATTAATAAACTCCATATCGAACTAGACTAACCACATTATTCATTGCTCTTACATATCCATTACCATCCGTTCCAATAGATAAAAGTTCTTTTTGTATAGGATTTTCTGCAGGAAGCTTCAACGCTCGTATGCTATCAATGTGAATAACCGCAATTTGTTTTATTGCAATTTTGTAATTGTTTGCGATGGAATAAAGCGCCATTGTTTTATTGTCGTATTGTCTATCCTCATTATCCACTAAACTCACCACACTATGCATCGCTGGTATATATCCGTCTTCGGAACCGGGGTTGACGACCTCGGATATTTCTTGCTGCACAGGGTCTTCCGACGACAACTTCATATCAAGAATGTTATTAATATGCTGTGCTGCCGCGTCTTTGATTTCCTGTTTGTATTTTTTTACTATTTCGTCGATTTTGATTCTGTTTGCTTGTGCTTCTGCGGCTTTTTTTGCCGCATCCTCATCGGCGGCTTTTTTTAATGCGGCCTCCACTGCGGCTTGTGCTGCTGCCGGTGCTGCCGCTCTTGCTGCTGCTGGTGCCGCCGCTTCGGCTGCCGCTGGTGCCGCCGCTCTTGCTGCCGCTGGTGCCGCCGCCCTCGCCGCTGCCGGTGCTGCTGCTTTCGCTGCTCCCGGCGCTACCGCCTTTGCCGCCTCTGGTGCTGCCGCCTTTGCTGCCGCCGGAGCGGCTCTTTTTGCCGCTTCTGGTGCGGCTCTTAGTGCCGCCGCATCCGCAACCTTTTGTGCTGCTGCCGGCGCTGCTCTGAGTGCCGCCGCATCCGCAACCTTTTGTGCGGCCCCTGGTGCGACCCTTTGTGCTGCCGCATCCGCCGCTCTTTGCGCTGCCGCATCTGCTGCTCTTATTGCCGCTGCGTCTGCCGCCTTCTGTGCCGCTCTTATTGCCGCCGGTTCTGCTGCTCTTTGTGCTGCGGCGTCCGCAGCTCTTTGTGCGGCCGCATCCGCGACCCTTTGTGCCGCAGCTTGTGCTGCCGCTTGTGCCGCTGCATCTGCCGCCTTTTGCGCAGCTCTTAGCGCTGCTGGTTCTGCGGCTCTTTGTGCGGCTGCGTCTGCTGCTCTTTGTGCGGCCGCATCTGCAACCCTTTGCGCTGCAGCTTGTGCGGCAGCTTGTGCAGCTGCGTCTGCTGCTTTTTGTGCCGCTCTTTGCGCTGCAGGGTCCGCTGCTTTTTGTGCTGCCGGGTCCGCTGCCCTTATTGCCGCTGCTTGTGCCGCCGCGTCTGCCACTCGTTGTGCTGCTCTTATTGCCGCCGGGTCCGCTGCCCTTATTGCCGCTGTTTCCGCTGCTCTTTGTGCGGCTGGTTCCGCGGCTCTTTGTGCGGCTGAGTTGACTTCTTGTAGTAACTGTTGTTGAGTTAAGCCTTCATATACAGACCAAGGTCGTCTCAAAATCAGCGAGAAACACACGACAACCACTAATAATGCCAACAGAAACAGAATCGTTTTTGTATCCATGTTTTGTTATTATGTCAATCTTTATACTATTACCGTGCATTTTGCATGTGAGATTTATTCTCACATCCACTATTATTGTCTAAAAGCGTCGGCTTCTTAGATTACCTTGCAATCGTCGGCTTGCCATCTACCATTTCCAACCGCCCTTCCAACACCGCGCGTTTGTTTTCTTTATATTCATTGTAATTATACAATTCATCTGTTTCGGGGTTGTGGGCATATTTGACCTGATTAATCACGATTTTCTTCGGTTTTACATTGACCAACACTACATCCGCCCCTTCTCGGACAAACTGGTCTTCCGCATAAGAAGGGAACGCACCGAATTCATTCGACGTCGCATGACCATACGTGTAGCAAACCAGACCCTCTTTTGAATTGTCATACACATTGCAATCCACCGAACTCTCCTTGACTGATTTGAGAAGTTGTTTGGTCAGTCGGTCTTTGATAACCGCGATTTCGAACAGTGTCTCGTCGGTCGTTATGGCCAGCGTCCCCAATTTCGACCCCGGCGGCGTCTTCTTAATGCGCGACACATCCGCGTCCATGATTCGTATGTTTTCCCCACTAAATTTCTGTTTGTCGCTGAATTTCGACATATACAAGAAGACCTTTATCGTGCGCAGTTCCTCCGGCAAATTCTTGTGGCTGCAAATACGGCGCGCCCTACCGACGACCTGGTCCACACGCACCATGTGCCAATACGGCTCCACAATATGCACGAATCGCGTATTCTCTAAATTGATTCCTTCTGCTCCAGACGAAGTAATCATTATAATCTTGATGACCTCTCCGTAATAATTGTTTTCGTGGATGGCTTTTAGTTGTTCGGTTATGTTGCCCGGCACAAATCCCCAGTTCGAATTGTAGATGTTGCGGATAATCTCCTTCTCTTCCGCCGTCTCCGTTCCAGTATAAAGAACGAACCGGGGCTTCTTCGGGTCCGAATCCGTCTCCACAATCGACCATGCGTCTCCCGTCTTCTTCAATTTGAATTCGGCAAACCCGTTCGCTTCCAAAATGAGCTTTAGAACGCCGACGCCTTCCAATGTACGGAAGGCACTGTAGACCAAATGGAGGCCCCGGTTCTCCTTATCAGACACATTCGCCAGAATCTTTGCGAATTTGGGACTGTAGGTTTTCAACGCTTCCGGTGTCAGATATTTGGATTGTTCCGCTTTCAGCTTTTCAAGTGTGGTGATAATCGACTTCTCGTAATTCTCGTCGACAATAACAGATTCATCATCCGCTAAATCGAGTTCATTGTCGTCGCGTATATTGTCGAGGTTGTCTGCGCGGACATCCTTCGTGGGGTCGAATCCGGGTGGCATCGGCCGAGGAATCTCATCCGGAAACGAGAAGTTGCATTTGGCGCGTGTGAACGTACGATAAGTTCCAGACACTTTGATAACCTCTTTGTTTTGTGCGGCATTTGTCCTCTGGCGCGTCTTCTTCTCGCGCTCCATTTCGGTCGCGCGTTCTTTGGCATAATCGACAAACTGGTGGTCGCTCATCTCCACATATTCCACATGGAACTGCTTGTTGTATTCATTGGTCGAGAAGACGAAAGAGGGCAACAGAGATTCTTGCGCACTTCGGAAATAAGAAGACAGGCCCAAAATACGCTTCTTTAATACGTCGGGGCGTTGCACCGTCATCGAATCCATATCCACGAATAATTGTGTAAATTCCTTTTGGGTATCCGGCAAACATTTGAACGGCTCGACTGTTATTTCGGGCAAAAACGAGATGCCATTTTCTGTCAGGATTTCTTTCACGCGTTGCACAAAATCGACGTCGCTCAAGTCTCCCTGCTCGTTCAAATGGACGCCGTGATACCGGTCATCCACCACGATGGCTCCTCCTGCTTGGTCTTGTTCTAGGCCTAGAACAAAAGAAGACCCGCCATGGTAAGGGTCCTCGCCATTACCATTGGCCGCATCGTCGACCTCTCGCGAAATTTCCGCCTTTATCGCATCTGACAAATGGGTAGGACGGTCTTTTCTTAACACCAAAGTTCCGTGGAAATCCTTGTAGTCGGGATGTTCGATGACTTCGTCTTCTTGGATTTCTTCCACTAATTGTTTGATAACCGCAACCTTCTTCTTCGTTCGGCGCTTTGCCTTGTGTGGCGACCTCTGTTTCTTCGACACGCATTTCTTCTGGGGTTGTTCTTGTTTTTCTTCTTCGTCAGAGTCCGAATCTGAATCTGTGTCAGATCTACCGCCTCCAGTTATATCCATTAGAGAGCTTCCTCCTCTCCGAATAATGGTTCTAGGAACGTCCTGGACGGGCTTGGACGCTTTATTCGCGGGAGCTTTCGCTGGCACTTTTCCAGGCTTTTTCGTATTGATAAACCCAAATGGATTCCGTGTTATGGAAAGCGTATCATTCGAATAATCCACATAATCATACGTCCTAAAATCCGCGTCTTGGAACATCTTCACAATCGATTCCGGTGTCAGCTTCTTGCCAGAGGACGGAATCCGGAACTTCCAAGTATTGATGTATCCTCTCAACATGTTAAACAAAATACCCATTTCATTCGGGTAATTGATAATCGGCGTCCCCGACATAAACACCACACGCACATCTTGGGCGGACTGCAAAAATTCATACAATCTGTAGGAAATCGAATCTTTCTTTCCCAAATTGTTTACAATTCGACTGACCAAATTGTGTGCCTCGTCCACCAACACAACACTGTGGTCGAACGGATTGCCCGTGATAGGGTCCGCATAAGTCTCCACTAAATTCGCGAATTTTTGTTTTGTTAGACCGTTGTAATTGATGTCGACATACTTGGCCCGAATCATTTCGTTTAATTGACTATCCACTGATTTCTGGTTTTCCGGCGACAATTCCGCATAGTTCGGCTCAGGGTTCTTGATGTCCACCAACCAAGCGCCGCCGTTTTTCAACACGGTTTCCACTTTAATGGAGAGGACTTGCGAGAGGATGGAAACATATTCTGGCCTGCCCTCTACAGAAATAAATTCCCAGAACTGATTTTTCTTGTAGAGAGGGTCTCCGCATTTCTTCAATTCACTGAAAAAGTTCATCTTTAGAGAAGCCGGGGTCATGACGAATACGCGTTTGTGTGTTTTCGCCGCCTCCGCGATGGCTATCGATGTACACGTTTTGCCGGAACCGAGACCGTGAAACAAGAGGAGACCTCGGTAGGGCGTATATAGATTCAAATATTCGCGGACAATGCGCTGGTGAATCAAGAGGTCAATGTTGGTCGTTGAACCTTGTCTGTCGCAGGAAACCGCGGATTTTTCGTCGAGAAGTTCCTTGCTAAAATCCTTGAATAAATCCGCGATGCGTGTATTGTAGAGTTTGCGGTTGGCCATGTAGTAAGTGGGGGCTCTTACCACCAATTTCGAGAGGTCTTTTTCTCTCGGGACGCGGGACAGAACCGGCTCGCCATCGATTTCCGTGGTTTCGGTTATGCGGACTTTGGGGATTTTGAGTTGTTCTTGTTCCACCTTCTTACGACCCTTCTTCGCTCGTTCCTTGGGTCCCGGTTCCTTGGGTCCAGGTTCCTTGGCTCGGCCTTTCTTCGGTCCCGGTGCTTCCTCTTCCTCTTCATCGCTTGCTTGTTCTTCTAGGTATTGTTCAGCAGCTTCCATTTGTTCGTTGAGCTCCCTCGATTTGTCTTCCGGGGTCTTGGGTTCTTCTTCGGCAGCGGCTTCCATTTGCTCGTCGAGTTCCATCGATTTGTCCTCTGGAGTCTTGGGTTCCATTTGGTCCAACGCGTCCAATTGTTCCTGTAGCTCCCGGGATTTATCTTCCGGAGTCTTGGGTTCTTGTTCCAACAGAACGCGACTCGACACTTGGTCAATTCCATCTCCTTCTTCTGGGATTTCTTCTTTATTATCGAGAGGTTTAGTGGAAGCTCGGATAGCTGGAATCTCACCGTATTCTTCTGCCGCGGGAAACACCGGCTCCACAATAATCTGTTGATAAGTTCTTGTTTCACCTTCTTTGCGTTTCTTTTCTTGTACGACGCCAATCGTCCTCTCGAATTCTTTGATGAAGGAGCGTTTGAAACCGGAAATACCCGTTTTGTCGATGATTTCGAGAAGAGCTTCGGCTTCCCCTACGATTGGTCCTTTTTCCTGGTCTTGTTTTTTCAGTAGAACCTTGGCTTTTGGTTTCGGTGTCGGCCTGTATTCCATTTTATCTAAATAATGCAACAACTCGGCCATTGCTATAGTGCCGTTTATATTATACAATATGCGATTATTTGTTATCAAACGACATGTTCATAAAAAATAATGTATTCTCTTCTTCTTCTCCGTTTCACCCCTCTAGACCAAATTACAGACTTTCGAGTTTAGTTCCGTGTTCCGATTGCACAAAGAAATCGTGTGGATAATATCCATTGTGTTCATTGTATAGCTGTATCAGAATCTCGCCCCGGTTCGTCTGAATCGCCACGTCCACAATCCGCATGCAGTCGTAGTTATCAGGGTCTTCATGAGTCTTCGTGGTGATGGATTTGTATTCGGCCCCGACGAAACTTTGCAAATCGTTTTTGGTGCATATCCCGAACTTTTCGCAACAATTTTCGATATTCGATATCTTGCAAATAATATTCTTGGACTTGTCGCTCATGACAATGTTATACCCCTGCCATTCATATTCGTTATTAATCAAATAGATGTGTTCAATCGTCGTAGTTTGTGTCTGTGCCATTTTAGAGAGAGAGTGAGAGTGAGAGGGAATATATGTGTTGAATTGTACACTAATCCCTATATTCATAATGTAAATCAATTTTCTACTGTGGGGTGATTTACAAAAATTGAAAGACTTTTTATTCCTTGGAATCCAGAGACATTTTCAAACAACCAACACTGTTAGCTCTCAAGCAACTCTCTTTCAAGCAACTCTCTTTCAAGCAACTCTCTTTCTTAAAACAATGTCCGGCTACAACTCTGATGAATACGAACCCCGCTACACCCGGGAACAATATAACCAATACAAATCGAATCTAACCAAAATAGACTACGAGAAGACTCAGGAGAAGTATCCCGAGAAGTGCGTCATGTGCAAAGACAGCGTCAAATACCAGCATGTCCATGTGGCCGGCTGCAAACACGCCTATTGCGCTGACTGCTTTACCCACCTCGAGGATTCCGCGCCCCGTCATGCGAATGGCGGCCCTCCTCTCAGCTACTCCTGCAAGGAATGCAAGAAGACCATCAAGACCATCGACACGTTCATGGCCAAACGTAGTACGCTCCCCAAGTGCCTGACCTCCGCAGGTATTCTGTGGAACCCTGAGACCGGCTACGGATTGCCAGCGGCTTCTACTGAGGCCAAGTAAGTACCCCGCTCTAATCCATATCTTATCATGATTGCTATTTGTGCATATTTCTAAAATAAAAATCCACAAAAAAAAGTATATGATTTTGTTGTTTTGGTATACACGTAATTAATTAAGTAGTCCCTGTTTTTTTTGTCGTTTTTAGAACGTCTTCAACATTTGAATCGCCGCCTCACAAGCAATTTGTTCCGCCTTCTTCTTAATCTTGTGTTTCCCCTCCGCCAAGAACAAGAATATCTTCCTCTTAACAGACATGTATTCATGTACCTGCGAATGGCTCGAGAATTGTTCGCCGCACACAATGCAATCGTGCGGGTTTCGCTGCGCCTCATGTATCGGCTGACCTAAACACAAATAAACGCCCATGTGGTACCCCGTCCCTTCCGCCTGGTAAGGAGTCAATTCCAAGTAATGCGGGGTCACCTTGTATTCCTTCTGTATCATAACCTGCAATATATTTTTGTAGTTGTTGTCATTATTGACCAGGGAGGTCCAGTCGACATGCCGCTCGAAAACCGCCTGGATAAACAGCTCGCACATTTGGAACCCGGGTCCGCTCGTGAATGTATTGTCGAACCAGCCCGCCTCGTCATGCACTTGGATGCGGTTGAAATCGAGGAATATCGCACCCACAAACGCCTCGAAAAGACACCCGAGCTTCTTCAAATTCGTCCGCGTCTGTTTCGATTCCGCGTGCTTCGAGAGGACGTACCAACGATGCAGTCCCATTTCATACGCGATTTTTCCGATGCTTTCATTCTTGACAAGCTCGATTTTCTTCTCGGTCATGAACCCCTCTTGCGCTTTTGAGAAGCGCTTGTACAGATAGTATTTAGTGAAACACTCTAACACGCCGTCGCCGACAAACTCTAGGCGTTCATTGGATTTTGTGGAGAGGGGCAGGCAATCCCTAGGTTGGTCTACAATGACCACACTATTCTGCTCGTTCTCAAGGGCCGGTCTTCGGATATAGGATTTGTGGATGAAGGCCCGCCGGTAGAGTTCCAAATTGAAAATCGGAATTTGGATGCCGTAGGTTTTTAGGACGCCTTCTACGTCTTCTTTCGTTATGGACTGGTTTAGCGGATTGTAAGGGTCGAAAACGTAGGTCTCCTCGCCGGAAGCCGTGCGTTCGACACGAATATCATCGTCGACATATTCAGCGGGAAGAGCGTTCATTTTTGGTTAATAGGTTGAGAGGTTGAAAAGAGAAACTATAGATTTGTGTTGCCAAAGATTTATGCTGTTTCGTAAGTCATTCAATTTTTTTCGTGTCATTTTCCTCTCATAACCTCCCGACCTTGCAAAATGAAAATATATTTAGTACTGTTATATATATTTGAGAATGCCGCAAGGAAATATGTTTTCTTCATCGAGTCGCGCTAGAATGCACAGTAATGCTTTGACTGACCAAAATCAGGGAGGCGGAGAAAAGAAGGCCGGTTTGCCCTACCAAGTTGGTCGCGATAGTTGGACCAGCATCCACTTCGGACAGAAGCCCGAGACTGGCAACTGCTGCAGCCAGCCTAACCTTGCCAAGACCCTTGTGTTCACCCGCAATACCGTCCGCCCAGTTGGCAGCGATTCTCGTATCCCCATGCGTTAAATCGTTGTCCCTATTCGTTAAATCGTTGTCCCCTCTATTCGAGAGGATTAAAACGAGAGGATAGGTTTACGCCTTTGAATGTTGCTTAGGCAACGTTACTTTGAGACCGATAATTTGCCGATTTACGTATAAGTAAATCCGAAATTTAAAGGTCCAAAAGTGTAAAAAAAACAATATAATGAATCGCAACACTATATTGTTATCTTCCTCCTCTCAACAAATGAATATTATTGTAGATGTGAGAGAGCATTCTTTAATCGAGAAACTCCAAGGCCTCCCTATAACCAATCCCAACGTCAAAATCGCGACAGAACAGCTCCTCATCGGAGACATATTGTTGAGAACCAACGACCAAAAAGAAATCGTCTTATTCGAGAGGAAGAGTTTGCAAGACCTCTTGGCAAGTATTAAAGACGGACGATATAAAGAACAATCCCATCGTTTGACACACACGAGCGGTTTGAATCCACACCATATTGTGTATATTGTGGAAGGCGTCCTCTCGACTTTGCGGCCTCAAGATAAGAAGATTGTGTTGTCCGCCATTGCCAGCCTCTCGTATTTCAAGGGATTTAGTGTGTTTCGGACGTCGACTGTGTTCGACACCGCCGAGCAAGTGTTGGCCATGGCTACCAAGATACAGAAGGAATTCGAGGGAGGAGCTTCCATACCATCCTATTTTTCTGTTGGGGTATCCTCCTCCTCTCAAGAACCCGTATTGGAAACTCCGGAAGGAAATGTCGAGAAGACACACGTTACAGAAGAACCCGCATCATACAGTTCCTTTGTCAAGAAGGCCAAGAAAGACAACATCACCCCGGACAACATTGGCGAGATTTTACTGTGTCAGATTCCCGGTATTAGTAGTACCATTGCAACCGAGGTACTTCGGAATTTCGACGGGTCTTTTTGTCGGCTGATTGAGGAAATTAAGACGCAACCAGAGAAGCTCGACGCTATTTATCTGGAATCCGCGGGGGGAAAGAAGAGGAAACTAAGCAGTTCTGTTATTTCGGCGATAAAAACTTTTTTGACTAGGTAATATTACCGCACGGGGATTTGGGTTCGGACCTGAGGATAATTCGGTTTGGTGACTTCATTCTCCTCATATTTGCCCGAATCAACTTGGCCCTGCGTAAAAAGAACGCCGCCCCAGTTTGAATCCATTGGATTGTCGCTTATTACGGCAGAAGTCTCTGTCGATTCATGCACCACGTCCACATTCGTCTTCCGACCCACATATAATCCCTGTGGGTCGAATCCCGGATACATCCCCTGGTTGTATCCATTTTCACGAGAAGCATCCACCACCTGCACAACGGTTCCATCGTAAGGTTTTAGTAGGGCGGAATTCGCCGGCATTCCAGCGAAGGGGTTAAAAGGGCTGGGTCTCACACGATACACGTCATTTCCTTGCGCGTTGTTTTCTTGTTGCAAGAAGAGGATGGGACACGCCATTTGCTGACCTTTCATGTAGTTTCCATATTCTTCTAAACTCTTGAATATTATGGGATTTTTGCCGTCCACTGCGGGTTGTTTCGAATAATACAGGAAGAGATTCGAACCGCGTTGAATGAGAAGGTCGGGACATCCTTCTGGGATGGGCTTCGGCGCAGGAGGCGCCTTGGAATCCGTTAACCCCTCCACGACAAATCCCTCCGATTTCGCTATCATGTATTTCAAGTCCATCGTCGAATGCACGTAGACGCCGACCACGAAAGCGACTAATAGGAAAAATAAAAATGATATTTGAAATGCATTCGGTTTTGCCATTTTGTATACTATTAGTGTGGAAAATACACACATAGTATATACTTCTGTCGAGTGGGGTTCATGAACGACTCAGCTTCTCACGCGGTTTTAGAAGAAGGCGGAAAACGCAAAAAACGCAATGTCATTGCCGGTAAAGTGTACGCGGATTGGTGTGGTCATTGCAAAACCCTTGAACCCGAGTGGAAAAAACTAGAAGACAAATTGAGCAAAAAACGCGATATTAAATTTGTGGAAATCGAATCCGCGAAACAAGAAAAAGGGTTGGCAGAAATCAAGCAAAAATATGGTGTAGATGTTGCCGTGCAAGGATACCCGACCGTTTTTAAAATCGAAAACGGCAAGCTCGATTATTACGAAGGCCAGAGGACCGCGGAACAGATGGCCGATTGGTACGTCAATGGGGGCAATTCGAATAAAGACCAATACGGACTCTTCAGAGGCGGATTCAAGAGTCTACACGACATTAAGAAATCATACAGAAAAAAGACGAGAACCCAACGAAAGACCAAAACCCGGACGGCGAAAAGACGCCGTGGATTTTTAGGATTTTTTTCGGCATAGAAAAAATTGAACCCATCGAGTTTTTGAAAACGAGATAAACATACGATTTCAAAAACTATTATTACTCATTCAACAGTGTATGCAAACCAAGCCCAGCAAAATGAACGTGGGTAAACCATTTCGTCTCATTGATTTTAAAACATTCGACGCAACCCTCAGTTATGTAAAATACGGTATTCAATCCGGCTCCGAAGGCGACGATTCGAGTACGGAGAAACAGGTAAAAGAGCCGAACGTCTTCATGATTCAGATGTTCGGCATCAATGAACAAGGCCAGACATGTAGCATAACCGTCCACGATTTTAATCCCTTCTTCTTTGTCCGGGTGGGCGATAATTGGACGCAGGCCCACGCCAACTCCTTCCTACAGAATTTATGTGTTGCGAACAAAATGCCGTGGCTACAAAAACAAATCGTGAGTGCAACCATCGTCCAATACAACAAATTATACGGCTTCTCCGCCGGCAAGAAAGACCGCTTCATACAAATCGTATTCAAAAACCAGAATGCCTTTAATCGGCTGAAAGGCCTCTGGTACAAAAAAGACGCGGCTGGAAACCGCCGCCTGATTCGCGTCCCTTTCGCGGATACCTACACTGAAATCTACGAATCGAATATCCCGCCTCTTCTCCGATTCTTCCACTTGAAAAACGTCAGTCCCTCTGGCTGGATAAACATCATGTTCAACCGCGCGCATAAAACGTCGCCGCAAACCACGTCTTGCAC
>Ga0078894_10001391_pt1 | contig 17879 bp, 18 predicted proteins | sample LauGreSu1BDMLBSD_2_FD_67506 | JGI IMG/M metagenome (GOLD analysis project Ga0078894, IMG submission 67506) | Freshwater lake microbial communities from Lake Michigan, USA - Su13.BD.MLB.SD (version 4) (version 4) | ecosystem: Environmental > Aquatic > Freshwater > Lake | place: Lake Michigan... | reverse complement strand
TATATTTGGTGAAAGCAAATGACAAAGCGAGGTGCTTTCTAAGCTTGATGAAAGTAAATGAAGCCATCTAACACCTATGTTCTGAATCTTTTTGGCACATGCCTTCAAATATGGGAGCTGAATCTCACAGATGAGCTAAAAGACCAAATTCAAGTCTATATTTCCGAAAAGAATAGTTCCTGGTATGAAGTCCTGTTTGACCTCAGTCTCCTTCAGCAATTTGATTTAAATCACTGGACGCAAGTTGCAAATAAAGTGGGCTCCACACAAATGCTACTCAACGCAGATTCTAGAATTGAATTAAGAAAAAATGGCCGCATTGCCGAACGTATCAATATCCAAGAATTACTAAACCCTCAAGGCTTTTTTGGTCAATATGATACCCATAATTTGACCCCCATTGAACTCAACAAAGACAAAATATTTGTCATCGAACAACTCAAGGGTCAAGTTGCCAAATATACTTTCGAATTAGAGCGCTTTCAGATGGACAAACTCCAATTTGGCCTCTGCTCAGATCAATTCTCAAAAGAAACTAGGCTAGGGGAGTTGACTTATGGAAATAGCGCCTTGAAGAATAAATACGAGGATTTATTGTTGGTGGGGCAAGAGGTTCATTAACTTAAAAGATCATTAGGAACGGGTTAAATAAAAAAGTGAGTTTTTGTTAAAATAATTTACGTTAAACGCTTTTTTTTTTGATATTTAGAATTCAATCAAAACACATGTCAGTAAAAATCACCATCAAAGGAAACAATGAAACAAATGAATTCAAAGATGCCTTAGCTCTAAAGGAAATTTTCGAAAATGAATTTAATAACAAGGATGTTAATGGTGAAATTTTAATAATATGCAACGCAACGCTTTTCGGACAAGAAACCAAGGATGTTGATTTGATTGCACTCGGAAGCTTTGATAAGTACTCCGTTAGAGTCAAATCAAAAGCAAGAAATAATATTACTGATGAAGAAATCAAAGACTTTATTGAGAAGAATCAAAGTCTCAAATTCAGTAAATATGAAGATGCAAGGTGCTTTTTAGAGGAACAAAAAACAAGAACAGTTTTTGTTAATGATTTTTGTTTCGTGATTGAAACTAAACGTCATCGTGCTGAAGATATTCAATTAAATGGCGTTAATTTATTAGTGCGATATAATAATAAATTATCGGATGCGACCACACAAAGTGAAAATCAAAAATATTCTTTAGCATCCTTTTTTAAGGATAGACTTAACTTTTCTCCATATATCTGTAATTTTATTTGGCTTCGAAATGTTAATTGGCATTCAGTCAAAGATTTATTAGGTCCAAATGAGAACTTGTATGATAAACACAATTATCTTCCTAATACCTTTTCAGTCCCATTTTTATTTCAATTGGCATGTATTCAGTTAAGCCCTTTTAGTCCAAAGTCAAATGGTGAATTAAAAGGATATTCAGTTTTTAATTCACTAAGAAAGAATCAAGAATATAATTTAAAAGAGATAGATTCTATCTTCGATTTGTTTAAAAAAGTCAAGGATGGAGTTGGAGACTTGACAAGAAAAAAAATTGAAAAAATTACAAGTCAAATATTATCAGATCAAAAATATGCAAATGCTATTGGAGAAAAACTTGTAATCATTTCAGGTCGTGCTGGTACGGGAAAAACAATCAAGTTATTGTCGATAGCATGTGATTTGGCTATTCAAAAGGGGGCAAGAAGTTTGATTTTAACATATAACCATGCATTAGTTAGTGATATAAAAAGAACTCTAGCATTAGCAGAAATACCCGATGGAGTAGATGATTATACGGTGAATATATCTACTCTCCACAAATTTTTTTATGAAATACTAGTTGGATTTGACATAGGTACAAAATCTAATTCAGAGGGGAAAAAGACAATACCTAAATTTTTAGAATCTTATGAAAATCTCCTTCAGGAGTTACTTGAATATTTAAAGGAAGAACTAATCGGTGAGAAAGAAATTTCGCAATTAATGCAAAGCAGACATGATCAGGTAGGATGGAATTATTTACTTGTAGATGAAGCACAGGACTGGAAAGACATTGAAAAAGAACTAATATTTAGAATTTTCGGAAGGAATAAAGTTATCATTGCTGATGGTGTTGATCAGCTTGTACGTTCACAGAATAAATGTAATTGGACACGGGCTCTAAAACCTGATATAGATTTCAGAAAGACAAACGAAAAAAAAGGACTTCGTCAAAAGGTAAATCTAGTAAATTTTGTAAACTCGGTTGCGGATAAATTGGATGTTAATTGGGAATTGGATCCTAAGGAGGAGTTAATAGGTGGAAAGATAATTATATCAACGAAAAGCTACCATAAAGAACTCCATCAAAGAGAATTTGAATACTGTAAAAAAAATGGCAATTCGGCATATGAAATGATGTTTCTTGTACCCCCTTCTATGGTTGTAAAAAGTTTGAGTCCAATAGATGGTTCATCAAAAGAGAAGATCAGGAGTTTTGCTGATATTGAATATTTCAAGCAAATGGGGATTTCGCTGTGGGATGGAACAAATTCAGATTTAAGAACACAATATGTCGTTGATTTAAATCAGCATAAATTGCTTCAATATGATTCATGTCGGGGCCTAGAAGGTTGGACAGTTGTTTGTCTTGATTTCGATCAATTCATTAAATATAAAATGGAGACATTTGAAGAGGTTGAAACTGGCGAATTAGCTTTAGAATCATTTGAGGAAAAGAGAAACCGATTTGTATTCTTATGGTCATTGATTCCTTTAACAAGAGCAATAGATACTTTGATTATAACGCTTAAAGACAAGGAGTCCGTTATTGGCAAAGTTTTGAAAGAAGTTTATGAAGAAAATCCAGATTTTATTCAATGGATAGATTAATTCAAATCCTAAATTGATAGGCTATAGTTTGGCTATTATGCGTGAATTGAAATCTCTAATTATTCTTCTAGATCAACTTCTCTGTCGAATAAACTCTATTAAAGATTGATTAAAGGAAGGCACATTTTTGGTATAAATAAAGATTGTTTTATTTCCGTTGTAGAGTGCTTGTTTCAGACTGTTGTAACTGATGATTGGAAATGCATATTTTTTACTATCGGCCGAGGAAAAATTTAATAGGTAATATTCTATTCCCATTAAAGCCCTTTCAATTAAGAAAGCAATATCTTTTTCCTCCCAGCTCTCGATAGAAACTTTTTCGAAATCGATTGGATCCTTATTGTCTAAAATATCTTTAAAATCATTTATATCGGCTTTGTATATACGATTGAAATTATCCTCAATACTGGAAATCAGCTCGCTAATTTTTGAATTCATAAACTTTCTTTTAATTGAAATTAGTATTTACGTTCACTTAAGTAGAATAAAAAAACTTATACCACCGCCAAACCATTTAATTTTGGCGATCTACAAACAAAATAATGCGTTTTATATTAGATAGTTTTCCATTCTGCAATAACATCTTCTCGTGTAACATTTAACGCTCTTTCCATTTGAAGATAATAATCAGATTCCTCATTTGACCATTTCCCTTCAGTTAATTCATCTGCATCTACTGCCACAGCCCACATACCTGCTAAAGTTCTTACTCTGATTGTATAATCAGCAGTATCAAGTATTTTCTTACAATGATTAAGGATTTTATCATATCCTCCTTCATCCACCCAATTACTCCATTTTTCTAAAAAACGATCATAATCGATTAAACTCCATATGCCATATTTAGACATCAATTTTTCTTTTATTAACTCACTTTCCTTGTCTGTTTTTTTATCAACCATTGCAATCAAGTACCAACAAGCTGTCATACTTTCAATTTGAGAGAATTTTTGTGCCATTTTATTTTTGCGTTGTCGCCACTTTTAAATTGTGTTAAGATCAAAAAGTACTTTTTCGCGAAGTACTAGTCTTTAAAGCTAGAAAATATTAATTGATATTTGATATTGAGAGTGAATTCTAATTTTCCGTTCTATTAAAGTTTGTTTAAAATGTGATTGAATCGTTAATACAGTAAAAAAATAAATACTTGTGGGAAAGCTCTTTTCTTCTTAATTTTCCAATCCTATTGTATGTTAAAAATTAATTATCTTGATGCTGCTGCTACAACTCCTGTTGATCCTAGGGTTTTAGAAAAAATGCTCCCATATTTTTCAGCGATATTTGGTAATGCAAGCAGTAGTCACATTTTTGGGAAACAAGCTAAAAGGTCAATAGATGAAGCGCGTATTCAAGTAGCTTCAATAATAAATGCTGAGCCATCTGAGATTTATTTTACTTCTGGCTCAACTGAGTCAATCAATTGGGCACTCAAAGGCTATCTAGAAGCAAATCCTGACAAAAGCAATCATATCATTACTGTAAAAACTGAGCATAAGGCAGTTTTGAATACATGTGAATATCTTGAGACGAAAGGTTACGAAGTCACCTACTTAGATGTAGATAATAATGGTCTCATAAGTTTAGATGAGTTAAGAAATTCAATTACGCCAAATACATCCATGATTTGTGTTATGTACGTTAACAATGAAATCGGAGTAATTCAAGATATACCTAAAATTGGTGAAATTGCACGTTCCCAGAACATTGCATTTTTCTGCGATGCAACCCAAGCAATAGGGAAAGTGCCCGTTGATATTGAAAAAGATAATATCGATTTGCTTTGCTTTTCAGGCCATAAAATGAATGGTCCTAAAGGAATAGGTGCACTTTTCATCAAGAAAAACATAAAAATTAGCCCGCTAATTCACGGGGGAGGCCAGGAAAAAGGTCTACGTGGAGGCACGTACAATACGCCATTAATTATTGGTTTTGGTGAAGCATGTAGATTGGCAAAAGATGAATTTGAATTACGTTTAGAAAAACTTCAGAGAAAACGTCAAGAGATAATTGACTACTATGAAGGCAATGGAATAGGTATACTTAATTTTAATGAGGTCCCAACTACTCCTCATATTTTAAGCATTACACTCCATAATCAGGATGCAGAGGATTACCTGTTATTAAACTCACATGAGTTTGTTGCTTCGACAGGTAGTGCGTGTAGCTCGAATATAATTCAAATTTCTCATGTAATTGAAGCAACTCAATTAACAGAAAAGAATAGAGTATTAAGAATAAGTTTAAACAATTAAAATGCCACAAGAAAATACAAATCAAGAATTAGAATTACAAGGTTTTGTAGAACAGGATACAGCTTTGGAAAGTATGAGAGCATCGGATTTCGATTGTTATTCAGCTTATGGGGAAGTAATAGACAATTCTATACAAGCAAATGCTACTGATATTCGTCTTCAATTTGAAGAGAGAGTAGATAGACATAATACATCATCTAAAAAAATAGGAAGAATCCTATTTGCAGATAATGGTCACGGAATGGACGTAGACCTTCTACATAAATGTTTGAAATTAGGTCATTCAAGTAGATACAATGACAGATCGGGTATTGGGAGATTTGGTGTTGGGATGACTTTAGGAGCAATACATGAGTGTAGAAGAATTGAAGTATATTCTAAAGTTTCAGCAGGAAATTGGCACTACACATATTTGGATTTAGATGAAATTAAAGCTGGGACATTAAAACACTTACCAAAACCTACCCCTAAAAAACCTACTGATGATATTATTGATTTTATTAATGATTCGGGTACGTTAGTAATTTGGAGTAAATATGATAAGCAAATTGAACGATTTGAAGAAATTTTACGAGAGTCTCATTTTTGGATTGGCAGAACGTTTAGAAGATATATATGGGGGACAGCGGTGGGATATTCGAAGATAAAAATAACTTTAAATGGTAGAGTTGTAAATGCTTTTGACCCTTTGTTTTATACGAAAGATTTTACTGGATTTGATTCTGAACCTCCTTCTCTTTTATTCGAACCAACAATTCTAGATTGGAATGTTCCTTTAGAAGAAGGATTTGAAAACCAAAAATCCAAAATACTTATTAATATCTCCCTACTTCCAAATGAATATACTCGTAAAAGAGGAATGGGTGGTGATTCCTTTGCAGAGGCAAGGTATATAGATAGAAATGGCGGTATTTCAATCATGAGAAATGATAGAGAAGTTTTTTATGGAAAGATTCCGAATTTCAATTTGGAGGATAAGTCTGGAGATAAAGAAATTGATAGATTTATAGGTTGTGAAATTTCTTTTAGTGCTGAGTTAGATCAGGAATTTGCTGTAAAAAATATTAAGAGGGGAGCTGTACCTATAAGAGAATTAAAAAATAAAATTCTAGAGTTAATCAAACCTACTTTTCAGACACAGCGCGTTAAAATTAGAGATCAATGGAATGAAATAGCTCGAGAGGAAGAAATTGATTTATCAACTGAAAATGCTGGTATTGGTGTTTCTAGTACGCATAGTTCTACAAATAAATTTCTGAAGGAAACAAAAGAAACTTTACTTAAGAATAACAAAGCCAATAAAGTTGAAAACAACGAAAAAATTGCTAAAAAAGTAAATCCTGATGCAACTAAAGAACAAATAGAATTAGTAATTGAAGCATTGATAGAGAATGGCATTACCATCGACGAAAGGGAATTCATTGGTGATAGTTTTATAGATATCGAACATGGTGGTCATTTAAAGACGCTTTTTTATAATACTAACTCAACATTTTATAAAGCGTATAGTGACATCCTAAGTGATTTAAAAAGTCAGAATGCAGAATTGGCAAATAAATATCGAGTCCTTATGGATTTAATTTTTGTAGGGTATATGCTTGCCGAATCTACTATTGATCCTAATGAAAAGATGGATGGAGCTTCCTTCACTGACGAGATTAAACAATATTGGTCATTGAATTTGTCCAAAATATTAAAAAAATGGAACAGTTAGTTTTCAAGATAGGAACATTGCGAAATCCGATAATAATAGATGTTAAGGAATTCAATAACCAAAAACTTATTGATATAAGAAAATACTTCCTTGATAAGGAAGATAAGAACAAGTTAATTCCAACTAAAAAAGGCATCTCATTAAATAGTTTGCAATTAGAACAGCTAATTCAAACTTTAAATAGCAATGCGAAGTCCGTTTCAAATTTTTTTCAGGTTAACGAACATAAGCAAATTGAAGTAGAAATAAAATCAACGATTGGAAGAAGTTTTCAGTGTAGATATGAAAATAATAAAACATCCGTAGTCATTGATGAAAAATTGAAAAATAAGCTCTCATCGGAAAATTTACTATTATTTGTAAAAATGGTTGAAGCATTAAATGTTTCCTTGATGGATGTTTTAGAACAAGAAGATGAATTGGAATTAATCATGGATGTTTTTAACCAAAGAATTTCTAAAATGCTATGATAACAAAACAATTAAATCTAAGTTACCTATCCAAACATTTGGGATTTGAAAGTTTCAATCTTTTTAAATCAACATATCAATCTATTTGTGATGATGGTCACTTTGAAAGCTCAGTTAGTGATAAGGAGATGGCTTCACTATTATTTGAGCAAACAATTTCTGATGATTTTTTTGAAACAAAGTCTAATTTAATATCCTTTTGTAATGCTTTACCTGAACTAACGCAAAAAAAAATCTTGAATGATCTTAAAATAAAAAATCCAGATGATCTCCGTTGGAATCATTTAACTTCGGATTATTTTGTAAGTGTTTTAGGACTCAATTTAAAATTTAATTTGAAGGATAAAAATGAGGAGAATGAATTTTTAGATTCAGAAATTATTTTTGATAAACCGGATTTAGTATTTAAATCTTTAAAAGAATATCAAACGGGTATTTATTATCAGGTTTACGATTATATTAGCCAGACACCTTTTGCAAGATGTATCATTCAAATGCCTACCGGTTCTGGTAAAACAAGAACGGCAATGGAGGTTGTATGTGAAACACTAAATGAGAAAAAAAAAGACATATTATGGTTAGCTAATACTCAGGAGTTATGTGATCAAGCATTCGGTTCGTTTACAGAAAATTGGCATTTTCTTAGAAAAATTCCTGCAAGAGCAATTAATCACATAAGATTAAACAAAACTCCACACGTAAATTCACTACCAACTTTTCATGTGTCATCAATACAAGGATTGAGTCCTGATACAATTATTGAAAAATTAGAGAAAAAAGGAATAGATCGAAATAATCTTGAGTTAGTGATTATTGATGAAGCTCATATTTCAATAGCACCAACATACAGGAAAACAATTGAATATTTAATTCAAGGTGGAGCCAAATTAATAGGATTAACAGCGACACCAGGTAGACAATTAAAAAATGCTAGAACTGAGGAAAATAGAGACCTAAGCGACTTTTATTTTAATAAACTTTTTGAATTAAACACAGGAGATGAGTTGCCAATTGAATATTTAAGATCAAAGGGGATTTTGTCGAATGCAAAATTTGTTTCTATTGAAGGATCTAAAGTTGAAAATATTTTATCTCATAGTGAAATTACAAATTGGAGAGAAAACAAATCAATCCCTAAAAAGATTGAAACAATGTTAACCAATGACGTTCAACGAAATGCTATAATATTTGATCAACTTGTTCAGCTTCTTAATAAAGAAAGAAAAATAATATTTTTTGCAACATCAATTGAGCATTCAAAATTAATGACAGCGTTACTTAATTTAAAAGGCTTTAAAGCTCAACATCTTGATGGCAATAGCGGAAAACATAGAACTCAAATTATTAGAAGTTTTAAAACGAACGAAACTCAAATCTTGTGTAATTATGGCGTTCTAAGTACGGGATTTGATGATCCGAAAATCGATGTTGTATTTATGGCAAGGCCAACGAATTCAATTGTCCTTTATAGTCAGATTATCGGAAGAGGATTGAGAGGTCCAGTTATTGGCGGAACAGATTATTGCGAAATTTATACGGTATTTGACAATATTTTAGACCTTCCTGAAAATAATGAGATTTACTCATATTTTGAAGAATATTTTGAAAAATAGTTATGCTTTCAAAGAGTACAATAAATCTAAGACAATCAGCAATTGATTTCGTTAAGAATACTGAATCAATTACAGTATTCTCAGCCTATATTAAACTCAATCAACTCAATGAGCTAAATGAAGTTAAGAATATTAAGAGAGTTATTATACGCTGGGAAATAGAGGACATTATAAAAGGTGTCTCAGATTTTGAAGATTTATATGATTATTGTAAGAGTAACAATATTGCACTTTTCAGAAATACGAGAATTCACTTAAAGGCAATTTGGAATAACGAAAACTCTGTACTTTTCGGTTCAGCTAATATTACAGGTAAAGGTATTGGTGAAAAAGGAAATAATTTCAATTATGAGCTTACAGGCTTGGCTAATCCTATTTCCTTTGATGATATTTCCTATTTGAATTTTATTATTCAAGAAAGTGAATTGGTTACCGAGAATTTGTTTTTAGAAATTAAAAATCTTGCTGATTCTATAGAGCTTCCGACGCTTGATTTTCCAGAATTACCAACAGTAAAGAAAATAGAAGATGATTTTTTAATTTCACAATTGCCAATGACAGGTAGCCCTCAGTTGCTGTTGGAAATTCTACAAAATCCCAATAATTACACTTTAGACGAGCAATTAAAAGCATCTCATGATTCTGCCGTTTTCTCTGTAAACATAGAATTGGGTCTGGTAACATCTAAGGAACGCTTGAAAGAGATGTTCAATCAAAAACTAATTATTCAGAGATTAAAAACTGCAATAATTGAAGATGAACGCAATTCAATGGGTTATGGAACAGTTGTTAGATGGATTCAGGCTAATACAACTACTGTTCCTACGCCAATGAGTTGGGAAATAAAAAAGGAACAGTTTGTAAATAATTTATACGACTGGATTTGTTTTTTTGATAATAGATTTAACTGGGATAGACCAAATCATACACAAGTAATATATTTTAGAAGCTAGATAAAACAACTAACACAACCTTCTCCTTCAGCTTCCATAATTTGGTCTTGCCAGGATTTGTTTTGGTTGTTGCGGTTCATGCGTAAAAAATGTTCTTTTTTGATATTAGCTATTCTTTCTGGTTTAGCTAACTCTTCCAATGTTTCTGAATCCATCCATGAGTAGCCTGCTTTTTCATATTCCATGGCTTTGAGGAAAAGTTCATTATGAGTTTCGTATAGCCAAACCCATTCGATTTTTTGTTGATAGAAACAGAAGAAACATCCAGATCGGCTGCGGCTATATGTGCCAGTTTTAATTTCGCCATCTATTTCAACATGATATTCCATTGGTTTGTAATAGGCTGGTATTCCGACACCTGAGTTTTCGAGAATGGCAAAAATATCATCCCTTACTAGATTCTCATCGTTTTCAACTAGCGGAAAATAATCTAGCTTACCAACAGGATAATCTGTTTCCTTAAGAAGAGCAAAAACAACTTTGTTATATAAGATCGTATCTAGATCTAGTAAGGCGTTTAATTTTTGTTTTAGAGTGAAAGTAGGAGTGATGTCATTTTGAGCCATAGACTCAAATTGAGTATAATCTCCGATGGATTTAAGTTTTGAAATGAAATTTGACTTGTTTTTGTTGGCAAGTACTAACTTGTTCACATCTTCACTCCAGATATTACGTCTGAATGGAAAAATTGATTGAACACTCTGTTTTTTCGATATATAACCATCACGATCTTCGTCGCCTCGAATCCCTACATATGAGATTGTAGGCGAGTCACCAATGTAGGATTCAAAGGGGTCTAATTTGAGTTTTTTGGTACACCATCGGCTTGTTGATGAGGGTAAGTAACCGCCATACATATTCAGAAAATGATCAAAAGCACTTTGATCTGCAATGTTGGTTAAATCAACAGCGTCAAGTTTAAAGATGCGCTTTCCGAGCTTGCTTTCAAGGCGTTCAATTAAGGCATAAGTTTCATCTAATTCGCGTCCAGTATCGCTTGTATAATATTCAATATCAAGAGACGGGAACTTCTCACTCATATAAATAGAGAGCGCAGCACTGTCTTTTCCGCCTGAGATGCCTAAGATGTGTTTAACTTCAGCCATTAATCCTTTAATAAATTAGTTAAGATATTCACCAATGTCAACTTGTTGACGTCGCTATCTTTGTCTAATATTTGTTCAATCCTATTCTTTAGGGCAGTCGACTTAGCTTCTAGTTCAACGTTTTTAATGATGTTCTTCTTGAAATTAATTTGCCCATTCGAACTTAAGAAATTTAATTGAATGATTTCCTCTTTACTATTTTTTGAATTTTCATGAAGTACGATAAAATCAGTTAACATATTGAAATTGCTTTTTAACTGTTCTATCAAATAGGGGATTTCATTATCTTGAATTTTGTCAAGACGTTTTCCTAGGACCGCATCGGCGAGTGATTCCCAGTATGCATGCTTCACGTCAAGTGGAGACATTACTCGATTGTAAAATATTTTTACTCGATCATTTGAAATCAAATTAACATCAATTGAGCTGAACTTTTCTGTAATTTGATATTTGGATTCTTCAAAGGATGAAGACTTTACACCGATTGATTTTAAAATATTTTGTTCAAGTGTGTCAACCAAATTTGAATAAGCTGTTCTAATCTCTTTTATCGTAAGTTTCAGTGCGTCAAGAAATTCAATGTTATTCTTCGATAATTTTGATAAACTCGTGAACCCAAGTGCTCTTGGAATTAATTCAAATAGGGCGGTTTCTGGATCTTTAGCTTTTGAAATTGCATCACGAACTCCAACAGCCTCAGGGGAAAGTTGCTTAGTATTCTTTGAATATTCCTCTAGACCTCTATAAAAGCGTAAGAAATTACTGTAAATGGTAATATAACTGCTTTCTAAGCCCTTAATATTACTTTCGTTGTATCCGACAAGCTCTTTGTAAGAATGGAAGAATTCAAGATTAACTCCTTCCGTAATTAATCTTTTGATTTGGAAACGATTTGGATTTTTATGGATAAGATCCATAATATCAGGAGTCAAATGAGGAATATACTCTCCTTCAGAAGAGTATAATGAATAATCTTCTTTTTTGAGAATTAAAAAAACTGGTATCCAGAAGTCTAAAAATCCTTGCTTCAGTTTGAATTCACCTCCTTTTAGTAAGTCATAAAATTCAGAAATTGGTCTTCGAGATTCCTTACAACTATCTAAGAATTCTTCAGAGCTCTCCCATAGAAACTTAAATGAGGAATCCGAAGGTTTTTGAAAACGAAAAACTTCAGCTTTGAATGGACTATGAATTCCTGTTTTTTTGAGAAGCGATAAGTAAATAGTTTTTTCAGGTGGGAAATTGGACTTGGAAAATTTCAAATCTTCATACTCACCATTTTCTATTAGTGCTTTAATAAGCTGCTTTCTTGCTGTAAGGATTGGTGTAGAAAGCACCTCCTTATTCGCCATTTCATTTAAAAATATTGGCGTTTTTGAATAAACTTGATCGCAAATATTACTTAGCTTTTTATTAAATGCTTCCTCTGAATGGATTTTCAGTGGCTCGCCATTAAAACACCAAAAGGTATTGCCTTCTTCGTTAAATAAATCGTTTCTAAGAGATGCTTCAATTTGATTTTGAAAAAACGACTTCTCTTCATTTAGCACACGGAGTGCAACTTTGTCCTCCGGGAATTTTGCAATGACATAATTTATTTTGTCAATTTCAAGAAGTGTTGATTTTAGTTCATTAATCTTCCTGAATGAAGCATAGATATGTGCTCCAAAATTATCTTTTGAAAAGGATAAAATTTCTTGTTCAGTAATATTCTCATTGAAAATTAAATGGACAAAACCATCAATTTCATTTTGTGGATTTTCAATTGCCAACTCCTCAATTATTCGATATTCGAAAAAACGAGGAGTCCCTTTTTGATATTGAATTCTCTTGGCAGGAACAAAGTCAAATTGGACATATTCTTTGAGTCTATTAACAAGATTTACTTCCGAATCAATGAATTGAACTGCATTTACTAATTCTTGTTCAATATCAATATCTGTCCCATCTATGAAATTATACTTATTCCTTGCGTGAGAAAACTTGATTACATTTTTAGATTTTAATAAGTCGAGAATTTGCTCAGGGTTTTTAACGCCTAACGCTTGCTTAGCATAATTACTTATGAATTTATCGTCTAGTTTGCCATTTGCATTTGAAAAAATGTTTGACAGACAGATTAATTTGATAATCTTAGCAGATGAAGAGTAGTCGAAATCAATGATAAATTCGGCTCTTTCAAGTGCAATAGTAGCTGCCTTCCATTGTGGTTTGAATGGATTTTTTTCGGAGTCCTCTATTTCAGAATTTAAATTTGAAATCAGATAATCAAAGCAATCAGCTACATTAAAAATCCTGTTTTCCTGGATGACTTTTTCAATGAATTCAGATTCTAGAAAAGTAAAAAGCGAACGCTCATTTTGACCATAACGTTGTAAGGACTTTGTTAAAATGTCAGCAGATAATGGATCTAAAGGGAATAGATCTTCAAAAAATTTAAGGTCTGTATCACCAATTTTACCTAATAGGTTAGACTTTAAGGTTTGTTTAACTAACCGTTCAAAATCTTTGCTGTTTTTTGGTTTATAATCAGCAAGCCTTTTGGATGCAAAATATAAAAGCTGTTCGATGGGTTCGTCAAAGGTGATCTCAAGTAATCTTCCTCTTACCTTGTCCCATTCTGAACGTTGTGCCTTGGTTAATCCTTTAGAGTATGCGCCAATATTCTGATGTAAAGTTGTAATAAAAAGAACATTCTTTAATGGATCATTCAGGTATTCACATAGTTCTTGGATGAAGTACATTTCATCTACATCATTTTTGGCGATGTATTCGAGTTGCTTTCCAAACTCATCAACCAATAAAACCAGTCCAATTTTTGATTCTTGGAATTGGTTGATTTTTTTGTCAAGCTCTTTTAGAATAAGTTTATTAGATGCCTCAGCTGAGGAAGGCAATTCAAATGCCTCGCAAAGCGTTTTTTTGAAAGATCTATTTTCACCAATTATTTTGATAAAATTGTAGGAAGCTACTTCTGAATTTAGTTCAGCAGATTGTAAGCTAAACTTTGTTGAACCACTTAGGTGTTGTTCAATAGCCCAAAGGAAAGAGGATTTCCCTGTTCCGTATGAGCCTATAACAGTAAACGAATTTTGACCTTTACTATGGCTGAACATGATTTTATCAAATACATCGTTGGAATTCTTTGTTACGATGTAATTGATATCTTGAATTGAATCACGTAAAATGTTGGTGGAGATTTTAAATGCCCTTTTCATAGTAATCTTTTAAAATCGTCCATTTTGTAATTTTCTTCTTGATTTGAATTTCTTTTCGCCCGGCGTCGTCCTTGTAAACTAGGTAGCCTTGCTCCTGCAATTCTTGTAATTTATTTTCAGTACCTTCTCTGTTGCATAGAAAAGTATCTGAGACCTCAATTTGTATATCATTGACCGCAATAGACATCTGATCTTCGAACGTGTCCATGACCGCAAAAAGCAACAATCTTGATGGCAAATTTGCTTTAGAATTGTATAGGAATTTAAATTCCTGAGCACCGTTAATAAATGAGTTATTTACTTTGGTGATTAGATCAAGATTGATTAAAAGAGACGAAAAATCATCTTCTAAACTTTTTGATCCTTTTTTATACAGTGGAACATAATTTCGTATTAAAACTTTGATATCGTTTTCAATGGTTTTGGAACTGATTTTAAATCCGTTCCTGATGGTAAGTTTTAGAATGAAATCGTTAAGCTGTTCTTCGCTAAATTCAGCTGAGATTCTTGTCTTACGAAAATCTAGAAAAGTTAGTCTGTAAAGTGAGGCGTAATCTTTTTTCAATAGATGGTAATGCAAAAGCCATAAGCTCCCATTATTCTCGAGATATGCATCGTAACCAGCATTATCAAAAACTTGCTTCGAAAATTCAGAAAGATCATTGTTTTCAATAATGTTAAAGGCATTCAACCAGTGTTGAATTGAGCTAACCATGTTTTTCCCAACACCCAGATTTACAACCGCCTGAGGGTCATTAAATTCTAGACCTTTCTCAATAAAATCAAAGCCTTTTTTAAGCCAAAAATGCCTGCAGTGAAAAGTCTCGTGTCCTGAAAATCGTGGATTACTCATGTATCCAAAATTAGCAAAATCCCGCTTTCATGATCTGAGAGAAACCCTTTATTTTCAGCTTTTTTATCAACATTTAAAAGCAAAAAATAGGTCTAAAATACTTGGGTAAAATGTGCAATTCCGTTATTCAAATAGCTTGTTAAAACACCCCCAACCTCACCCCCAATCTCCCGTCACTATCAGGCCAAAGCACACTAAACCGATAAATCTTGCCATCGATTTTGATTTCTGGTCTGTTGCCATATGCTCCAGCGCCGAGTTTGCTTCTCGCGACGCCAAAGCTATATTGCTGGCCGTCGATTTTGCAGACAAAGTGGTGTTTGTTGTGGTGTAAGCTGAATTCGTGGCGATGTGAGAGGTAGAACTGGTGCCCCTTGAATTCGAATTCGCAAGAGGCACTTTGTTCTGAAGGCTTTCTTTCGATAAAGACTTCGTCGGGGAGGATCAGGGCGGTCATAAATCAGCGGTATTTCTGTTTTCACTCTTACTTTGGTATTCAATAATTAAATATTCCTCCTCAAATTCATAGTTGTCTTCGGGTAAGTAGCGAAACCAAATCACGTAATCGGTTTTGGTACGGGCGACATAGACAATGTAGACAAAGCCGGGTTTGGTGTCGCGGTGGAAGTGATTGAATAGAGGGGCGTCAATGTCTTTACGGTTGACATTGAGTGTGTGCATCTTGGCATTATTATACTCAAGTGTACTTAGGGCTGTGGCTAGGGCAGTGTTGAGGTCAGGGGCGGTTGTAAAGAAGTTGCCTTCGTTAAGAACTTCATATTCTTCGCGGTCTGGAACCCACTGCGCATTTGCGATGCCAGTGCTTAAAACGAAAATCAAAAGGAGCTTTTTCATGGTTAGGGTTTTATAGATGAGTAGTAATATGAAGCTTCTAACTCATAATGTCAATCCATGAAAAGGTTACGTTTTTAGTTAGACTAGTTGAACAAGAATTTCTAAGTTAAACCTTTAGTATTTCTCTTTATAGTCAATCGTGATTATACGATGGGTATGTAATTAGATCACTGAATTTCCTTCGTTTTAACATGATAAAATGCTCAAAATGTAGAATCATGATGTCATGTATGTGAGGTTCATTTAATCGTCCAAATTTCTGTAAATGGGTCATCCAAAACGTTTCAACAGACCTGCCTTTAAGATAATCATAGGAGACAGTCACGAAACTGAGTTCACCTAGTAATTCGTTATACACTTCATATGTCTTTGCAAGTGGTTTGCTTAGAATTTGCCAAGCTTTCCGTCGTTCATTTTGCAAGTCGTTGTTATTTGTTTTCTGATGTCCAGTTTTGTATACCTTATTTCCTTTTGTGGTTTGAAAAGGCTCACCACAGCATTTGCATTTTTTTAAATATTGCTTTTTCATATTTGTACTAAATGTTCATGAACCTCTCAGGATTTCTTTCTCTTAAGGCAAGAAACTCTGTTATTTGTTCTTTATTGAAGTATACTCGTGAAGCGATTTTTATAGCAGGAGGGAGGATGCGATAGCGTCGCCATTTGTCAATTGTGGTTCGAGAAACCCCGAACAATGCGGCAACTTCTAATCGACTATAGAGCGGCTTTGATAACTCGGGTTTATTTTCAATCACGCTTTGTTGTTGTAACCTATCATCAATAATTTCCTCGATCATGCTACGAAATTCTGATATCGTGAGTGTTACTAGTAACTCGTTTTTTGAGATTAGATTCATGGTCTTGTGGTTTAATTTTAAAAACAAACATATATAATATATCTTACATAAATGTAACAAAGGAATATTTTTTATACTTTTGAAGTATGAAAAAGCAATTCGACAATTATAAAAAGGGATTTGAACTTCTCGACAACGATGAAAAATCCACATTAGATTTCATAAGAGTATCAAAGTATAATCGTAAAAATGTTGGTGTGCCGGCTCGGATTCTGAATCATTGGGATAAGATGGAATTATTGCTTAAAAAAAATCCTTTAGGCGCAACGTATTCATTTAGCCTAGTTGAGATGTTCTGGATAAAGCTCATTCAAAAATTAAGAGCATATAATTTACCCTTGGAAATGATCAAGCAACTGAAGCAAGAAATTTGTAGTATTCCTAATGCAGATGAGTTCATGGTTAATCATAATAGCATGATCAGCTACTTTGTTTCGCAATACGCAGAATTGTCGAAGGCACAACTTGAAGAAATGTTCAAATCTGCGGCTGTAATAGCGCTACTGAATCAATTGAAGCCGAATATACTTGAGAGTATAATATTAGACTTGATCTTTAATAGAGTAGATTATCGAATATTAATCAATGAAAAAGGGGAGGTCTTTTTCCATAATAAAGGAATGTTACATGATGATGGAACGAGTGATTTATTGCATCGATTTTTGAATAATACTCATTTAACAATCTCGATGTTTGAAATCATTAGGGAACTAATTGATGATCTTGGTGAAGAGGAATGTTCCGAAAATCTAAACATGTTAACTAAAGACGAGGCATTAGTATTAAAACTACTAAAGCAAGAAGATGTTTCAAAGCTTGAAATCACTTTCAATAATGCAACCAAAAGGGCTGAAACGATTAAGGTTACACAAACCAATTGTATAGAAAACTTAAACAGAATCCAAGACCTTATAGTAAGAAATGGGTACCAAGATATCTCTTTAAAAACCCAAAATGGACAAGTTGTATATTGTGAAAATACCACTAAACATAAACTCGATACCAAATAACTTGGATCAATTGTAAATAGCGCAAATTACCTAATACCTAGGAATGCGAGCACATCCATAATTTGAAATGGATTTGTCAAAAGAAGAACGAAAAAAAAGATTAATTGA
>Ga0078894_10001390_pt1 | contig 17888 bp, 18 predicted proteins | sample LauGreSu1BDMLBSD_2_FD_67506 | JGI IMG/M metagenome (GOLD analysis project Ga0078894, IMG submission 67506) | Freshwater lake microbial communities from Lake Michigan, USA - Su13.BD.MLB.SD (version 4) (version 4) | ecosystem: Environmental > Aquatic > Freshwater > Lake | place: Lake Michigan... | reverse complement strand
GGTCGCCGTGGCCCAGATGGTCCTGGGTGGGGTGATGGGATTGGGCTGGGGGCCGATTCCTCGCGGGGGCATGGGCGGGGTGGCTTTGGGTCAGGTGCTGGCATTTGCGCTGGGTGGGGTGTACCTGGCCTGGTACCTGGTGACAGGGCAGGGGCGGTTGCGACTGAACGTGCGCACCCCGCTGCGCCGCGACTATTTTCGGGACATCCTGCGCGTAGGCGCTGTCGCCAGCATTTCTTCCCTCCAGATGGTGCTCACCATTGTCATCGTGACCCGAATGGTGGCCTCGTTGGGCACCGAGGCGCTGGCGGGCTATGGCATTGGCATGCGGCTCGAATTTCTGATGATTCCCATCACCTTTGCGATTGGCGTGGCCTGTGTGCCCATGGTGGGCATGGCCATCGGCTCGGGTCTGGTGCAGCGGGCTCGCCAGGTTGCCTGGACGGGTGGGGTTCTGTCGGCCCTCATGGTCGGCTCACTGGGGTTGTTGGTGTCAGTATTTCCGGACCAGTGGTCCAGGTTGTTCACCGATCATCCCGAGGTGATCGCCTATGCGGGCAGCTACTTTTTCTGGGTCGCACCCGCTTATCCCTTGTTTGCGCTGGGACTGTGTCTGTATTTCGCTTCCCAGGGAGCTGGCAAATTGCTGGGGCCGGTATTGGCCGGTACATTGAGGTTGGTGATGGTGATGGTGGGCGGATGGTGGTTGGTGCAGGAACAAGCCCCGGTGTGGGCCATGTTTGCCCTCATCAGCGCGGCGATGGTGGTGTATGGCGTGAGCACGGCCCTGTTTGTCCGCTTGACCCCGTGGGGGCGCACTTGAACCCAGGCTGTCGTTTGCGCTTGGCTTGAACGCCAGGGGTGATGAATTTTCAACGGTTAACACGAGGAGAGACAACGCATGAAACCCAATCGACTCAAGGAGCGCATGCTCGCCAAGGATCCCACCTTGCTCAACGGCTGGTTGACGCTGGGCAGTGTGGCGGCCGCAGAGTTGATGTCACGCCAGGCCTGGGATGCGCTGACGATTGACATGCAGCATGGGCTGGCAGACTTTGACACAACCCTGAACATGCTGCGCGCGATTTCGAGCACCGAGGTGACCCCCATGGTGCGGGTGCCCTGGCTGGATCCGGCTCTCATCATGCGCGTGCTCGATGCAGGGGCCTATGGCGTGATTTGCCCCATGATCAACACCCGCGCCCAGTGCGAGGAGTTTGTAGCCTGCTGCCGATATGCCCCCCAAGGGGCACGCAGCTTCGGCCCGACCCGTGCCCCGTTGTATGCGGGGGACGATTACTGGAAACACGCCAACAGCACCGTGCTCACCTGGGCCATGGTGGAGACGCGCCAGGCGGTGGAGGCGGTGGACGACATTCTGTCGGTTCCCGGACTCGATGGTGTGTACATCGGACCCTCCGACCTGAGCCTCACCTTGGGTCTGGATCCAATCACCGGGCTGGACCATCCGGATCTGCTGGCTGCCGTGGACAAGATCCACGCCGCGGCCCAGCGCGCCGGCAAGTTCACCGTGATGCATTGCAACCCCATTGACTATGCCGGTCGCATGCAGGCCCGCGGGTTCTCGCTGCGCACCGTGTCCAACGACACCCGCTTGCTCGCCATGGCCAGCCAGGACTTGCTGCGCCAGCTCAAGCCCGCCAAGGCCTGAGGGGGCTCTGCTATGATTTTTGAATGACTGATACCCCCGCCCGCCCGGACCTGCCGGACCACCTTTCCATCGACCCGCGCAGTCCGCACTACCACGAGGCTGTGTTACAGCACAGCATCGGCATACGCTTCAATGACAAGGAGCGCACCGACGTGGAGGAGTACTGCCTGAGCGAGGGCTGGATCAAGGTTCCCGCTGGCAAGACCCTGGATCGGCGCGGCAACCCGTTGTTGATCAAGCTCAAGGGCAAGCTGGACGTTTTTTATCGCTGAGTTTGCGCTGGCAGACGTGGCTGACACTCGCCATGTCGTCATACTGCGTCCATGGTGGTACGACGACTTCTGTGGATGGGCTGGCTCCTGGGCGTGACACTGGGTCTTGAAGGTTGCGCGAGCTGGTTGCCCCAGGCCAGCACGGATCCGGTCTACTTCACCACATTTGAACAAGCCCGACGGGCCATTGAGTCGATTGAGCCGGGTCGCACTCGTGTGCAGGATTTGAAAGACCTGCACCTGGACACGGTCCAGCAGCCCAACACGGTTGTGATGTCCTATGCCGACATCCTCCGACGCGTGATGGGCGGTAGCGTGCTGGCCAAGCACGACCTGGCGCCAGGCATTGTTCACTGCATCGAGGCGCATGACGCTTGTCGGGGGCTGGAGTACAGCATCACCAGCATTCACAAGGATCGAGTCGGCTCGTTCTGGCTCGACTTCATCAACTTCAAGCGCGAGACGGTGACTTCTGGGTGGCGCTTCAATGCGCTGGTGCTGAGTGTCGACGGTGTGGTGGTGTACCGATCCTGGGGCGGGCAGCCGGAGGTCAATCAGGTGGATAGACAGCGCAATCCTCTCGGTCCCTTGCAGGAAATCGGTCCCGCCCTGGTCACCAACCATTGACGGGTTGGGCGGCGTTGCTGCACGCGTGGGATGGTGCACAGAATATCGGGCATGAAACGCCGACACTGACAAAAGGAATCAATGGTGATTCCTGACTTTCAGAACCCGACGGAGTATCTCGTGAACATCATCAACCGACTCAACCCCTTTGGCGAGCATACCGATCCTTTCAAGGACGATTTCTTTCGCAGCCTGGCCTGGCGGCCGATGGCTCGTCTCATGGACGACCAGCCCATGATGCGCATCGACCTCAAGGAGGACGACAAGCAATTCGTGGTGACTGCCGAGTTGCCCGGCGTCAGCAAAGAGGACATCAAGGTTTCCATTGAAGGCAACCAGGTGTCCCTGAGCGCAGAAGTCAAGCGCGAGAAGGAGGAGAAGGACGGCGAAAGAGTGCTTCGCTCAGAGCGCTACCACGGACGGGTGGCGCGAACCCTGCTGCTGGATGAGTCAGTGGATCAGGCCAAGTCAAAGGCGCGCTACGAAAACGGTGTGCTGGAACTGACCCTGCCGAAGGCTCAGTTAGGCGTTTCCAAATTGCTGGAAATTGCCTGATGAGACATTGACGGCACCTTGTTGCGTGACCACGATCCTTCCCCAGGACCGCGGGCGCGCACGAGTGAGTGGTCGACTCAGGGACTCTACCCGAAGAACGAGTCAGGGGGTCGGGCGCACAAACCCTTGATCTGTCTTGCGAACCAGATCGCCCACCCGCAGTCCGGGGTCCTGCGCGTACTCGTGCTCGCCTCGGTTACCGTCCGCCAACTGCACGGTCACGACCCAGGCCTTGTGGGTGGATACCTTCTTCTCGATCTGACGTCCGGCATAGGCCCCGCCTGCCGCGCCGGCCACCGTGGCCAAATCCTGACCGGTGCCCCCACCGATTTGTCGACCCAGCAGAGCACCCGCAATGCCACCGGCGATGGTGCCCAGGGCACTGGGCTCTCCCTCGCGCTCCACTTGACTGATGGACACCACCCGAGCGCAATCAGGGCAGGACGACGCGACACCTGTACGCACACTTTCCGTGGTGCTGCCTGCATCGCGCCTGACTTTCGCTGCCGCGATGGCACGCTCATGCTCCGCTTTGGCATCCCGATAGCATTGCAACCGGGCACGGGTCTCGGGAACCTCACTGCAGACCTTCTGGTCCTCCTGGTACCGGGTGAGTGCGACTTTGCTGTCAACGTCGTATTGACTTCGCGGGGTGATGACCGTCTGCGCGTGAACCATGGACAGGCTGGCCACTAGTCCACCCATCAGACCGGTGAGAACGAAGTGACGGATTTGCATGGAGGACTCCTTGGCGTGAAATCACAAACCATTCATGCTAGATGGCGTGACACTTGAGCCTTCGTTCGCCGCCTCGCATACATCCCCTCGCCTGATCATGAGGCGGGATGCGTGATCCAAGAGACAGAACGTGGGAGCGCTGACGCGTAGGCTTCTAGCGTGGGTGTAGGGTGCTGGAGGCGCAACCAGCCAGGCGAGTGTCACGCCGTATCGATCGGTAACTGTGAGGGGGGTCATGAGATGACCTAGCGGTTGGCCGTGGTGCCAGTCGACGCGCGGGACTTGTGTCCTGCTTGTCTTCCTCGCTATGTCGGTGTTGCAGAGGGGGTGATGGAACCTGGCAGGGGGTGTCTCCAGCCCCACACCCACACCCGTGCCGGTCCGGCTGTGACCGATCCAGTGGGTTCTGGTGCGGAGGCCGCGGATTCAAGGCTGAGTCGATGCGGTACGAAAAATTGGGTAAAGGTTGTAGCCAGGATCGTGCGGTGGTAACTTGGATATCCAGAAATTCAGTCTTGCTTGTGGGTCGGCAGCAAAGGCGGGCTCGAGCTTCAGTTTTTCTTCAAACGCTTGTCGCCATTGGGGCAGTTGGTTGAACACGGCCTCACCAAACAAGGAACGGATCGTCGGGTGTTGTGCCACCATCCAACGAGCCAACTCCAACTCGCGATGTCCCGCGATCAGGTCACTGATTTCGTACGCGGTATTGAACAGACCCCACGATGACAGCGAGTCCGGAGCCGAGGGTTCGAGCAATTGCGCGGCCATCCATGCGTTTGGCTGATCCATGGGGATAAACAGGGAGCCAGGCGGGAGGGTCACTGTGTCAGTGGCCCAGCGACCATTCACCTGGGTACGCGTGCGCCCCTGAAAAGGACGAGGTTCAAACGCCACATCGTCGTCTTGCACCCGCATCGATTCGACTCGCATCTCTTTGAGGGCGCGTGCGATGACCCGATGGCGCACACCGTGCTGGCTCAGGTAGGGCCGAACAATGGCCGCCCATCCCGCAGGAACCAGATAACCACCCTCAGGCAAGGTCTGCATGGCCTGGGGGAGGGGCCTGATGTGGTTGAACAAGGGAATGTTCCAGGTCTGCGGCTGCGTGATGTCATAACGAATGCCCCGTCCTGCACTCACCGGTGCCTCATCAAACACCTCGTATCGGTAGCCCTGCAATTCGATGTTGCCGTTGGATTGGGTCGGTCCGATGTCGACGGTGTTGTACCAGTCCAATGGCAAGGTGGTGCCGCGCAGACGCTGAGACTTGACGTCGGCCTCTGCCAGGGTACGTATCAAGGTGTCGCGGTGCTCGGCGATGGTCTCCAGGCTGGCCAGCAAGGTGGCCATACAGGTTCGCACCCGGGAGGCGTAATCGTCCCAGGCATGGTCTTCCACCAGAAAGCCAATGCGGTTGCGAATCGTGGCGTACACATGCGAGAACCGAGGCGTGTCCACCTCCTGTGTCATACCCAGGCTCGGGTCTTCTGGGTCATTCAAGACCGGGTAGAAATCCAGGGGAGCATGCCCGCGACGGGTCAGGCGCGAAATCACCTGTTGCAGCAAGAGCTTGGAGATACTTTGTACGTCAGCATGCGGACTGAACATGGGGGCGTGCGAGATGGCAACATTGTGCCGGTAGCGAATGCCATCCGTCACATGCAGGTCCAGGGTGACATCCGGGTCCCAGCGCTGCACCAACCGCAGCATGGCTTGCATCTCCGGGGTTTGGGCGAGCATCCAGTCGCGGTTGAGGTTGATTCGCTGGGCCGTCAAGCGGTCACCCGGCTCGAGCGGACCGTTCTGGTTGGGTCGTAAATATCGCCCACGATTTTCATGGCCGTCCACGTTGAACACCGGCACAAACACCACGGTCAGGTGTTGCAGGGGGTTGTTGGGCTTGTTGGACGCGAGCAATTCGCGCAGCAGGATGAGGCCGGCATCCTTGCCATCAATTTCTCCTGCGTGAGCCCCTCCAATCAAGAGCACCACGGGGTGCTGCTGGCGGGGGCGTGGTGACAGCGGGGCGCCCTTGCTGATCACCAGGGCTCGTATTGTCCGGCCCTCAGCGGTGCGACCCACGGTTTCGCATCTGACCCACTGCGGGTATCGGCGTGGCCAGTCGCGGCAACGCTGTTCCACCTCGTCATAGCGACCGGTTTCACGAAACTGGGTGGTTTCAGCCACCAGGGCCGGATCGGTGGCAGGAACGCCGGCCCCCACCGCCTGCGAAAGCCACAGGGTCAGAAGGCAGGGGAACACAAGCGCAAGTCGAATGGCGGGCATACATCATCGCGTGATATCACGCGGATTCTCCCCTTCAACCCAACACCCGTGATCCCATGGGGAAATGTGGACGTACGGAAAAGCATCCGTGCGTCAGGCGCCGATTCACTCCGCTTTGATGTTGGCGTCCTTGATGACCTTGCTCCACTTGAGAGAGTCGGCCCGGATCTTGTCCAGAGTCTGTTCGGGAGACAGCATCTCGGCATCACAGCCGGTGGCATTGATCTGGTCCATCACGGCCTTGTCTTCACCCACCTTGCTAAGGGCGCGCGTCAGGCGGGTGACGACTTCGGCAGGCAATCCAGCGGGTCCCATCAAGCCATACCAGGCGACGGATTCAAAACCCTTGAAGCCCAGTTCGTCGAGGGTCGGGACATCGGGAAAGGCATTGGAACGCTTGAGTGACGTCACCGCCAAGGGGCGTACCTTGCCAGCCTTGGCCGCCGACACCACTGGGCCCAGGGAGGAGAACAGCATGGGCACCTGGCCGCCCATGAGGTCGGCCATGGCCGGACCGCCACCCTTGTAGGGGACATGCAGCAAGACGGCACCCGTCAAGCTTTTGAAGTATTCCCCCGAGAGATGGTGAGGCCCTCCCACCCCAGACGTGCCGTAACTCCACTTATCGGGTTCTCGCTTGGAAGTCGTGACCACCTCGTTGACCGATTTGAATGGGGTGCCCGGGTGAACCACCAGCATGCTGCCGCTGCCACACACGTGGCCGAGCACGCTGAAGGATTTGTTGACGTCATAGGTCACCCTGCCCATGTGGGGCGCGACCGTGAGCGGGCCGCTGTCAAAGAAGTACAGGGTATAGCCATCGGCGGGCGCCTTGGCGATCAGGTCCATGGCCACGCCGCCGGCGTTGCCGGGCTTGTAGTCGATGATGATGGGTTGGCCCAGCAAAGGCTCCAGGGCTTTGGCCAATGGGCGAACACCGGCATCGGCTGACCCCCCCGGCGCGTAGCCCACCATGACCCGAATGGGTTTGTTGGGATAGGCCTGGGCCTGGGCAAAGCCGGTCCAGATGGCACACCAGGAGGCGGCCAGTAGCCATGCGGTCTTGATTGAAAACATGCTCGATCTCCTAGGATAAAGGTCGGACGCACGCCCCTGCAGGGGGCTCTTCATAGTCCATGATAGCGTGCAACCTGCAGTGGGCTGTCGTCTCCGCGGCAATCAGGCTAGGCAGAGGCTGCCAGATCTCTTGTCCTATTCGCGGCAAAATCTGCTGGCGCGACCGCCCCGGTCCATCCTGTTAACCCATTGTGAGCCCAAGAGGAATTTCATGACAGAGACTTCATCAGGCGCAGCCTTGCTTCAGTTCGAGGTGGTGAATCAAGTGGCCACCCTGACCCTGAACAGCCCGTCCAAGCGTAACGCAATGGAACCCGCCATGCGCGACGAATTGGCCAGCCATCTCCGCACCATTCGCGACGACAACTCGATCCGCGCTGTGATCATCACTGGGGCTGGGGGGCATTTCTGCTCGGGGGGCGACCTTCGCAACATTGCCAGCGCCAATCTGGACAATGCGGGTTGGTTGCGTCGCATGCAGACCTTGCACCAGTGGGTGTATGACCTGATCACCCTGGACAGGCCGGTGATTGCCGCGGTCGATGGCGCTGCGGCCGGGGCTGGGTTCAGTCTGGCCATGGCGGCGGACTTTGTGCTGGCCACGCCGCGCGCCTGGTTCAATATGTCCTTTCTGAAGGTGGGACTGGTGCCTGATGTGGGCGCTTTTTATTCCTTGCCTCGGATTGTGGGCGTGCAGCGTGCCAAGGAGATCATGCTCTCAGCCCGAGATGTGAGCGCACAGGAGGCCCTGCGGCTGGGGTTGGTGATGGAACTGCATGAGCCTGAGCAATTGCTGCCGCGCGCGCAAGCCATGGCGAACAGCTTTGTCGGCGCCTCACCCGCGGCGGTGGCCCTGATCAAGCGCAGCCTGCAAGACGCCTTGGGTGGAGGGCTGACCTCTTTGTTGGCCACCGAGGCCAATGCCCAGAGCCTGGCAGCCGGTACGACAGCCCACCAGGAAGCGGTCCAACGCTTCTTGACCAAGCAGCCCCTCTCGTTTGTCTGGCCCTCCCACGATCCGCAGGCATGACCATGGACCGTGACGGCATGCGGGCGTTTATCCTGGCTTGTCAACCGGTTGACAGGGGGTATGCTCGCAAATTCCAACCTGCCAAGCCCTTGATGCCATGAGTACCCTTCGAAGCCTGGAAGACCTGCGGTCCCTGTACGCCGAACCCACTGCGCGCGTGTTGCGCAAGGAGGTGACGGCCATCGACCATCACATCGAGAAATTCGTTGCACTTTCGCCCTTTGTGGTGATCGCCAGCGGTAGCGAACAGCTCCACCTGGATGCCTCACCCCGCGGTGGAGAGCCTGGCTTTGTGCAAGTGGTCGATGCCCACACGCTGCTGATTCCGGATGCACCAGGCAACAACCGGCTCGACACCTTGCAAAACATCCTGGCCACCTCGCAGGTGTCCTTGCTGTTTTTTGTGCCCGGGGTGGACGAAATGCTGCGCATTCACGGCACGGCGGAACTGCGCACCGATCCCAGCCTCTTGACGCGGTTTGCCCACCAGGCCCGACCTCCCAAACTGGTGATCCAGGTGACACTCAGAGGCGCTTACCTGCACTGCGCCAAGGCTATGATGAGGTCGCGTCTTTGGGCGCCCGAGAGCCGCGTGGATCGGTCGGTGCTGCCCTCCATGGGACAGATGATCAAGGATCACGCGCAGCTGGATACCCCGGCGGAAACTCACGACGAGATGCTCAAGCGCTACGCACAGGATTTATAGGGTGTGGGGTTGATGACGATCGATGTACTGGTCATAGGGGGCGGAAACGCGGCCTTGTGTGCGGCCCTCATGGCCGCCGAAGCTGGGGCCCGTGTGACTTTGCTGGAGGCCGCCCCGCGCGCCTGGCGAGGCGGCAACTCGTCTCACACCCGCAATCTGCGCTGCATGCACGATGCACCGCAGGACGTGCTGGTGGAGGCTTACCCGGAAGAAGAATTTTGGCAAGACCTGCTCAAAGTGACCGGCGGGCAGACCAACGAGGCCCTGGCGCGTCTGACGATACGCGCCTCGTCAAACTGCCGCGACTGGATGCGTCGCCATGGTGTGCATTTTCAGCCGCCTCTCTCCGGAGCTCTGCATGTGGCCCGCACCAATGCCTTTTTCATGGGCGGGGGCAAGGCGCTGGTGAATGCGTATTACCGCAGTGCCGAGCGCCTGGGGGTGCAGATCCGCTACGAGTCCCCTGTCGATCGACTGGAGATCGACCAGGGGCGGTTTGTGGCGGCCTGGTCCCAGGGCGAGCGCATCGAAGCCAGCACCTGCGTGCTGGCGGCCGGAGGCTTTGAGTCCAACCTGACCTGGATGCGTGAGGCCTGGGGACAGAACGAGCGCGGCGAATGGCCGGCTGACAATTTTCTGATTCGCGGCACACGCTACAACCAGGGCACCTTGCTGCGACACATGCTGGATGACCATGGAGCCGATCGCATCGGTGACCCCACGCAAGCCCACATGGTGGCCATTGATGCACGAGCGCCCCTGTATGACGGGGGTATTTGCACCCGCATTGATTGTGTGTCCCTGGGCGTGGTCGTGAACCAGCAAGGCAAGCGCTTCTACGACGAAGGCGAGGACTTCTGGCCCAAACGCTATGCCATCTGGGGTCGGTTGGTGGCCATGCAGCCCGGACAAACCGGCTACTCCATCATCGATGCCAAGTCCGTGGGGCGCTTCATGCCGCCGGTGTTTCCGGGCGTGAAAGCTCAGAGTATGGACGAACTGGCTGTGGCGATCGGCATCGACCCGGCCACGTTGGTCTCCACCATCCAGAATTTCAATACCGCGTGCCGCGTGGGCACTTTTGACCACACCTCGCTGGACGATTGCCATACCGAAGGCCTGACTCCCGCCAAGACCCACTGGGCCCGACCCATCGATACGCCCCCTTATTACGCCTACGCTGTTCGTCCGGGCATCACCTTCACCTACCTGGGGCTCAAGACGGATGAGACCGCGGCGGTACGATTTCAGAATGTGCCCAGTGACAACCTGTTTGTGGCCGGCGAGATGATGGCCGGCAATGTGCTGGGCCAGGGCTACACCGCGGGCGTGGGCATGTCGATCGGCACGGCCTTTGGCCGCATTGCCGGCACCCAGGCCGCCCGGCATGCGCTGGCTCGCACAGGAGCGACGGCGTGAACTCACTCCACGCCCTCACGCAACAAGCGCGCGATCTGGCCAACGGGCAACCGGTGATGTCTGAGTCTGAGGCCGAGGTGGCACGCCAGATGCAGATCTGCAATGCGTGCCGCTACTGTGAGGGGTTCTGCGCGGTATTTCCAGCCATGACGCGTCGCCTGGAGTTCGGGCGCGCGGATGTGCACTTCCTGGCCAACCTGTGCCACAACTGCGGTGCGTGTTTGCACGCCTGCCAGTACGCGCCACCGCATGAGTTCATGCTCAATGTGCCGCAGGCCATGGCCCGGGTGCGAGGCCAGACCTATGCCGACTACGCCTGGCCACCCGCGCTGGGGCGTCTGTACCAGCACAATGGCCTGACGGTGGGACTGGCCGTGTTGCTGTCCTGTGCCGTCTTCTTGTGGTTGGCCGCTGCCTCCAACCAGGCGATGTGGGGCAGCGCCGCGCCGGGCAGTTTTTACGATGTATTTCCTCACGGCACGATGGTTCTGATGTTTGCGCCCGTGTTCGCCTGGGTGGTGCTGGCGCTGGGCCTGGGGGTTCGCCGGTTCTGGCGTGAGGTGACACCCGTCACCTCAGGACAGCCGGTCAGTCCCCCGGCCATGGCCGAAGCCACACACGATGTGTTGCGCCTGAAGTACCTCGATGGCGGGCATGGTGAAGGATGCCACGATGCGGATGATGCAACCACCCAGGTGCGCCGTCGTTGCCACCACCTGACCTTCTATGGCTTCATGCTGTGCCTGGCCGCCACCTCGGTGGCCACGCTCTACCACTACGCGTGGGGCTGGGTGGCGCCCTACGATCTGCCCTCCCTACCCAAGGTACTCGGGGTGATTGGCGGCGTGAGTTTGATGGCGGGAACAGCTGGCTTGTGGCGACTGCATCATCAGCGTCATCCCCTGCATGGCGATGCAGCACAACGGCCCATGGACCTGGCGTTCATTGGCCTCCTGTTTGTCACAGCCGCCACCGGACTGGCGCTGTGGTTGGCTCGCGGGACGCCCTGGCTCACCCTGTTGTTGTGTTTGCACCTGGGTGCTGTGATGGCCTTGATGCTGACCATGCCCTACGGCAAGTTTGCCCATGGGGTATTTCGCACGGCGGCTTTGCTTCGTCATGCGGTGGAAAAGCGTCAGCCCTCTGCTGTGGGATGGGGGTCTGACTGACGCGCCAGGAGGGGGTTTTCGTGCACAAGCAAACGTGCTGCCCAGGAACATCCGCATGGGGTGTGGCTTGTCCACCATGCCCAATCAGGTGCAGCAGACCATTTTCTTGTCGGCCAGTCGATCGATTGTGTTGAAGGAGGGTGGTTCGCTCACACGTCAGCTGCACCACTTAATCCATCGTGATGTTGGCAGCTCGCACCACCTCGGCCCACTTCTGGCGGTTGGCGCGAACGGTGTTTTTGAACTGTTCGGGCGATTCCAGTCGAATGCTGTTGCCCGCGCTTTCCAGTTTGGTGCGCACGTCCGGGGTTTGCAGCACCGTTCGCAGCGCTTCGTTCAACCGTGCCACCACGCGAGCGTCAGTACCTTTGGGGGCAAAGAGGCCAAACCAGATCGAACTGTCAAAGCCTTGCGTGCCAGGCAGTCCGCTTTCTGCAATGGTCGGAACTTCCTGAACGGCGGACACCCGCTTGAGCGTGGTGACGCCCAGCAGCCGAACCTTGTCCGCCTTGTAATGGCTCAAAACGGTTTGCACCTGGTTCATGATGCAGCAGGTTTCGCCCTTGAGCACAGCGGTGATGGCTTCCGGCCCGCCCTTGTAGGGCACATGGGTCATGTTCAAGCCCAGGCGTGAGTTGAACTCGGCAAAGGCCATGTGGGTACCGGCGCCATTGCCGGTGGAGGCATAGTTGTATTTGCCCGGATTGGCGCGCACCGTCTCGACAAATTCTTTGAGCGACTTCACATCGATCACCGCCGGGTTGATGGTCAGGACGTTGGACACATCGAGCAAGGGGGCGACCGGCACAAAATCGGCCTCCACATCGAAGGGCAATTTTTTGTACAGCGCGGCGTTACTGCCGTGGGTGGCGGCCGTGCCAAACACCAGGGTGTACCCGTCGGGTTTGGCGCGCGACACCCATTCACTGGCGATGTTGCCCGCTGCGCCCGGCTTGTACTCGATCACGACCGGCTGTCCCAGTTGTCGCGACAAGGGGTCTTGCACGGCCCGGGCCACGACATCCACGCCAGACCCAGCGGGAAAGGTCATCACGATGGTCACCGCTTGTTGCGGCCAGTCGGCGCACAGGCCCAAGGCTGGCAGACAGGCGAGGGCGACACGCAGGAGATGGCGAGACAAAGTCATGGGGTTCTATCCTGGACAGTTACAAAAAGATCAATCAACGAGAGCACATCGGAATATACGCATCATAAATGGGTTGCGTCGGTTCAACGCCACCGTCGACCCTCCACAAAGCAAGCCAAGGTGTGAGGCGCCAGGGGTGTCCAGTGTTCGTTGGTGGTAAGCGGCGTGGTGACGATCACCGCCACCCGGTCGTCCTCCATGGTGCAATGGGCAAAGTCGATGCTCAGGTCCTGGTCGCTCAGCGTGGCGGTGGAGAAGGGGTGCTGTCGCTCCACATAGCTCAGGTGGGTGGACGCATGGGTCCACAAGGCCTGACCGTTGGAGAGCATGAAATTGAACACGCCATGGCGCGCGATGTGCGGCGTGAGTTCTTGCAGCGTGAGGGTGAGTTCTTCCAGGCTGGGCAGGCTGGCGTGTGACTTAGCGAGTTCCTGCATCAGCCAGCAAAAGGCCTGTTCGCTGTCGGTCTGACCCACCGGATGAAAGCTGCCGTGCAAGCGCGGGGTGTACTGTTTCAAATCGCCATTGTGGGCGAATACCCAGTAGCGGCCCCACAACTCACGAACAAAGGGATGGCAGTTTTCGAGCGCCACCCCCCCCTGGGTGGCTTTGCGGATGTGAGCCATGATGTTGCGGCTCTTGATGGGATAGCGGCGAATCAGATCGGCCACGGGCGAGGTGCTGGCGGGCTGGTGGTCCACCAGCAATCGCAAGCCCCGGTTGTCATCGCTGCCCTCAAAAAAGGCGATACCCCAACCGTCCGCATGCTGGTCGGTGATGCCTGCGCGTTGGGCAAAACCGGCAAAACTGAACATGGCATCGGTGGGATGCTTGCAATTGAGTCCGAGCAGTTGGCACATGGTGATGGGGAGATTCCGCTGGGCCACATTATCTCGGGTTGAGGGAAGCTTTCGCTGGGCGCCGGACTCCCCTGAGGCGCTTCACATTTTCAGGCGGGCTCGAAAAGTTCGCGGGGAAATGCCGGCGTCCCGCGTGAACACCCGAGTGAAATACGCCGGATCGGCATAGCCCAGCGCGTAGGCAATGGTGGAGATGCTGAGGTGGGTGTAGGCCAGGTGTCGCCTGGCCTCGCGCATGGCTCTTGCCTCGATGAGTGCTGAGGCTGGAGCGCCCGTGGCAGCTCGTGTGACCCGTGTGAGGTGTGTGGTGGTGACCGACAGGGCCCGGGCGTAATCCGCCACGCGCCAGTGTTCCAGGTAGTGTTGATCGACCAGCTGTCGAAAGCGTTGGACCAAACGCGATTCGGTGGCGGCGGTGGTGTCGGCGTCAGACTCCGCCCGTGTCCGCGCCACATGTCCTAACAGCGTGGCGCTCAGGCCACGCAGCATCAGGGCACGCGCCGCTGAAGTGCCTTGAAACTCCTGCCAGATCTGAGCCATCAGCGAGGCCAACAGGTCCGAACCCTGCAGCACGCAGCACGCCGAGAGCGACTGCCGTACATCGCCCACGTGTGTCAGGATTTCATCCAGCAGTTCGTCTGCCAGGGTGACCACCCAGCCCTGGGTGTTGTGCTCGAAGCGAAAAGCATGAACATGTCCTGGCGGCACGTTCACCACACTACCAGGCCGCAACGGCGTGGCGTGATCGTCCAGGTGCGCCCAGCCGCCCCCCGACTGCACCAGCATGACCTGGTGCAAGCGGGCGTGTCGGTGCGGGGCGAGTTCCCAATCGTGCAAGACTGATCGCTCGGCAATGGTTTCGCAGTGCATCACATCAGGCAGGTGCACGGATTCGCCAAAGAGGCTGTATGACTGAATGGACGGTGCGGTTGGGGTGAGCGGAGCCATGTTCGAAATGTACAAGTTTTGGTTGAATTCCGCTATTCCTGGTGTTTGGGCTCTGCGTGTATCGTTCATGGCTCTGACGCAAACGCCGGATCCGAGTTCGGTCCGTTTTCTTCAGGCACGCCCAAATTCAACAGGACACTCGCATGAAAACCCAGGTATGCATCATTGGTGGCGGCCCCGCAGGGCTGATGTTGTCGCAACTGCTGCACCTCAAGGGCATCGACAACGTGGTGCTGGAAAAGCAAAGCCGCGACTACGTGCTGAGCCGTATTCGAGCCGGGGTGCTCGAGCATGGCTTTGCCAAATTGATGCACGAGGCCCAGTGCGGCGAGCGCATGGACCGCGAAGGCGAAATCCACGACGGCTTTTACATTGCACACCAGGGCCAGTTGAGCCGGGTGGACTTGCACCGTTTCAGTGGCGGCAACTCGGTGGTGGTCTACGGTCAGACCGAAGTCACCCGCGACCTGTATGACGCCCGTGACCGCATGAAGGGTGTGGTGATCCACAACGCTGAAGACGTGCAACCGCATGACCTCACCAGCGATCGCCCCTATGTCACCTACCGTCTGGGTAACGAGAACCTGCGTGTGGACTGTGACTTCGTGATCGGGGCCGATGGCTTTCATGGGGTTAGCCGCAAGTCCATTCCCAAGACGGTGCTCAAGGAGTACGAGAAGGTCTATCCCTTTGGCTGGCTGGGCGTACTCTCTCGAACCAAGCCGGTTTCACCCGAACTCATTTACGCGCATCACGACCGTGGCTTTGCCTTGTGCTCCCTGCGCTCGCAGGTCCTCAGCCGTTATTACATCCAGGTGCCGCTCACGGACACGGTGGAGCAGTGGTCGGATGACGCTTTCTGGGCCGAACTCAAGCGCCGCTTGCCCGACGAGGTATCACAACGCCTGGTGACAGGCCCGTCGATCGAAAAATCCATCGCGCCGCTGCGCTCCTATGTGGCTGAACCGATGCGCTATGGTCAACTGTTCCTGGCCGGCGACGCCGCCCACATCGTGCCACCCACGGGAGCGCGTGGTTTGAACACCGCCGCCTCGGACATCTATTACCTCTACCACGCCCTGGTGGCGCACTATCACCGCCAGGACAGCTCGGGCCTGGAGGGTTACTCGGCCAAAGCGCTGGCTCGGGTGTGGAAGGCGCAACGCTTCTCGTGGTGGTTGACCACTTTGTTGCACACCTTCCCGGAATCGATCGAATACGACCAGAAACTGCAGGAAGTGGAACTCGCCTACCTGTTCTCGTCTGAGGCGGCGCAAAGTTCGCTGGCCGAGAACTATGTGGGGCTGCCGCTCTGATGTATCCACGAGAGCAAGGTCCGCAGAGCAGCGTGCGTTGAAAAACAACACTCAGTTCTGCATGCCCCAGCGCACCACCGTGCGCTTCTCGATGGTCTTGAAAATCAGGTTTTCCACCAAAAGGCCAGCTCGGCAAAGGCGAATAACGGTGCTGCAACCGGGCCGGTCGGGTGAATGACGGTTCGCTCACGCGTGTCGTCAAAGTCATACACATTGGCGCTCATGGCGTTGATTGCGCAAGCGTTCACATGTCAGTCTTCTCTGCACGACCGATGAGCGAGCAGTGCGGGCCGGCTGAATAGGCGGCCAGGGTATCGACCAAGATATTCAACGTCGGATCGTGGGAGTCGGCAAATGCCACGGCGAGGTAGCTCAGCAGCGAGCGCTTGGCTTCGTGACGAACCGAGTTTGGAATATCTTCCCAGTGGCTCTGACTGACAAACTCGCACAAGATCTGTGAAACGGGAGCCGCGGCGGCCCGCGTCAGTCCGATGAGCGCGGTTTTGGTGGTGACGTAATCGACGCGATCTGGTGTGCCGCGTTGACCATACACCGAGGTCATCTGGATCAAGCCATCGAAAGCCAGGGATTCGATAGAGCCGAAACGACGCACGACCGCATTGTTGAGCAAGATATCGGTTGGCCCCGCTGCGGCACAAACCTGCTCATAAATTTAATACATTCCGATCAGGCAATTCCTGGGCGTTGGCTGTAACAAGCGGTAGAAAGACCGCGCAAGTGGCGGCGAGCAGGGTAACGAGATGTCGTTGAAGTTTTATGGCAGATTCCGTGATCAGGTGAGTCAGGGGGGTAGATAGGCTAGACCTCGGGTGGGACATCCAAGCGAACCACGATGCCCTCCAGATCGGGGCTAGGGGCTGGGTAGTACTTCAATACCAGCGGGTCATGTCCGGGGATGATGTGGTCCGCGGATTCAGCCAGTTCATGCAAGGTGCGGTAGCCGTTGAGCATGTCGCCCAAATTGAAAGCGAGGGTGAAAAGCCGCTTGCTACGCATGTGTTCGTAGTAGTGGCTGGCATCTGAAGCCAGTACCACCCAGCCACGTTGGGTCATCACCCGGACCGATTGCAGCCCCGCGGTGTGTCCGCCAATATGGTGCACAGTCACGCCCGGTGCCAACTCGGCTGTGCCGTCATGGAATTTGACGCGGTCTTTGTAGACCAGTCGCACCATGGAGACCACTTCATCCACCTCGTAGGGGTGGCTCATGTAGTCATTGCACATGTGGCGGCCGGTGGCAAAACTCATCTCGGCGTCTTGCAAGTGAAAGCGGGCTTGCGGGAAATCGTCAAACGTGCCCACATGGTCATAGTGCATATGCGTGATGACGACGTCCTTGACGGTGTCGGCATTCACGCCCATCAATGCCAGCCCCTCTTTGGGGCTACGCAGGTATTCGCGCTTGCGCTGGGTGGCCATGCTGGCATGAAACCCAGTGTCGACCACGATGGTGCGGTTCTTGTTGCGGATCAGCCAGACAAAGTAATCCATGGGCATGACGGCGTCGTGCGGGTCACCACCCACAAAATGGTCGCGGCGTTGTCCCTGGCGCGTCGCATAGCGAATGGCAAATACTTCATAAGACTCGGGTTTGGACATGGTTCTGCTCCTGGGTGCATCTTATGGCCTGAGCGGAGTATCTACAAGCAGCGCCTGATCGCCAAGAGCTATGCAAATGTCCAGCAGTCTGGTATGCGGAAAACCATGATGTGCGTTTCAAAGGCGAGGATTAGTATCTGCCCACGACAGAACTGGAAGTCCCATGGGGACTATCCGCTCGCATTCACCAGGAGACTCCGCAGTGGCTTTGCAATCCGCCCTTGCCATAGGGCACGGGACCGACTCGTTCATCCCGCCGTTGGCGTGCCGATTGGCGCAGGTCTTGGTCGCACTCGAGGCATCCATTGGCTTAGGTGGGGCGTAACAACCACGAACTGACTCAGCAACCGCGTGGTGGACGCCATTGGTGACGTCTCCGGCGGTGTACGTTTGAAATCTTGAATAGAAAGGAAACAAGATGAAAGTTTTTCATGGACGCAGTGAAG
>Ga0078894_10001389_pt1 | contig 17889 bp, 16 predicted proteins | sample LauGreSu1BDMLBSD_2_FD_67506 | JGI IMG/M metagenome (GOLD analysis project Ga0078894, IMG submission 67506) | Freshwater lake microbial communities from Lake Michigan, USA - Su13.BD.MLB.SD (version 4) (version 4) | ecosystem: Environmental > Aquatic > Freshwater > Lake | place: Lake Michigan... | reverse complement strand
TTCTTCATGGTCTCTTTCTGGATCAAACGATAACATAAACTGGACGCTTTTAGATAGAGTGATTGGAGAAAATTTAGAAAAAAATTATTTAAGAATATTTAATTTTAATAATTCTACATATTATCGTTATTTGAATTTTAGCGTGAATTCTTATGATAATCCGACGTACCATGTTCCAGTAGTGTCTGAAGCGTCTATTTCTAGCAATTCTTATTTGAGAGGATTTGCGAAATTTGTACCCCTGAAAAAAATAAAAATAAATAAATATCTTAGTAGAATAGTAAATTCTATTCCTTCTCAAAGTAATAATAGTAATATTACCGGATCTTGGATTTCTCTTAGAAGTAGTCCAAATGCTCCATTCAATGCCTTTGATAAATCAAGTTCGACTTCTGCAACTCTTGATATGGTAAATTTGAATTCGAATAATACCAGTAGTCGTGGTATTATTTTGAATAAAAATTTAAATTCTAATACGGGAGCTTCTACTCTTACGGATATTTCTAATGCTGCTTTCATAACATCTGCTGAATGTGGTACTAATTTTAATTTTTATGGGGGATCTTTTACTTCATTTAGAGGCGTTGCCAGAACTAATTTTGCAGCTACAGATAAAAATAATACTATTGCTGTAGTTGGTCCTACTTCTTTTACAAATCCAGTTATAGATATGTCAGCTACTGGGGATAGAGCTGTCGTTTGCTCTTCGGGAGCTACTAGGTTTTTATCAGGAACCAACTTAACTACTCTCAATACGAATTTATATACTAGTAATTTATTTGGTGCAGCCGATCCTTATAATGATGGATGGAGATTAGGCGCTGTTTTTTCTCCAACTTTTTCAACGGTAAACAGAACAACATCATACTCTTTTAACTTACAGCCTCCAGCCACTCCAACTGACTATGTATTAAATAATGGTTTAATTTTTACTAATTTAATTGGTGAAAGAATTACAGGTTTTCCATTGGTTAGAAATTCTGGAGCTAGCAGTAATTTAAATTGGGAAAGTGGCGTTGACTCTGATGGATTTTCTCAATTAAGATATAATTTACATAATGAGCAAGTCGGATCTATTGGTCGTCCAGTTGGCGTCTCGGGAATTATTACTCATGATTTAGCAATCCCAAAACTGGGAGGCATAACTAAAAAAATAACTTATGTATATGGAGATATAACTTCATCTAAAATGTTTAAAGGCAGGGGAAGTGACAATAGCAACGCTGATACTATTTTAAATCCTCAGGGTAAAAATCTTTTTGCTCAAAGAATGTCTGATAGCAGGCATACATTGTGGAACTATGAATTTAGAAACTCTGGATGGTCAAGTGATACAAATATTAGATCAATTCAAGTTGATGAGTTTGGAAAAAATCTTATAGTATGCGGAGATGGAACAGGATTAGCCCCCAATAAAGGTAGATTGTATTTTTTATCACTGCCTTCAGAGACCGCACAATTTCCAATTGCTCAGGATTTAAGAAATCATTACAATGGAATAACCAACCCAGCCATTACGGGAATAACGTCAGGGGGGTTTGAAGCAAAAGTAAATCCTATTTTTAACTGTGATGGGTCAATTTATACTTCTTTATTAAGTGGGATATCTGGATTGTTTATTGGAGGAGATTTTATAAATCCAAGAATAAATAGTCCTGCTTCTACTTCTGCTCTAACTAGAGCTATTTTGTTAAATACTTCAGGCAACGGCGGAATTGGATCTATTGTTACTGGTTACAGTATAGCAAACGGGACGGTTCTTTCTATGGCGCTCGATAATGCTGGCAGGATTCATTTTGGAGGAACTTTTACTAGCCCGAGAATATCATACGCTTGTTATGATGCTAGAACAGCCGTTATAAATTCAGTAAATTTAGGATTGAATCTCAATGGTACTGTTCATGGTCTTTATTATCAGGCTTCTAAAAATAGATTATACTTGGGGGGGGACTTTATCAATTATACAATTGCACTTGGTAATACTCCTGCGAGAAGAAGGGCTCTTAGCCTCGATCTTTCTGCTGCTCCTACCGTATCGACTTTTAACAATTCGACTCTTGGTTTTGATCAGCGGGTTAAGGGTATTATTTCCGGATTCAATGATGAAATAATTTTTTATGGTAATTTTTCTAAATTTGAAAGCTCAAGCGCTAGATTTATTGCTAAATTTAATACTAATGGTACATTTATTACTGGAGGTTTTCCAATTTATAAAAACGGAGTAGAGTCTACTATGACCGTTAATTCAGACGTTATCGGTTGCGAAATTGATCGAGTCGATAAAAGTATTTATTTAATTTTTTCTGGAAACGGCACTAGCGACGGTGGAGATATGCAAGATAATATAGATCCTGCTAATTCTTATAATTACTCTTATAGAAGAAGTATTAGATATGATTACGATACGTTAAAACCTAGCGGCATAGCTCCAAGTTTTGCTCATGGTGCTCCTAGCTGTTTAAAATATTGGAATAATAGAATGATTTTTGGAGGAGGAAAGTTTAATACCTTTGGGCAGTTTAATAGAGGCATAGCAGCATTTTTGGATGAACCAACCGGAAATCTTTTTATGGATTTTAATCCTAATTTAAATGGCTCAGTTAGTTCTGCTTGTAAGGTAAGTGATGGGCTTATTTTAGCTGGCGATTTCACTAGCTGTGAAGGACTGCCGGCTTCTGGATTGGTAAAAGTAGATTTTTTTGGAAAAAGAATGAACACTTTTACCCCTAATTGTCAAAATCCTGGAATTGTTAAAATAAAAAATACTCCAAGTGGGGTTTTCGTTTTATCAACAAAGCCATGGAATCCTAATGCAAGAGGAAATTTTTATAGAATAGATCCTGCTAATGGCTCTATTTTGAGAAATTATTATTTGAATCTTTCTGATTCTTCTTATGCTGGAGGTGATTTTTTTATTGAGCCAAACCTTTCGTCCTCTATTGGGCATGTTGTAATTGGAAACATAAAATCTTTTAATCCTGGATCTTATATCGAATATACATTTCCTAATCCTATAAACTCGATACAAGGATATGATATATCTTTCTCAAATCCGATTCCTACTTCTTTTTCTTTGCAAGCATCGGGTATAAATGATACTACTTACAGAACTGTACAAAGCGTTATTACTTCTGCCTCTTCTTTTTATTCTAATTACAATATAGACTATCCTCTTTCTGGAATTAAAAAGATTAAATTTGATTTAACGCTTCCAGACGCTAGTTCTACAGCTTCGGTAAATGAAATAAATATTTATGAAAAAGTTTCTGGTTCTCAATCCGGAATGAGACTTCAGCTTAATAACGTGAGAGGCTCCGGAATAGTTAGCAGAAATGGCGCACCGTATATTTTGTACACCGGGTCTCTTGCTCTTCCTGGGGACGTTGATCCGAGCGCTAAATTATATATAGACGCCCTTTACGAGCAGACGGGAATAGTTTTAGCAAATAAATTTGCTAATTATTTAGATGGATCGTTTAGGGCAAGCGGAATTGGAATAACCGGAAGTTTTCAAGTAACGCCAGCTTCTGGAGCTACTGTAATTAATAGAATTAAATTAAATTCTGTGACAGGGGCAAAAAGGGCTTCTTTAAGTCTTGTTCTAAAAAATGGAGTTAATAATATTTTAACTGATTCAGCAGATTTTTTAATATTTAATACAGGTGATTTTTATTCAGCAGATCAAAATGTTTTTTCATTTAGGTTTCTAAATGGCTCTAGTTATAATTCTTCTAATATTTCTCATTTCAGTGGGATAGAAGACCTTGTCTATAAAATAAATACATTTCATTCTAATTGGATTTCTGGTTCTTATAATTCTTCTACTAGAAATTTAGTTTTTACTGCTTCTTCTGGAGTTGGAGAGTATGGAAATTTAATGTACATGCAGCCAATTATTTATAGCGGATTATCTAATTTCTTTGATTCTAGCTTTAATATGTCTACCACTGGTTTTTATTTCACAGGTGGAAGTACGTCATATTTAAATATAAATACTGGAGTTTCTGGTTTTTATTCTGGCGTATTTGATGCTAGGGAAGGTATTTATATTCATGAGAATGAATATAGAAAAATTTCTATCAATAATATTAATTCTGATTTTTCTAATATAGAAATAGAAAATGCTTTTACAGGATTCACATCTATTGACTATAGCGGGTTAAATAATTACTCTAATATTTTTTATGCTACTGGATCTGTTAATTATAATTACAATGTTAGATTAACAGGTTTGGCTTCTGGCTACAACTTCGCAACAAAATCTTCAGGAATAGTTCCTGCAATAATTTATAAAGCTGGCACTATTAGTACTGGAGCCATTAATGGAATGGGGTCTTGGAATAATTTTTTGATAACAGGAACGGGGTCTGCTGGAAATGTATATACTATACCAAGCGGCGGGAGTGATTTTACTCAAACTGCAACTTACTGGACCGGGTCTTTCTCTGGTTTATTTAATTTTTCTTCTCAGAAAACTGGATACTACTCTATGGTTACTGGGATACCAGTATCGTTAATTACTGGCACAGGATGGATAGATTATGACGCTAAGTTTGACTGGAATTTTGATATTAAAACTGGAGCATTCTCTTTAAATTCTCCATATTCAGGGGTATCATTAAAATATAATAGCGGAATTGGAATGTATAGTGGATCGGGTTACTTAGATAAGACATTATGCGTTCCATTTACTCCGGCTCCAAGTAAATATGTAAAATTTGAAATAAATCATTATCTTCCGTATAATAGCGGTAATAATGTAATGAAATATACTTTAAGTGGCTCAACTGCTACCGGTTTGTATGTTTTTAGTGGTTTAATTTTTGAATAATTATGATTAGAGACTTTCATTCTGATCCCCTTCCTCAGGGTTGTCCATTTTCTTTTATAGCTATTCTTAAAAAGAATAATTCTACCAAAGAATCTACTGAGGCTCTGCTTGGGGCTCAAAGGTTTCAGTCTTGTACTGGAACAGATTTATCTGCTAGGCAGATAAGGGACTGGTTTGCTTTTGATCTTGATCAGAAAACGTCTGGACTTTGGGGCTATTTTAATTATTTGTATAATTTTAAGGTAACCGCTGGAGGAAAACAGACAGGTACCGACGGAACCGTTACCGGCAAAGATCAAAGTCTTATAGAGCTTTGGGATAATGTTCATTATTATGGGTTGAATTTATATTCTAAAACCGAAAATGATAAACCAATGAGCGGTTATTATGTTTATTCTGCTGGATTTGCAGACGCATATACTTCTGTTATTCAAGCTAATGATTCTGGTTTTTGGGGTTTTTCGGCGTCTAATTTTCATTACAAGTTAACAGCTGCGAGCACACAAACGCTTTGGCAGATTTGGTCTCAAACTATTGGATTTTATTATGCTACCTATGTAAAAAATGATAGGGCTGGATTTTATCAAGTATCTAGTGGGGATGCGGATTTTTTTGGCGGCTTTACAAAAAGCGGAGAGGCGTCGATTTGGGGATATACTAGCGGTCAGTGGGAATTTAAAATGAAGGCAGACTTGAATTATGTAAACTATGAAGTTTATAGTAGTAATCAAAAAACTGCTAAAGGCTATGCGAGAATGTATGCATATGATACAGCTGCCGGGTTTAGTTGTTCTAAAACAGATAACGTTTCTTCTACTTTAGAGCCTTCGACATTATGGTGTATAGATAAAACAAATAAAAGAAATTCTAATCTATATGCTGGAGGATTATGGATCGGACAAAATAGTGACTCTAGATATTGTTTTATCGACGGATACCTTATTGAAGTAAAGGATAAAAATACGGAAGCCGATGGAAAGCTTTATCCAGGATGGATGGGAGTAAAAAAACAAAATAGAAGCTTTTGCTATATTGACGGCTCTTATATTTGGGTGGGAGGAAATGGTAGTGCTGATGCTAAAGTATATCCTGGTGAAATATGGGCTAAAACAGAAAACGGCGGTCAATTTTCTGCTGTTGGAGGGACAATGACTCTTTCGTATAGCATGAGTATTAAAGGAACTTACGAGCCGGGGGCTATAACTTTAAAATCAGGTGGAACTGTTTCTATAGATGCAAGTGCGATAGGTAGCAAAACAGCATATTTTCGACAAGTGACAGTTTGTGAAAATGGCACATCAAAAACAGCTTATTTTTTAATGACAGACCCTGTATAATTTATGGCAACAATTCTTATGACTCCAGATTCGGCTGGAAAATGCGGAAAACAGGGCGGGGCAGGATCTCCATGTACTGATGGTTGTGATGGTAATTATTGTAGTTGCGACCCTGCTGCGGATTATAATATTACAGTTTACGAGCCTAATTATCAGCCGACTCAACCAGAAATAGATAAAATGAATTCAGAGTGCAAGGCTAAGGATACTTATTCTCATTCCAGACCGTGGCCTGGACCTTATTATAAAGAAATGGATCCGTTGCTCGACGGCAATCCTGTATCTTCATTTGAATGCGATACCAAATGGGAATTTGTAAATGGCGCGTGGAAGGGTTCGAAGTCTGCTTGTTTTCAGTGCGTAACGCCGCCTCCGCCATATTAATATATATAAATTAAAAATTTATTTTTTTTTATTTTCTATTATAATAAATTGAATATGAAAACTTATAACTTGACACTTAATGAGTCTCAGCTTGCTTCTTTAAAAACTTTCTTGGAAAGAACGGAGCTTAAAGGTAGGGAGGCTCACTTGTTTTTTGGATTAGTTCAGGCTATTAATGAATGCGAAAAGCCTGATGAAACAAATATTTCTATTAATGCCAACCAGTTAAATCAAAAAAATTCTGATAAGACTGTTAAGCCTTAAAGCGCAAGCTTGCAGCTTCTTTTAGCTGCGCGATTTTATCAGATAAATTTGTTGCTACGTTTGCATGGTGCAAGATACAGTTTTTATTAAATCCGCCGTGAGAATAGCACCAGATTTTTTGATCAAATAATCCAAAGTTTAAATCTTCTAAAAACCAATTCGCAAACAATTGTTCATTTATGAAATCGTCTGGATTATTCCATGATTCAAATTGATTTAGTATTTTATTCCAAAAATCTTTAGTTTTTTGCGTTCCTTTAAGCAGCATAAAGCCAGTGTTTACTATAGGTTTATTATTAAATGTTTCATGCTCGTGCTGAAATATTGCATCTAGATTTAGATTTATATTTTTATTAATTTCTTCAAAGATATTTTCAAAAAAATAAATATCTATATCGCTTATTATGATAAAATCATTGTCTTTTTTTGTTTTTAACAGATCAACTATTTTTCGTGTTTTTTCTGCCATTAGCGTTCTAAATCCAGGGGTTCTGAAGTCGTACTCTTTTACGCTAGATTCAAGTTGCACGCCTATCAATTTAAATTCATTTTTGTGATTAGAAGTAAACGATGGTAAAAAATATTCGTCTAGTAGAATTTTTTGATGGTTATTCCAAAAATAATAAATTTCTATTTGATTCATTGTTTAATATCCGTTGTAGTCGATTAAAAATTTTTTAACTTCTTCTTTTTGCAATACTGAGTTTAAGTCTTGAATGTTTTTATATTCATAAAAGTGCTTAACATTATGTACTACGCTGCACTGGCTTTCTGATCCAGGTGTGTATTGAGTCCATTCTGACCATATTTCGTATCTACATCCATGATACGCTAATAAAAATCCTAATATTGCATCCGTATATTTGCATACTCTAAAGTCTAATTTTTCTAAAAAATTCCAGTCTATTTCATTTAATTTTTCATAAGATTGAACAAACGATTCTTTTTTAAAGATGCTACCTCCACACATTCCATATCCACTTAATTGGCCTAATGGGCTGTTGTAACCTCTACTTTCGTCTTTGATATCAAACCTGTTTTTTAAAAAGTTGTATAATTCTTCACTCCATCCATGTCCGCTTGATCCGGCAAAGTCAAGTTTTGGAAAATTTTTAATTTCTTTTTGTATCCATACATCATCTTCAAAGTGCATAATCCACTCTACGTCTCTTAGTGTTGTTTTACAAGACTCGTAGATTCTGCTTAACCATTTTAAACCAGTATCTAAATCAACAACTGGCATTCTTTTTGCAAAGATATTCTCGTGATCTGGGATTTTTTTATATTTGCAGTTAAATTCTAACGCTATGTTTTTTAAATTATTACTTTCGTCTTCATAAAATGCTATTGGATTTTCTGGATATATCTTTCTTAATTGTTTTAATGCTGTATACGTAGACAAAATATTATTATCCATATGTCCAGCTTGATAAAAAAAGCCTATTTTCATATTTTTTTATACTTTAATCCATCTTTCTGGTATAATTTTATTATCTGAATAAGCTTGCAAATAAATGCCTCCATAATGGTTTGTGGCTTGGTAGCTTTTTGTAAACCAGTTTTTTGGAGCAAAAATTGTTTTGTTTTTATTGCGCCCTAACCAAGCCGCCCACCAGCTAAATGTACTATTACTTATGATATGGTGATCGCACATGCTTTGAAGGCATAGATCATGGAATGGGCTTTTATCTGGAAAAATAAAATTATCTCCTATAAATTCTTTTTTGCACCATTCTACATCATCAGAAAATATTAAAAACTTAACATTTTTTTTGTTAAAAAAACTTATGCATTTTTTGTAAAAATCTAAAGATAGTTGCTCAAATATACTAGATAAATGAATGTAATCTGTTCTTCTAATATGTATAGATACTGTTGTATTTTTTTCAAATTCATTAAAGAATGAATCGCATTCTTGTTGTATTTCTTTTTTGAAAGAAAATTCTTTTTTTATTATATCTGCACAATGTAAAAAATAATTTTCATTTTGAAAATATCCGTTTACGTTTGCATTTCCAGATACGTTTAAAATATCGCTATCAAAATTAAAAACCTTTTCGTGGTACGTGGTATCCCATGCTAAATACTCTTCATCAAGAAAAAAACATTCTCTTAAGTCGAATATTTTAGAAAGTGCCGAATCTGACTCCTGTTTTTTTGTTAAGGCAATATTAGATTGATTTTTATATTTGATGCCGACTAGAGCGGCGTATTGAAACATTTGATTTCCAAGTCTTCCTCCTCGTGCTAGTAAATTATTTGTTACCATTTTATGAAATATTATTTTTATAGTTTGTTTTTATTATTTCTTCGTAACTTACTTTGTAACCCTCTATATCTGAGAATGAAGATTGTTGAATAGCCAGCAATGGTTTAATACAAAAAATATTATTTTGTGGCATTAATTCGTTATAATAAACATCTATTGTGTAATGTTTATTAAAATCAAATTCTAAAATTTTGTCATAAAACGATTTGTTTACATAATAAGCGTGAGCGCAGTAGGCTGCTTGCATTTTTACTAAAAACTGAGAATCTGTTTTGGAGGTCGGAGCAATAAGGTTACTTCCTAAAAACAACATATCCCATTGTATGTTATGAATTTTAATTTCATTAAATACATTGTTGATCAATTCTTTTATATTAAAAGACTCTTCAAATAAGCAATCGTCTTCTAGAATCAAAACCTTATCTAGGTTTTTTTGTTTTGCTATTTTTATAACCTCTAAATGGCTAGAGGTGCATGAAAATTGTCCTCTAATAAGCTTGTTTCTCCATTCTGCTTCTCCACTCCACCTTATTCCTCCAATTTTATCGCACTCTTCTTGAGAGAGGTTGACAGCGTTAAATCTTTCTGCTTCTAAATCTATTTTATTTAACTGTTCATTTATTTGATCTAGTCTGTCTTTTCTATTTTCTAAGTTTATGAAATAAGTTTTTGTACTTGAAGCTTCATCTATAAAATTATTAATTTTAGTGATAGGCGCTTTTTCTTCTTGCTCTGAAACTTTATTTATAAAATCAGACCACATTTTTCCTACTTTATTTATTGAAAAATTTTCGTGTATATAATCGAATCCTTCTCTTCTTATTTTTTCTTTTATCTCCGGGTTATTTTCAAGTTCAATTAATTTGTTTTTAATATTTTCTGTATTGTTTAAATAACTTGCTTCGCGCGTTAGTCTTTCGTTATGAAGGGCTTCTAGATTGGATCCATTTGGGAAATCTAAATAAATGCATTTATCTTTAAATACTTCTGGAAGCGCTCCGAGCGGGTATGTTACTACTATTACTCCCATTGCTATCGCTTCAGCCACGCTACAAGAAAATGTATCTTTATAGACTGTCCAATCTTCCGTCATTAAAGGAAATATAAAATATTCGCTTTTAGACAATTCTTCAAAAAGAGAGATTTTATCTTTAGAGATTGCATGGTCAATGTAATCCATTAGTTTTATTTCTGGCCAATTAAGCTCTTTAATGGCTCTTTTTGCAAGGTGCGCGCCTCTATTCATTTGCGCGTGAAAAATAGAGCTTTTTGAATCTCTTTGATTGTTTTTTTCTAATATTTTTTTTGCTAAATCTGTTTCTATTGGATTTGGTATAACTTTTTTAAATGAAGAAAGATTTATATTATTTGAAAAATAATCCCAATCTGAATTGATATGTGATCCACACCACTCAGAAGGGTATACCATGCCAAATTTTAAATTATTTTGATTTGCATAATCTAAAATCTCAGGCATTCCATATCCCCACGCTAAATGATACCAATAAATTAAAGATTTTGAAACCTTAATTGGTAGATTTTTATAATCTCCCATCCATAAACAAACTATTAATATATCAAAATTTTTATCTTCTATCTTTTCGAAGAGTCTATTTGTATATTGTACGTTATTTGAATAAGAAGATATTTCGTTTTCTTCTATTTTATCCAAAGAAATAACTACATCGTGTCCTGCTTTGGCTAGATATTCTGCTACAAATATAACGCTTTGATCTGTTCCTGAACATGAAGCTCCGCCAATTCTTATTGAATTTCCATTCAAAGATTTTTCTCTTCCTTCTGTTCCGGGCAAGACAAATGCGATTTTCATTATAAAGATATTACTTTCTCAAACCTTTCGCTCCAGCCTTTTTCGCGGTCATAAAGATACATTACAATTTTTGCTGGAATATCTGCCGATTCAATTATCGTGGAATATGAATTTATATTAAAATTTAAAACTTCAGGATCAGTATCTGATTTAAAGTCTCTTCTAAATATTTCTACCCCTGAATCTGTTTGAATCCCAAGTGTTAACATTGTTGGATTTTTAAAATTATGGTTTTTAAAAAAACTTACATCCCATTCGCAATTAATTATATGCTTGAGCATGAAAAGTTGATTTTCCCAGCTAGTTGGATTTGGGGGTTCTTTAACTTGAAGGGTAAACTGCTGTATTCTACATTTTTTAAAATCAAATCCACCATATGATTCATAGTCAGCTAATGACCTGGTCGTTCCAAGACCGTATTTTCCCATGTCTATATTATGGCTTTCTTGATCAAATAATTGCCTAGTTTTGTTTCTAGCAAATATATCTCTTTCTCCGCTTGTTTTTTTAGTTTCTTTGTACCCAATAGACTCTTGCGTTCCATGATCTTCCCAATGTTTTGGTCTATTATTTCTAGTATATTCGTGCCAAATATATTGGCGGTAAGGACTGTAAAAGTCATATCCATGAGTAAAAGCTCTAACGCTAAGACTTGTTTCTTCTGTGTACCCGCCAAAATATATATCTGGATCGTAAGGAACTTCATTTATGAAGTCTCCGTCTACTAGAAAAAAGTGACCGCTTAATGTTCTAGCTTTTATAACTTTATCTCTACTTTTAAAATCTTGTATATACCACGGCCTGCTCATTAATAATTTGTCAGGGCTAAATTCGTACTGACTCATTAAACATGGTGTTTCCTCATACTTTTCTTCATGAGGCTCGAATGGGGTCAAATACGTTGATAGAATGGGTTTTTTTGAAAAAGCTTTTGCCTGATTGTAATCTTCCAGCATCATAGTATCCCACCCTTTTGCGAATCGGTGATGACTGTCAAGTTGTAACGTCAACTCTTCTCCTTCATAAAGACTATTGCATTCTGAGCGAGCCCAGCCTAATCCTTGACTTTTACTATAGTGATATCTTTTAATTCTAAAGTTTTTTTTCTTATCGTATATTGAGGTATTTTCTGATTCATCAAACTGCCAACATATTCCAAAGCTAAATAAATCAGGGTTATCTGCTTTTTCAAGCATGTCATCAATTGTAGTAATTAATTGAGGATCTCTATATGAGGCTATTTGTACGAATATTTTTCTTTTTTTCATTTATTTATTCTTGAGCCTTTTTCCAGGCTTTGTCATCTGGTCTATCTGGAGATCCTGGCTTGGCTGGCTTATAGCTTTTGCCCATTCTCTTTTTCTTTTCCCTAATGTTGTCCCATAAACCTTTTCTTTTGGCGGCTTCTGCTTCTTCCATTTCTTCTGGCGGCTCCTGTGCGAACATTACGTAGTTATGAATGGTTGTAACATAATCTTCAGCAAGTGCTGCCATTTGTTGTAAAAATGGTTCAGATAAGTTTTCAATGACCGACTCGTTAGATAGGCTATTTAATATGTTTTCCGCATTAGATTTAATTGCGCCCAATGATCCAATTATCATTTCTGCCAAATCTTCTTTTAAATCCATAAGCTCTTCATCTATGCTTTCGTCTTCTGATGCTAGCGCGCTTACTGGTTTAGAAGACCACATTTTACAAGACCAATATCTAGCTTTCCACTTTGGTCCAGGATTGTCGCAGTTATGTCTAGCTCTAAAATTTTTTCTTCTATTTGGATTATCTCTTTTGATTTCCATATTTGGATCTCCGAAATTAACCTTTACGATACTTCCTTTATCGTTTTTCACGTATACGGAAAACTTTTTAGGTCCAGAAGGTGTCCTGAATGGCTTGTTTAACTTTTTCTTAGCTTCTTCAGCTTCTGCTGTATTGGTAATTTCTACGCCGTCTTCATCGTCTATGGATGAATCAACTTGATAATATAAAAATTCATTCTCACCCTCTCCGGCGACTACGGAAGCTTCAGCTTTTGACTTTTCCCATTGAGAGTAGCAAACGGCGATTCTCTGTTTTTGATCTGGGAAATCTTTTCCCATTTGAGTATCTCCTATGCATCTAGAGACGAATTCGCTTTTTTTTTCTTTATTTTTAGGCTTCGGAATAGGCATATTTTTTATATTTTTTATTATTATTCTACAATCTTTACACTTTAGCTATAAATTTTCTTTTTTATTGAAAATAAAACAAAATAAACTATAGAAGAAATAAAAAAACATAGAAGGAAATATAGCGCGTTTCCAAATAAAAAATTAAAAGTTAAAGAAATAAAACAGCTTAGACAAATAAAACAGCTTAGCAGTCTTGCCAAAAATCCAAAAAAGTTATTTTTTGCTCCAAAAACAGAGCCTAGAAAACTAATATAGTTGTCAAATTTACCTGAGTTTGATCTATACTGTTCGAATTTTAAAAAAATATCAAGTTTTTTTAATTTGAAAATTTGACATAATAAAGATCCATATTCATAAACAAAATCGGTATTTTGTAATAAAAACACAAAAGATCCGATTGATATTGGCAAAATCAAAAATTCCTCGAACGAATTCATGTTTTATTATATGCCGATTTTGTTTTTTTTTAAAAAAAAGCTTGACTTTGGCCCTAAAATCAATTAGATAGTATTTACGTTTTCAGTAATTCAAAACCAAATTTCATTAAATAATGCATCGCTTGCGATGCCGGATTTTCTAGAATCTTTCTTTTTTAAATTTATTTTAATTAAAATCCGAACAAAGAAAAAATCTCGTTCTTAATATATTGGAATCGCTGGCGCCACAAGCTGGTAACATGTTAAGTTTTCACACGCTGCATTTAAATTCTGACCAATCTGACCTTGCTCGATGTTTACCTGAGCAATGCTATATCCTTGAAAATCAGAATCTCTTACTTGCGTAGCAGAAAGCAAATCCTCGAAAGAATTGTAGAAATCTTCGCAAGAGGCGCAACAAAGCCATTTTTCGCACTCAAGTCCAGCAGAACTTCTAACAATTCTCGACTCATTGTTAGGAGCGGCGCTTCCAGCTTCATGTTTATTTTTAATAATTATATATCCGTTTCCGCAATTTATTTGGTTTATAGGCGTTTGACCAATCTCAAACTCTTCAAAATCTTCGCAAGTTGCATTAGTTACCGAAACGCAAGACCCGCTCCATTTTTTTACACGGATTGATGTTTCTGACTGTTCAGAAATCGGAGCACTTACTTCCACGTAAACTTTCTTAGTTTTTGTTTCTGAACCACGGGCAAAGGTCAATTCAACTTCTTTAAATGCGTCAATATAGCCGACCGTCTCCTTTTCTGATAAAATTGGCTCGCTCCAGCTTAGAGAGTTAGGATCTAATTTCAAGTCCGACAAACATGGCGAGTACGTTTCTGGCTCTACATAAAACCACTCTTCTCCGTCGTAATAATCAATTTTGTTTTGAGGTATTGTCTGGACTGATTTTCTTGAACTAGGCGCGAAGACTCGTCTAGGAGTAACAGCCGCGCCAATATAAGAATATATTACACCACCCTTTCCCCTTAAACCCCTTACTGCATCTTTGCAAGTTGCAGCAGCATCCAAGGCTAACTGTTCTAGAGAAGCTTCGTCAATAGAATATTTTGTGACTATCTTCGTTTGCGGTAAGTTTTTTGTAGTAATTGAATTAAACATATTATCAATAAGGAATTTCTGGCGGATTTAGCGGAATATATGGACTATTACACGTAAAACAGACTAGTCGGCCAAGGCACATTTTTTGATTTGCAGAAATCTCCTTATCTTTGTGGACAACTGGATATATCAAATAACCTTCTGGACAATATTTTTCGCTATTTTCTCCAAAATCTTCACATGTAGCTTGCTCGTATTCGTCACCGCACTCCAAGCAGGTCAATCCTTCCGGTCCAATTACGTCGCCATAATCAGAGACAAGACCAGGGCGAAGAGTAATAATTTCTTGCCTGCAGCGCTCGCTCGGACACTCTGATCCAATTGAAAGGAAGCCAAAGTTTGCACATGCATCGCTCAGCATAAACCTTTAATTATTTAATAACAAGTAACCCCGCCCTGATAACACCTAAATGTTTTTGTTTTTTGCTGAGTAGTTACTTCCTGATCAACTGAAACGCTTTCTGTTTCTTGGATTCCAACTGATGAATAGGTTATTCCTGGAGCCGCCGGATCAGTCCATGATACGTCATATGTAAATATTACATTAGCTGTTCCGCCTCCTCCAGCTGTAAAAACAGAATTCGTTGTATCCGAAGAAGAATAAGGAACTTCATGCCAGCTTCCCTGCGCATGCTTTTGATTTCCAAATTGGTCAAGACAAACAGGAGTAGTTGTTATAGTACCCATCGTCGTAGACCAAGGTCCAAACAAAGCAGACGGATAGCTCGGTTGAGATACTATGTTTACATTTGAAACTTGTACGTTTTGAGAACCTTGAGGTACAACCGAATTAGGATTCGCGTTCAATGTAATATTGCTTATTGAATTTTGTGTTTTTGTTCTAACAAATCCGTTAGTTTGTTCGCTTGTAAGTTGAGCCATAATATTCTTTCTAAATTATTTTTTTAATTAAAATTAATAACACCATACTGGAGCTTGATAGCAACGCAATGATTTTTCAACTCTTTCAGTTGTTATCTCCTTGTCAACCGAAACATTCCCCTGTTGCTGAATACCTATTTGGTTAAAAGTTTGCAAATTAGGCAAATTACTATAATCTAATATGCCTTGTACTTGATAAGATACGTCAAAAGAAAATGTCACATTAGACGTTCCACCTCCTCCAGCGATAAATTGCACTGATGTATAGTCTGTTCTTGATCCTGGAACCTCATGCCATGGTCCTGTCGCATGTTTAAAAAAACCGAATTCATCTCTACATTCTGGAGTCGTTTCTGAATCTTCTTCATAGTATGACCAATTTCCAAAAGAAGCAGATGGATAAGTTGGCTGAGATAATATTTGTATATTGCTTACCTGAACATTTATCTGTGTGGCATTTGTCACAGAACTAGGGTTAGGGCTTAAATTATATGCGCCAATACTCAGTTGCTCTTTGGTTCTTTCGTTTCCTACAATCTTAGTCGTAGTAAGCATTTGATTAGAGCCCATAAACTTTTTTAATTAAATTAATATGGGCACGTAGAAGAAACAGTGATACTCTTAGCGCTGGTTCCTGTTACTGTTTTATCATACAAACCAAGCTCCGTAGAACCATTCACCCTAAATGGACCCCTTATTGCAGGACGATAAGTTCCACTATAAGATCCGGCGCCTAAATACATTCTATTATATGTATATATTTCCTGTACTTTATATTGTACTTGGATACTAGTTCCTGAAAGATAAGCGAAAACTTCTCCTGACGGAGTGCCCCATGTAAAGATTTCTGGAGGTCCCGGATTAGTCGGCGGACATTGCGGCGGATTTACATCTCTATTAAATGATGTGTAATTAAATCTCCTACCACCCGAAAGCCCTGCCGCAGAACATGGTATTTCTGAAGTAGTATTATTTCCTCCGGCCGTAGTAGGAACAAGCGTAACTTCAATATCAGTGCATCTAAATACGGCAACGCCTCTACCTCTATGCGGAGCCCCAATCCAAGGGACCAAAGAGCCACTATTTGATCTTGTAACTCTTACTTCTTTTCCAAGATAGCTGTTTATTATTTGCGACCTAATAGCATTTTTTACATTTTGCTCATTAAGTCCTTTTCTCCTAATTTTTTTGCACACTCCTCTAGTAACTGTAGTAGTGGTATCTCTTTGTACTGGCATAATTTTTTTAATAAATAAATAGTTCAGTTCCTTTATACACTTTTTAAAATATTATGTCTTGACTTATTATTAAAATAATGAATAATTTATTTTCATATTTTATTTTCCAAAATGAAAAAACTAATAATTGGGATATCTGGATTTGCTACTTCGGGAAAAGATACTTGCGCCTCCTTGGTTTGCTCGTATCTTGATCATGCTGGTTTCAAGTCTAAAACGTTTTCATTTGCTAACGCTCTCAAGCAAGATATTGATGATTTTTGCACTCAAAAAATAGGAATCTCAGCTTTTACAACCGAGCCATTATTAAAGTCTAAAATTAGATCAATTTTGATTTCTTACGGACAGATTCAAAGAGATCTCTCTAATGGGACTTATTGGATACATAAAGTTAGTCCCAAGATAGATGATTTTTTTAATTTAGGTGGAAATGTAGCGATAGTGCCAGATTTAAGATTCAAAGAGTTTGAATATGACGAACTTGACTATATTAGATCGTTCGATAATTCAATTATTGTTAACGTTGAAAGATCTGATAATAATAATCAGATTAAAGCCGCGCATGAATCCGAAAACAAATATTATAAAATACTACAAAACGAGTCTGATATAAAAATAAAGTGGGAATCTAGCAATGATGTAGCCTACTTAAATTCTCAAATTTCAGATTTAATAAAGTTAATTAATTTAAAATTAAATTTAGAAATAAAGTAAAAAATGGATTCATATGAATTAAACTTAATTAATTTAGCCAAAGACGGAGATTCTAAATCTATCAAAGAACTTATAGATAGACATAGCGGCATTTATGTAAGCACTTGCAAAAAGTATACAAGTGCAGCAAACTCAAGTGGAATTCTAAAAGACCATATAGAATCTAGTAAAGACTATGTTATTTTTAATTCTGCTAAAACCTTCGACCCAACTATGGGTAGTAAATTTTCTACTTGGATATCTAACCAAGCTAGATATTTTTGCCTAAATGCAATCAATAAAAACAAAAATTTAATTCAAAGCGATGAAGAAACGATGAGTCTTTTGATAGATAGCAAAGCTCACGAAAAAGCAAAAGAAGAAAACAACCAAGAAAACAACCAAGAGTATTTATTTAAAATTAAAAAAATATTAAATAATCTTTCC
>Ga0078894_10001387_pt1 | contig 17925 bp, 15 predicted proteins | sample LauGreSu1BDMLBSD_2_FD_67506 | JGI IMG/M metagenome (GOLD analysis project Ga0078894, IMG submission 67506) | Freshwater lake microbial communities from Lake Michigan, USA - Su13.BD.MLB.SD (version 4) (version 4) | ecosystem: Environmental > Aquatic > Freshwater > Lake | place: Lake Michigan... | reverse complement strand
ACGAAGAAAGACCGCATAGTTCCCTAGGCAGAATCAGCCCTAGAGACTAACGAGCACAGGCAGAAAACAATACTTTAGGAATGTCGGCTTGACGGGGGATACTACATAGACTTGCCTGAGATTTATTTACCAACCTTCATGCTTTAGCATGACATGGATTCGATCGCAATCAAAGCGAGGCCTGTCATTGGCGATCTCTCGGATGCGCATGCGCAAAACTTCTTCTACTCGTTTTTTTTGGGGTTTGTATCAGTAGAAACGCGATAATCTTGCCAAATGACAGGCTTTATCAATCACCAATCCGTGGGTTTTCTGGATTAACAACGCAAGTTCGCGTAGTTTGACTGGTTTTAGATCTTTTTTTTTAATAACAGCCTGCAGGATATTTTTCCAAGGTAAGGTCAGCTACGAGCCGTTTGAGCCTTGCATTTTCATCTTCCAGTTGGCGTAGGCGCCGAACCTCAGTCGCGCAAAGCCTCCCGTATTTTTTTCTTCCAGATATAGAAGGTGGCCTAGTAAATCCCCCAGGCTAAGACAGAAATCCCCAACAGCAGTACCGCCCTCGGCTTGCCGTAAGACGTACATTAATTGTTCTTCCGTAAATTGGGAATTTTTTTCGCTATCTTAACCATGTTCAAGGGAACTAACAATTCATACTCTAGTTTTAGACCGTATTATTTTTTTGGGAAGAAGTCATCTTTTTACACTCATTATACATAAAATCTACTACCAAATTGTTAACAGAATAGTCAATACCATTTTTTTTCATTAATGCAATAACCAAATCGATATCGCCATGATTGATCGCTTTTTTTAATGAATCAACTATAGACTGAAAATTTGACCATGAAATAAAATTCTCGTTAGCATTAATAATTTTTGGATGTTCTGTAGGGGATTGGTTGTTTCCAATTAGCAACTCCTCATAAAGTTTTTCTCCAGGCAGAAGTCCGGTATACATAATTTCAATTTCGCCGTGAGGGTGATCTTCATCTCTTACAGTCAAGCCTGAGAGCTCAATCATGCGTTGAGCTAATTCTTTAATTTTGATCGGCTTGCCCATATCAAGGATAAATATTTCACCGCCTTTAGCCATTGCACCTGCTTGAATCACCAACTGTGAGGCTTCCTGAATCGTCATAAAAAATCGAGTTATCTCTGGATGTGTAATCGTAACAGGGCCTCCATTTTTAATTTGTTCCCAAAACTTCGGAACTACCGAACCTGATGAGCCTAGCACGTTGCCAAATCTCACTATGCTAATTACAGTAGCACTAGAGTTTTCGGCTGAAAGCGCTTGCAGAATCATCTCAGCTATCCGCTTGCTGGCCCCCATAATACTTGTTGGACGTACCGCCTTATCCGAACTGATTAAAACAAAATTGACTACGCCTAATTTAATAGCTAATTGGGCAATACATAAAGTCCCAAATACATTATTCTTAATTCCTTCTATTACATTGTGCTCAACCAAATATACATGTTTGTAGGCTGCTGCATGATAAATGGTAAAAGGTTTCCAGGTTGAAATAATCTGATGCATACGTTCCACATCCTGAACGGAAGCTAATATGGGTATGATCATCTCATCAGGACTAAGCCAATTATTTTTTAGTTCCTGGTGAATTGAATATAATAAATACTCACTGTGATCAACTAATAAAATTTTACTTGGTCCGAAAGCTAAAAGCTGTCTACAAAGTTCTGAACCTATCGACCCCCCAGCTCCAGTGACCATAATTACTTTACCGTGCACTTTCTCCCTCATTAGTATTTGGTTTGGCATTACTGAATCTCGACCTATGAGGTCATCAATTTCTGGCTCTCGAAAGTCAGCATAACTGATCTTACCTTGAAGTAAATTAGTAATATTCGGTAATATCCGCACCATTACAGAAGCTGATTGAATCTGAGCAAGAATCTCGTTACGTCGCTTGTGACTCAATTGGGGCATTGCAAGTAATACTATATCAATATCTAAACCATACACTAAATTACTTAGATTAGCAGGATTAAAAATTGGCAAATTATTTATGGTGCGCCCATGCAAACTATCATCATCATCTAAAAATCCAATGACTTTTATTTCAGGGTTATTATTAAGTGCTAAAGAATATTGACGACCAGCATAGCCAGCGCCGTAAATAACCGCTTTCTTTAGCGCTAAGTCGGTTTTACTAAAGCGAAATCTCTCACTAAGCCAAGCTTGGGCTAGAGCTCGAGATGCACCTGCCAACAAAAAGAAGAGTAGGGGCTGAATAATTCCTATTGTACGTGGGACCCCTTCAACCCCATAGACGCCGTAGATCAAAAAAATTATCAGGCCGTAAAGAAAAACTGCATTTGCCATTAAGAGTAAAGATGCCCAGCCGCTATGACGAAATATGTTACGGTACAACCCAAATACCAAGAAGATAGGCAACGCAATACAATTGCACAGTATTGAAACCATCCAAAAGATATTGTCTGAGAGTGAAATAAATTCTCCCAACCGAAGAAAAAAAGAAAACCACACCGTTAATACACATATTAAAAAATCAACCAAAAAAACTACAAAGGATTTAACCGATCTTGGCAACTCTAATAAAGGTATTGCAATTTTATTTAGAATATTTTTTATTATTGCTATTTGCTTTTTACATTTAGTTTGTATATATTTTTCGAAAATATTCAATGGGATACTTCCTTTTGGTAAAGAGTTCTAAATACGGTTACCCATAAAATTTTCAAGTCAAGAATTATAGATTTTTGATTCATATAATCAACATCTAATTGTACCTTTTGAATAATGGTGGTCCTGTCTCTACCATTAATCTGAGCCCATCCAGTGAGTCCAGGCATAAGCTTATGAACCCCAGCATTGGTTCGCAGCTCAATAAGATCATCCTGATTAAACAGCGCAGGTCGTGGTCCAACAAAACTCATATCACCCTTAAAAATACTCCATAACTGCGGAAGTTCATCCAAGCTACTTTTGCGTAAGAAAGACCCTATGGGAGTTAACCATTCATCTGGGTTCTCCAGCATATGTGTAGCAATAGCAGGTGTAAGTACATGCATGCTTCGAAATTTTGGCATCTTGAATAGCTTATTAAAACGCCCAACTCGATCAGACCAATAAATCACAGGCCCAGGCGACGTTAATTGAACTAAAAATCCAACAAAAACCATTGGTATTAAAAATAAAATACCGAAGATTAGACAAAGAACTAGATCAAAAACACGTTTCATTATATGAGTCTCAATAACAAAAAAACCCGCCTATCAATAGAAGTTGTTAACAAACGTTTCAACCAAAAAACTCAGTAATTTTCAGGAGATATTTTGACAAAATCTTCAGTATATTTGTTTTTAAACCATTCTCACGACATGCTCTGAGTATCTCAGCATTTATGACTATAAAACTTTTTATACCCATATTACTAATGCCACCCAAACGCATCATAGTAAGTACTTCTTGCATATGCCTAAAGCGAAGATTATTGTCACTAAAAATGCGCACCATCATTTCAAAATCACCTGCAATTTTATAATTTATACGAAATGGTTCAATGCGCTGGTATATATCTCGACGCATAAAAAAAGCTGGGTGGGCGGGCATGAAACCCTTAATAAGTAAGCGGGGATGGAAGTATTCAGATTTATAACGACGAATGATATTTTTTTTATTTTCACCTCGAAAATATGCAACATCGCCATAAATAATATCAAGATCTTCTAAATTCATCACTTTATCAACACGTTCGAGAACACCAGAATCAATATAAAAATCCCCGGCGTTTAAAAAACATACTACTTCGCCAGTTGCCAATTTAAGACCTTTATTCATAGCATCGTAGATACCAAAATCAGGCTCAGAAATATAATTTACAACATGAGAGCCATGTAAACTAATAACTTCATCAGTATTATCTTTCGATGCACCATCAATGACAATATGTTCAATTGCTGGCAAACTCTGATCTGCCACAGAACTCAAGGTATCTTGCAAGGTCTCAGAACTATTGTAAGTGACAGTAATAACTGAAAACTTCATGCTACGACTTCTCGATAACATGCTTCAGTAACTTTCATAAATTTTTCGGCAAACTCACTAAATCGTCTCTCAGAATCAGCGGTGGCATCGTTTTTTTTTCTTTCGCGCTCTGTATAATGTATCGACCTAAATTTAGTTAGTGTTTCTGCAAGCGAATCTGCCGACCAACGATCAAAAAAATGTGCAATCTCTCCAACTTGCTCACGGTGAATGGCCAAGTCAGACAAAATGAGAGGAACTCCTAAAGCTCGAGCCTCTTCAACAGTGGTGCTCCACCCTTCGAATAACGATGGGTTAATTAAGGCATCACTTACCTGCATCAGTGCGCTAACGTGTTGATAAGGAATAAAACCCAAAAACCGAAAATTTTCTTGAATATCAAGAGTCTTAATTTGATTACAAAGATTAGTGTAATTATTAAGATCACGGTGGTCAAGCGTGCTACCAGAAGCGGCAACAACCAAACGCCCCCCCTGATTACGAATGATTTTAATTGCATTCGCCACCAATTGGTGATTCTTGTGAATAGAGAACTGATTTGGTAGATAAAAAAAGTTCTTTGGCAAACCATAGCTATCTGCAATGCCTCGAGCGACATCGAAACTCATCGGTAAAGGTGGTGGAACAGCGAATTGAACGATGTGTGTTTTGCCTTTTGTTGCAGGGTAAAATCGTTCACAGTCACTACAGGCATCCTTACTACTAAGCAATAGAGTTCGGCCAGCATTAATCTGAGCTAAAAATCCAATCTCACGCTTTAGTTTTGCGAACTTAGAAAAAAATTTAGGTATATGTCGATGCTGAAAATCCGGCATCCAAGCGATTGCTGGGATACCTATACGTACCCCAAAAAATTGAGCTACTTCAAAAATGATATCAATGCGGTGCTGCTGCATAAGTTTTTTTATAGAAAAATCGGCGCCGAGCGTAACAGAAACGGCCAATGAATATAAACGACGGTTACGGTTAAAAGCTGATGAATTGACTAATTCAACTCTTGGCAGGCAGGCAAATGAATATGTCTCTTCAATTGCAATATCTTGGCCATAAAAAATTATTGGGGTAACCTTCTCTGGATATTGAGTTACTAGGGCAGTGATTAGGCTCAGCAGATAATTGTGCCCTCCAGTCCAATCCTCAGCACTGATCAGCGGAAAGGCTATTCTCATATACGATCTCGCGAGCTAATGTATTCACGAAACCAGCAAACATATTCAATAATACCCTGCTCTAGCATGTGGCTCGACTTAAAGCCATAAGACTGAATTCGTTTTATATCGCCCGCTAAGCTAATTGGATCCCCGATTTTAACTTTTCCATTAAAAATAAGCTCATAGTTCCACTTCGACTGAGTGAATGCATTGATTACCATCTCAGAAATGTCACGCACTGAAATTGCAATTCCACTACTAACATTGAAAATTGGTACTGCTGACGAAGTTAGATCTGCGACGATATCGATCGCTTTCAACAAATCCAATACATGAATGAAATCACGCAACTCGTTACCCGAACCGCTAAGCTCAATTCTGGATGATTCATTATGAATATGCCGACAAATGTCCCACAATAATTGCCGATGCAACCCTGGTCCATAAACAGAAAAGGGACGTACGATAGCGCAATTTAAACTATAACAATTACCATATGAGCTACATAGTTGCTCCATCATATATTTATGATAACCATACGGGGATATTGGCTGAATTACGGCAGTCTCACTTATTAGACCTGTATGACCGGATCCGTAGACAGCGGCACTAGAAACAGCAATTAGGCGAGTTACAGGGGACTCCAAACGCAACCATTCAAGCAGTTCTACTGTAGAGATTATTGTTCTTGAAAAGTCCTCATGGGGATTTGCGATACTAGCGCTGACAGAAGATCCTCCTGCTAGGTGTACAACTAAGTCTGGCGAACCATGCAATAATCGCAACCGAGTCAAGTTAAACCTAGAGATCTCTCCTTCTAACCAAGCTGAGAGGTTGGCTTCGTTTATGGCATTCTGCCCGTAACCATAGCCCAATCCGAACACTACGTTTCCATTAATAGCATAATGCTTTGCCAAATGTTGTCCAATAAAACCTTTTGCCCCGGTAATCCAGATGATCATTAAAATTATTTGATCGCAACGAATGAATACAATCTTCCTGGACGATTGTCAATTGCCACAAGAATACTGTGTAGGAGTTTCCAAAACAATGTTACTGATAATGCCGTTGCAATTATAGGAATTAGCACTGGAAAGAAACGCCCGACTCGCCCAGCAATAGCATATTTCAACTCTTGCAGAGAATGGGGGGCAAAGTTGATCGGACTAGAAAATGGATCAAAAACCTGAAGCAAATGCAAGCCCGCCTGCTCCAGAGCATTCTGATAATCTGACAATAAAAATGCATTCTCACCACCATAGAGCTGATGCAGCGGATGCATATCAAGAAAAATTTTCTTATCATAAAGGTTTGAGATCACATGCTCTCGAAGAGCCAATACCCTCCCTCCTGGACGAAGAACACGCGCAAATTCTTTGCACGCAGTCTCTAAGCTAACCGTATGATGAAGAACTGCGCGAACAAATACTACATCAAAACTGGCATCAGCAAACGGCAAGTTTTCGGAAAAACCATTCACTACAGTTATTGGTAGACCAGCATCGCAAAAAAGTGTGTGGATTACGCCCGTACCAACTATATCACCGTCATCGGGCTCTAAAGCAGTTACTTTAAACCCATCCTGTGCCAGTGCATAACTTGCAATCCCACGGCCGGCACCAACATCCAGCACTTCACCAGACTCGGGAAGTAAATCTCGGATCGCAAGCCACTCTTCACTACGCCAGTAGCGTTTAGCTGAGTCGATCAATGGGTCATCATAATAAGCATCAAAAACTAGCTTCTGCTGGTTTGGCTGGCTACGCAACTTTAAAATAGCTTCTTCCCATGAGCCGCAAGCATTTGAATTTATTTTCACAGGGATAATTGAATTAGACATAAATTATAATAATTATACTTAACCATAATATATCAAAATTAAGATCAGCAATTTTAAAAAAAATGTTGCAGAATTTTCTATCAAAACGATTTTTTTCTAAGATAATATTTTATCTATACTTAATAAAATTATTATTAATACGCTGGCGCAGTTATCTTTAGTTGCAGAACGTAGTCTAATTATTCCTAAATTTTTTTAGGAACTTTTTGATATTTTCAAAAATTATTGACTCAATACTTCACCTCAAAATATTTTTTAAAACCATTTAATAGAATTTTTTTAAAATCCTAAATTATATAAATAATAGCCCTATATCTCTTTTTTCCTGTTAACCATCATAAAATAGAACCTGAACTTTACTATAATTAAACTAAGGTTAGGAAAATTCTAGATCTCTTCTGCTCAACATATCTTCTTTAAACTCGCAGTTCACAATTTGATGTTAATCTTAATAGCAGAACTCTGATAATTTAATTGTTTAGCATCACAAAATTTAAAAAAATTTAACGTAAAGGAAATTTTTGTTAAAAATAATTCCTAATTTTTTATAAAAATCTTCTTATTTTATGTGTTCATCAATAGGCATGTCATTTAAATTCCGAACTATCCGCGCAGGATTTCCAGCCGCGAGTGTATATGGCGGAATGTCTTTAGTAATCACTGACTGAGCTGCCACAACTGCACCTTCACCTATAGTTACGCCCTTTAGTATAGTGGCACCAAACCCTATCCATACTTTATTTTGAATTTTTACCGAAGCGCAATTAATCCCATCCCAATGCTTTATACCTGAAATCCAATTTGTTACATCATACTTTCGAATAGACCAGTTTAAAGAATGAGAATCATGATCAACTATAGTAACGCCCCAAGAAATAATGACATCCGTACCAATTTCAATAAGAGATTTACAAACTAAATGGCTGGCACCGATATAAGTCTTATCTCCAATAGTGACCAAACCATCAGGGGAATCAAAATCAACTCGACATTGAATAATTGAATCAGCGCCGATCTTTAGGGTACCTCGCAAGGACCCAATTTTTTTCCAATTTAATGATGAACGAAAACCAATATTCACCCTATTTTTATTTGGATGTAGTTTAGATAAAAGAAAATTAATCATTTTGTGTGTCACTTTTTTGAGACAATCTTGATAAAATTCCATTTCAACCAATCTAGTAGACTGCCACGCCAACCACCGTTAATTCGCCAAATTGTTTTTTTGATAATGGAATACTTATGCTTATCAACTTTACTTTCAACTGGAAATTCAATATTTTCTAGCTCCCCTTCTTTTTTTTCACAATTGAAATACCTAATAAAACCTTTGCCATGAGTTCCGGAGCCATCAAAACCAATATTTTTTACCTTACTTATTGGGGGATATAAAACCAAACCTTCAAGCTTGAATACTGACCAATACCAACGAATTGCCCAGGAATCGCATAAGCCCTTCATTTGACTTACCAATATATTGGCATATGGGTAATTGCCATCTAAATTAAAATAATATCTAAGTTTTCTGTCTCCTAAAATTTTTTCCCAATCATGCGCTTCCCGATCAAATTGAAGCCAGGCCCTTTTCCAAGTCCCCCAACCCCATGAGGATAGGAATGGTAAAAACATAGCTGAATTAGAAGTGAGTGATTGCTCAATATCAAATTGATATCCTGAAATTTGAAATACTTTCTCGTTTTTTTCATATAGGTCTAAAGCTCTATTCATATATAATATAAAATCAGGTCTAACTAATAGGTCATCTTCCAAGACAATTACACGTTCATACTTATTTAATGCATGATTTACGCCATTAATTATAGATTTAGAAATGCCTTGATTGATTTCACTAAAGTGGTACTCGGCGCCAATGCCGAGCATTCCGATCGCAATGCGTCTTGTTTCTTCAACGCTAACGATCTCTTTAGAATTTTTGGGGCCGTCTCCAAAGAAGATAACTTGACTATCGTAGAAGCCTTCGCATTTCATAAGGTTCAATAAGGTCCTACGTAAATGCTCTGGTCGTCGATAGGCAAAAATAATTAATGGGGCAAGCATTAGAACTCCGCTTGCTCAATACATTTAGAAATCCACACTTGGGTAGAAACTAGCTTATAAAGATGATGCTCAGAACCCAAAAAACCACGCCGGTTCTTTTCTATCAACCGCTTAATTGCAATTGGATTACACCACTCGTGTAGTAAGTTGTTTCGATCCAGCAATAGATATTCTATCTCTCGCCCTTGCTCCGATGCCAGCCAATCACCCACTGGCGTTGGATAACCCTTCTTATCTCGTCGATTACCGATCGCCTCCTGATCATGCCTACGTAGGTAATCGCGGAGAATCCACTTTGCCTCACCATTTCGCAATTTCCATCTTGTTGGCAAACGAAATAGCCACTCAACTAACCTGAAATCCAAGAAGGGGTGGCGGCTCTCAATCGAATGAGCCATACTAATTGCATCGCCATATTGAAGCAAGCCAGGAAGAATATCTTTTGAATGGTCTTCGAGAAGACATGAACGAACTGGGTCACCGCTAACTGACGAAAATCTTAAGGATGAAGCTGGCAAGCTTACGTTTGGTCGAAGCAAAGACTGGAAGCCGATTCGGCGACGGTGCCAGTCTATCAACTCAGGAAATTCTTCACGAAGTAACCATGCTATGGTCCAACGTAATGAGTAGCTAGAACGCATTCCCTGGAAGCGATGGAGCAGGGCGGCTAAATTACGCCCTCCCGAGTAGACCCCCTTAATATAAGATAAAAGTTCTATTGCTGCATGTTGAGGATATCCAGCAAGACTCTCGTCAGCACCCTGCCCCTCCAGCAAAACTAAAATACCCTCAGTTCGCGCGCGTTGCATCAGGCACCACAATGAATAGACTGCTGGTGAATACCCCGGCCCGTCCATATGCCAAACCACTTCACGCATAGTCTTCAGCCATGACGATTGTGGGGCGAAGACCGGTGTGAGACTAGCATTAACTGGTCGACAAGCGAGTTGCGCCCACTCAAACTCACCGAGATTCTCCGCACTATAGACAGAGGTAAAACACCTTATCGACTGAGTGCTAGTGCCACTACTAGCAGCAGTGAGAATAGCTGTTGAATCCAAACCACCGCTCAAGGTTAAGCCGATAGGAACGTCACTTCGAAGGCGCAGTTTCACAGAATCTTCAAAAAGGTTTTCGAACTCAGCTATGGCATCGTCTTCTCCCAAATTCTCATTATCACCAATAGGGTAATGCCAATATGTTTGAAGCCGCATTGCGCCAAACTCACTGAGTATGCCAAAATGGGCTGCTGGCAGTAAGTGAATGCCCTCATAAAAGGATTGATTATTTTTATAGAGAGCATTATTTGATAAAAAATCCAACAATGTGGAATGGCAAATTTGGCGATGCTCTGGAAATAAATCAAGTAAAGCCTTAGGTTCAGATGCAAAAGCAAAACCTTCGCGCCCAACCCTGTAATAGAGTGGCTTAACACCGAACCGATCACGGGCCAATAACAGTCGCTGTTCGCGAGGTTGCCAAAGGGCAAATGCAAACATTCCGTTAAGGCGGACTAAAGCATGTTCACCCCACTGAAGAAGCGCATAAAGCAAAACTTCAGTATCAGAAGTGCTGCGAAATTGATAGCCAAAATTCAATAGTTCTGAGCGAAGCTCTAGATGATTATAAATCTCGCCATTAAAGATAATGGTTGCACCAGAAACTGGATCAATCATTGGCTGATGACCCGAGGTGGAGAGATCTGTAATTGACAAACGACGATGACCTAGTAACACTCCCGGAAAGTTTACTATCCCTCTGTCGTCTGGCCCACGATGTGCCAGCAGATCGAGCGCTTTACCAAAACGCTCTTTGTTTAAAGTTGCGTCCTCAACCCCAATCCAACCAAGAATGCCACACATCTAGACTACCATCCTGATAATACGTCGATGTATACCACGTAATACGTAAGCAAAATCACCGCGTCTAAGCAACTGACACAGACGTCGAATCTGGAAAAAGTATCTTTTCCAGGCGTGAATCTCTCGTCCTGTTAAGATACGTATGTTTTCTTCCTCAAAAAAAATTCTTTTATTAGCCGTTTTCGTTGCATTATGGAGTCGTAGTGCCCCCCAAATTCGATTGACATGCAAACCATGGCAGGCCATAGCTATTCGCAAAAACCAGTCGTAATCGAATGAATAGATATAGCTCTCGTCAATGAACCCAATGGTCTCTTGGACATCACGACGCCAAAATGCTGCCTGATTAGCCAAAAGCATACCTTCTGCAATCATCCCTTCATAGTTTGGCTTCACGAAACGTAAGTCACGAAGCTGGTTATCATTTTCATCTATGAGTATTATGTTGCCTATTATAAAATTAGCTTTTGGATTAGAGGATATAGTCTTGACCAAATCTGCAAACGCCCCTAAAAGAAAAATATCATCAGAATTTTGCCAGCAAAGCCAATCTCCAGTTGCTTTTCTAAGCCCCTTATTGATCGCATGAGCTTGACCGCGATCGGGCTCGCTCACCCAGTAGGCGATTTGGTCAGTATATTTTTTAATTATATCCACGCTACCATCAGTAGAACCACCATCAATTATGATCAATTCAATATTTGAGTAGTTTTGATCTAAAATTGATCTAATGGTGTGTTCGAGAAATTTAACCTGATTGAAACTGGGTGTAATAACTGAAATACGTGGAGAATAATTAATCATTGTGGTTAGCATCTAAAGTTAGTCTGTTTATTATTTCTCAGATTGCTGACCTATCTTGCTCTCTGATCGGGTGGAAGAAAATATAATTATGTGAATTAAACCCATTAGGTTGCATAACCTGATATCCGTATGAGGTTAGTAGAATACATAATCTGTCTAACTTCGCTGTTGAATTTGCCTCAATCAATATTGTTGGAAGACAGCTCTCAATGAGACGGCAGGCACCATGTATTACCGCAACCTCGCCTCCTTCAACATCTATTTTTAGAAAAGCTATCTGTGGTCTACCGGCATCTTCCCAAATACTATCTAGACGACGAACTCTTACAAGAATACTTTTGCCATTCGCAAAATTAGGCTGCACTTCTGTCAATGCGTGATAAGCCGAATCTGTTGCGAGATTAAACTTCATTTGTCCATCAATCTCGCCAATAGCGCAATCGAATACATTGATAGAAATAAGACCATTTCGGTCTAGATTCTTCTTGAGTCGTAAGAAATTTTCTGGCTCTGGCTCAATAGCGAATAGCGAACCAGACCCATCCAAGGTTACCCCCATCAAGACAGAAAAAAGACCAACATTGGCTCCAATATCTACAACATTGTCACCTTTTCGAAGGTATTTCCTAACAAAATCTAACTCTGAAAACTCAAAAGTGCCATACAAAAGGCTTGATAGGCCCAAAGTTTCACGATATCGCAAAGCAATCGTAACGTCTTCAAATAAAAACATCTTAAACTCGGCCTTTAATGGGGGTAGAAGTGGCAAAACAAGGTAACGCAAAATAATACCTTTGCCACGTTGCAAAGGAAATAATCGCAGATAAAGTCGAAGTGGAAACAACAGCCCCCATAAAAATGGAAAGAATTGTTCACGCCAGTAACCACTATCAACATTAGTCATTATTCTAGTTGGTGCATTCATCTGTTTAGCTACTTACTTGGGCTTTAGAATTTTCTACGGAAAATTCTAGGAAAAAAATAATTGATAAATTTACTTACTAATGGTTCTCGCACTAGGATAAAAATCATATATAAAATAACAGCAAATAAAACTAATGTATATTTCCCTCCAGTTATTGCCCAAATAATTGTTATCAACAATAAGGTAAGCATAGTAGCTACGCGAATCTTGAACTGCGATAATTGAATTTCCGGATCATCATAGACACTGGCATTAATATGGCAGCGTAAATAAATTAAAATAAAATTGATAAAAGTTGCCATTAAAAGGCCAAATGCAGCACCAACTAAACCAAAAAATGGAACTGCTACAGCTGTCATAAGAATATTGATCGAAACTAATACAAACTGTGTTCGAAAGATAAATTTCAGATCATTGTTGCCAATCAAGTTTAAGTAGAGGGGTGTTATAAAAATCATCCCAAAGTTTGATACAGTAGCAATAGTAGAAAAAATCACTAATTGAGTTTCATGTATCATTAATTGATAGCGCGCTACAAAAAACAAAAAAATGACAGCAATAATATGTATAGCAATGACTGTAACGCTAAGCAGTTTTATCACATTACCAAAGATTCGACCTACCTTAGCACAATCATTTTGGTCAATATATAAAAAAACACGCATCGGTGCACTAACTAAGTGTTGGATACCCCAGAACACTCTCATCGCTAGATCATAGCTTGCTACGACCACTGGCCCAGAAAAATAATTTAGAAGGATTTTATTTGCTGGCTCAAGAAAAAGATTAAGCATTGAGGTCGCCTGAAGCAGACTGCCAGAGCGCAACAATTGAAACGCGCTGACAACATCTTTGCACTCATAGCTTCGAGATATCAACGAAAGATAAAGTAAGCGCCGAATCGACCAAAGAAGGACTAAATCGATGGTGCCGGCAACGCAAAGCACAATCAAGTATATTTGAGCATCGACCATATTATCAATGAATAAGTTAATTGAAAGCATTATCAATGTGACAAACGGGCTTATTAATTGACACTTTGCCATCAAATCCAATCGTCCGGCGCCCTCAATCATAGCGGCTTGTAAAGCCGCACATATCTGGACAGCAGTGAGAACTCCCATCAATAAGATAACCTTATCAAATATCTTAGGCTGCATAAAAACAATAAATGTTTTTTGTGTGACGTATAAGCTTAGTAATAAAGTTACACCACAAAGAATCAACAGAGACCAAATACAGAATCTAGTTGCGATGGCAATTACAGCGCAGCGCACATGTTGCTGTTTATCTCTATCACTTGCAATTAGCTTTATAACCACAATGGTATAAAAACTTGAATTTAACGATAAGTAAATTAAGAAAATTGAAAGGTAAGTGGCGATAGTCCCATATTGGTCAGGGCCAAGCAAGCGAATGGCCAAAAGCGTACTAAGCAGTCCAGTAACAGCTCGAATGCCTATAAGTAGACTACTCCAACTTGCGTTTTTAAAAAGATGGAGTTGCACGACTAATCTAAATCTACAGAAGCATCTAGCCCCTGTTTATCTTTCACAAAAATTGCATCAGCCCAAAGTAACTCATCGTTACAACCATAATGAAGGCCTGAAAGAGTAAAGAGTTTGAAACCATACCGAGCCATTAGACGAAGAATGTCAGGAAAAAGATGGCCGCCTTGATAAATCTCCGTAAAAAATACCTCTACTAAAACAACTCGTGTGGACCTCAAAGTTTTTCTTGCTCCAACCAGTGCACGATAATCATAGCCTTGCAAGTCAAGCTTAACAATATCAATTTGATTCAGTTGCTGCTGGGAACAATATTCATCGATTGTAATCATGGCCACTTCGACCTGAGAGACAGTTCTGCAAAGTTCCTGAAGATTAGGCTCTAAGACCTCTGCTGAAGTCAATAAGGAATTAGTTGATCGCGATACATTAATATTAAATAAACGAGTGCCTGATTCATCACCCAATGCTGCGTCAATAATATGAACAAAACGGTCCGTGGCAAACCTCTTTAAAAGAGCACTAGCAAAAGTTTGGTCGGGCTCGAAACAATGAAGTTCGGAGTTAGGCAATAACGCTCGAAATGCATCCACTGAAGATCCATTATGGGATCCGCCGTCGAGAATTACTGGGTTAGATTTTTTACAACACTCAATTGCAATACGATAAGATTCATCTTCTGGTAGATAAATACGTGTTGAGCGTTTTAACGCAATAATATCAAACCTTCGAAGAAGAGATTTAATGATGACTTTCAAGGGATTGGACCATATTAAGGGTGGCACAAATTATTTAATCATCACATTAGGTTTTATTATCTCATTCTAATTTGCAAAGTTCTAAATAGATTCAATTAATTTTCTAATCACTTCTATCTGTTTTGTTATCATGAATTTCTCATCATATAATTTTAGAGCTCTCAAGCGTCCAGCTTGTCCCATTTTTTTACAGCGCTCGGGGTCAATGATCAGGGTTTCTAGGGCTTGAGTCAATGCGACAACATCTCTAGTTGGCACCAACAGCCCTGTCTCGCCTTGAACCACCTCTTCCCGCACACCTCGTATATTCGTGGCCACCACAGGTAACTCCATCATCATGGCCTCTATAATAGACCGCGGCATACCCTCGCGATAAGATGGCAAGCAAAACAAATCCATCGCCTCTAGAAAGGTGGTCACATCGGATCTATATCCGACGATGTGAAGGCGGTTACCTAATATTGACTGCGCATGCCTAATTTTATTCTCAATCGACAAACTATGATCACTCGATAAACGCTCCCCGACGAAAAGAAAGTTGACATTCGGATAGTGGCTTCCCAATTTGATCGCAGCTTCCAGAAGTTCTTCAAGGCCCTTTTCCTTCACCAGGCGTGCGACTACCCCGATCACAAAGGCTTCGTTTGGAATCTGCAGAGCAAAGCGCCTCAATGCCCTTTTGGCACAATCGGGAACAAATGACCCGGTATTGACACCATTTCCGATCGCCATTATCTTTTCAGGATTAATAATCCGCTCCGTAATCGCTGTCCTTGCATCTTCCGAGCTCTGAGTAAAAATATAATCAGTTTTTAGCCCACTTAATTGCTCCAAGAAAATAAATATCTTACGCTTCCACCATGACATCTCGTCGTGAAAATAGAAACCATGCGCTGTATAGATAATCAATGGTATCCCTGCCATCAACCCAGCGATCCGCCCCAATACAGCAGCGATCGGAGTATGGACGTGCAACACGTCGAATCGCTGATCACGGAATAACCAGTAGAGATCCCAGATCGCTCGAATGTGGGAATATAAACTGAAAAAATTTCGTGAAATAGATATGACCCTAGTATCATAACCTTGAGATCGCAAATTTTTCAGGAAAGTCCCATCGGAACAAACCAAAGTAACCATCCAGCCTTTCTCAAGCATAGCTTCTATGAGTGGTAGCAGAAGGTGCTGCATGGTGAAGTCCACTGCACAAAGCTGGCAGATTTTGATCTTCCTCGCTACTTGAGTACGATCATGCTTAATGGTCAGATTGCGGCGCTGATATTTACCTAAATACCAGTCAGTCGTTGCCTTAATGCCATGCTCGTAGGAGTAGGGCGGGAACCATCCAAGCCTATCTCGGATTTTACTAGAATCGACTTCAAATGGATTTATCAGGCTATTGATCTGAAACCTCCTACCTATCATAAAAAATATAAATACCAGAATCGATTTTGGGATGGGAAAAATGACTAAGCGCTTGCACATCGACCTAGATAAATCAGCAGCTATTTGGGGCAACGTCACCGAATTTTCATCACAGACAAAGAAAGACTCTCCGGCAGCACGAGGATGAATAGCGCAAGCAACAAGTGAAGAAGTGAAATTTTCAATATACATGAAGCTGCGCCTACTCGTAAGCCATGAGATCGGTAGAGGCAAACCCCGATATAAAAATAACAGCAGCAAGAGAAAATTGGATCGGACATTTGGGCCATAAATGAGCGGAGGGCGAACAATAACAATATCAAAGCCAGTTCTTTTTTCTAAGCTACGAAGCTCCTGCTCTGCCATCAACTTCGAAAAGGAGTAATGATTGACCGAATCATTGACATGGGTTTCACAAAGCACTTCGCCTTTAATCATTTCGTAACAAACATTGACAGTACTAACGAACACAAATCGAGAAACGCCTACCTCTTGCGCCGCTTCGGCCAATTGGCGAGTAAAATCTATGTTAACCCTTTGATAATGGTTCTTAGATTCCCTATTGGACTTTATAACGGTATGCGCGATAGCTGCCAAATGGATTACGCAGTCCATGCCAGCGCAGGCGGAAGCCAAAACAGTCTTGGGAGAAGACTCGGTGAGCACGACAGTATTTGGTAATCCATCATGCACTCGCACCGACCGCCTGACGTCATAAGACTCCTTAGAAAGGAAACGACACAGATGATCCCCAATAAAACCATTAGCACCTGTAATAAGAATTTTCAATATCAGCAACTTTCTCTTACAAAAATATTATAATTTTGAGAGCTAGCTGCCACACCGACGGCGAAGTAGAGTGAGGAGTTGATGAAGTAATTTCCAATTAATTGTGCAATAAAAACTTGCATCAACGCAAAAGTGAAAAACCACATAATGATGGATGCCTCATGCACATTCCAAGACATTCTAACAGCTCGAATAAGAGTTGATAGCGTCAACCATATCAATACGCAGTAACCAAAACCAACTATGATTCCTAGTTCTGCAAATACTTGCAGTAATGTTGAATGGGGAAATGCCCCGGGGCCCTGACACGAATAAAATCCGTAATGATTAGCCCCAACTCCTAACGGCCTTGAGATGAAAATAGCAATTGCCTGTTGATAGTGCACCCAGCGATCAGTTACAGAATTACTGATTATCATACAGGCATCATTGCCAAGAATTAAGTGATTAACATGCCCTTGGATAATATCTTTATTACTAGAAAAAATTTTATCACTTGTAACTAAAAAAGATCCATCTCGAGTTACATCAAAAAAAGTAGGAAGCACTATTAAATCTGCATAACGAGAATGTAAATAAGTACTCCAAGGAATGATATATGCACAAAGTAAAATACATGCGAAAATAATTACCATTGTTATAATTTTTTTTGAGTAATTACTCACAGAATAAACTACTAAAAAAATAACGCCCATTAACCCAGAAACTACACCGGCGCGAGAGGGAATAATCATCATAATAAGAAATACTATAAATAAAAATACATAGC
>Ga0078894_10001386_pt1 | contig 17941 bp, 19 predicted proteins | sample LauGreSu1BDMLBSD_2_FD_67506 | JGI IMG/M metagenome (GOLD analysis project Ga0078894, IMG submission 67506) | Freshwater lake microbial communities from Lake Michigan, USA - Su13.BD.MLB.SD (version 4) (version 4) | ecosystem: Environmental > Aquatic > Freshwater > Lake | place: Lake Michigan... | reverse complement strand
CCGCCGCCGACCATCTCAACCTCACATTCGAAGACTACGTTATCGGATACGGAACAGACGTGGATTTGTTGTGCTTGAAAAAGCTCGCATCGGCAACGCCGCCCCCATCACAATTTGAGGAAGCGTCGTCAGCGCTCACACAGCAGCACCACCAGCAGCAATACAACTGCAGTAGTCTCATCTCCGTCGTCAAACCCGAAGACATCGGATGGCAAGTGGGCGAAATACTCTTCAAACTCATCATGAGGGTCGGAATCAAAGTCAAAGTAAGCATCGAAAGCAAAGACCCCGCCGCAGGTATCGCCGAGTTGTTTGAATACGAAACACATCAGTGGAGCAAGCAGACAACATTCCACTCGATTATTCACAACGAAAAGAAGTCGCTGTACATTCAATTCACGCCGGCCGCCAACCCCGCCAACCCCGCCGCCGCCACCGAACCAGAACTCATTGTAAAGATTCAGTGCGAGAACCAGTTCTCCGGAACCAGATACACGTTCGAATATTCACATGAATCACGAACATCGATATCATCGGATACCTCGTCGCTACTACTACGCCCAGTCAATTCAATGACGCCCGCTGAAAAGGGTCTCGCCTCCAACGTGTTGGACCACGCCCAACAAGTCGTATTTCCAATCATCCAAGGAATGATTCAAATCGAAATATTCAAGCAGTTCCGCGAACTGGACGGCCGCAACTATGATAAAGACGTCATCGTCAGCGAGGCATACAAAACAATGCGAATGCTGAAAGCAATCGATATCGCAACCAAAACGAGCTTCCCGTACAGCATCGCGTCCAAAAACGCCAACCTTATCACCGACGTCAAGCTCATTATCGGTATCACCGCAGTCAAAGACCCGAAAGAGCAGCAATGCCTTATTCACGCAAGACGAATCACATCCGCACAAGAAGACATCTACAACATAGGCGCCGATGTTTCAAGAAAATACGTAGAAAATGAGGAAGACTACGAAGACGTCGCAAGAGAGGTCATTCAAAAACGCGAAGGAGCACCAGCACCAGCACCAGCACCAGCACCAGCACCATACACCGACGATGGCAACGACGATGACGCAGCCCTCGCCGACGACTCAATTCTATCGCGAATCGCGACATGTATGGCAACACCATCGCGCGGTGGTGGTCGATACATCAGACAAAAACCAAGCATTCTGCGTTTGCTGTGTGCCCGTATCGCGCTATCCAAACTCAACAACCAAGACCGAAGTCCCGAGACCATCTACAGCGAAATGAATAAGGAATTCATACATTATGGCGGACATTACGACGAAGACCCGAGCTACCATTACAACAACACAATACACGCGCAACAACAAGACGACACATTTTCGAGCACGCCAAGCCAAGACGACGAATACACACAACGCCGCATGGGAATGATGCGACAGATGTCATCGCCATCGTCGTCGTGATAATGACGCACAGACGCACAGACGCACAGACGCAGAGATAAAATTGATTTTTTTTAATAAAAAACACACGTGACACAAGAGTCGAAACATACAACTAATACCATAAATGACATCCACAACAACAACAACAAATTCAGACCATACTACAAAACCAATATACTTGGCAAACAAGAACCCGCATCCGAGAGATGCACATATTCACTTCGATGAAGGCCCTCATACATACACGATTCAAGGAATAAGCGGCGTGACCAAAGACACCAAATTCACATCAGTAACAACATGGGTTCATGAACACTTTGAACATTTCGACGCCAAGAAGGTAATCGCAGCGATGATGCGAAACACCAAGAAATGGAACGACCCAGTAGCCAACGCAAAATACTACGGAAAAACATCCGACGAAATAGAAGAGATGTGGGCCAAAGCAGGGAGAGAAGCAGCCGCCAAAGGAACGGAGATGCATTACAATATCGAATGCTTTTACAATACGCCGCCGAGCACCACCGAGACCACCGAGACAACCGACACCACCGACACCACCGACACCACCGACACCCCTGAATTCAAATACTTTCTCGACTTCCACAAAGACTTCGCAGCAACACTCAAGCCATACAGAACAGAGTGGACGGTATTTCATGAAGAGGCGAGAATCGCAGGGTCGATAGATATGGTGTTTGAAGCGGCCTCTGCTGCTGCTGCTGCTACCGACAACACCTCACCGCCTCCCCCAGAGTCTGAATACCGTCGCGGGGGGGCGGAACCCCCCCTTATAATTTACGACTGGAAACGATGCCGCGAAATTACCAAAACCAACGCCGCCAACAAATTCGCAAGTCATCCCGCAATCGAACACCTTCCAGATACGAATTACTGGCACTACGCACTTCAACTCAATATTTACAAATACATTCTTCAAGCCAAATACGGAAAAACCGTAACAGATTTATATCTGATAGTCCTTCATCCGGAAGCACCATCATACAAACGTATCAAATTACCGGACTTACAGACAGAGATCGCGGAATTATTTGAAGAACGCATACGAGGATTCTCCACCGATGCCGCAACCGCAACCGCGACGACCCACTTGAACTAGTGGGTGGCATAGGATTACCGTCGCAGGGGGCAGACCCCCCCCAAAAGGTATAAAAACATAGAACCATTTATACACATATACAAAGACAGTCATGACAAATCCATTTGCACTAATCGCACTTCATGCTGCCGAAGCTTATGCCAAAGCGGCATCAATATCACACACACAACAACATACAACTACCATACCCAAAACATTATTATACGCTCTCGGAACCACAATACTTGCCACCGTTCTTTACAAATCCGCAACAAAACCATATAATATTTTGCACACACTAAGTTTGCCATTCAAATATTTTTATTATAGTCTTCAAAACAAACGACAGCAAATAAAAACACTTTCATTTGAAGAAAAGTATGTCAAAGAATATGATGAATGGCAGAATAGACCAACACGCCAATCGCCAACGCTAGACGAGAAAGAACGTCTAGAAAACATGTATTATTCAACAGTTAGAGAAACAATCAACGATTTTTACGGAGATGTCATCATGTGTTACGACCACGCCACATTGTCATTCGCATATTACGCACGAACTGGCAATATTCCTTACAAATATTTAGAAACGATTTCGCGGAAATATATGATAGAAACAGACGCTCCGAGAGAAATACATGTAGATATACGAGAGGAGGTAAAGAAGGCGATAAATAAACAGGCAACAACCACCTCCACCTCCACCTCCACCTCCACCTCCAGCCAAGAGCCATCGCAGGAGGACGACACACCCTTTGTCAAACTGAAATCATACAACACAGCGTCCAACCTGAATCTTCATACGACCACACATGAAACAAAAGAACGAACACATAAATTTGCAACTCCAGATACAACAAAACAAGAGACATCATCTTCATACGCCTCCACCGCCTCATCCGGCACGACCACGGTCATTCGTGAAAACGCAAACCGTTACTCCTATCGAGGAAAGTTGATTGAGTTTGATGAGCATCATAAGACGTTTCTTGCAGACAGACGAAAGGCAACCGCCACCGCCGCCGCAACCGCAACCGCAACCGTCACCGCAACCGCAACCGCAACCACCGCCGCCACCGCCACCGCCACCAGTAACGCTAGTCCTACTACCAGTAGTTACGCCGAATACAAAAAACAGATGCTTCAACGTTCAGCATTATAAATAAATCAATATTAGTATATATATAGTAAGCAAGAATACAAACAAAAAACATTCGTGCTATGTCGGTCATCAATAATGTCGAGAGATACATAAAACGTTATGATTATTTAATGGATAAACGCGAACGTAGAATCAAACACGGTAAACAATTATCAGAAGATGAAAACGAAGAGCTAAGAAAAATACGACCGAACGTATTTACGCCAATCATGATGATGTTTGAATTATTACATGATATAGTAAAAACAAACCAAGATGTTCGAAAGTCATCAAAGCAAAGAAACATCAATCAAACAGGTGGAGCAACCCCGACGACAAGTCCCACAAAAACAGACCCGAAGAACGACACCGTCGTAGCAGAATCAGCCGCAGCCGCCGCAGCCGCCGCAGCCGCAGTAATGATGAATCAGCCAGACAACGCTCTTGTTGCCTCCGCCCCGCCCCTAGACGACAACGACAACGAGAACGACAACGAGAACGAGAACGAGAACGACAACGACAACAAAGACGACGACGGTGAAGCAAGGCGGCTATCCGAACTCGAAGAATCACTCCTCCCACTTCTCACAAAAATCATCGTATATATCGAAGAAAACAAGAAAGCCGAAAAAAAGAAGGACGATGAAGAAGAAGAAGAAGAAAAATATCCGGACATTGGAACCACTGCAAAAAACAGCGCAATATTGGTGATTCGACGTATCAAAAAATGGTGGAACGACCTCATATCAGGCGGAACATCCGACCTCTCCTCAAAAATCAATCTCAAAAAAGCGATTCCACAACTTGCAAATAATCCGGCTGATATGAACAAACTAAACATGAAAGCCGAAGAGTTAAACAAACTCGCAGAAAAGGCAACCGACGTGATTCATGAACCGCTAAAAAAGATAGAACGAATTCTCTCGAACGATGTCCGCGATATAGCATCATCATCAGTGGAAGGAATCATGAACGCATTAAGTCTAATTCCGGGTATCGGCACTACATTACAGTTGTGGCGTTTGTTACAAAATGTCATCGTGATTATGTCGAAGTCGGTCACTACGATGGCGGGGGCAAAAAATCAAGGTACAGCATTAAAATTAGGCGTGCAAGGACTTCAAGGGGACTTCCAAAAGATGGCAGCAGACCCAGGTGCGATGGCCGGCAAGGTGGCCGGGGGAGTAGGAGCAGGTGGGGCTATGGATGCGGTGTCTAATGTGGCAGACCCAGGTGCGATGGCTGCAAATATGCCTAATGTGGCAGGAGCAGGCGGTCCAATGGGTGCGTTGTCTAGTGTGGCAGGAGCAGGCGGTGCCATGGATGCGTTGTCTAATGTGGCAGGAGCAGGCGGTGCCATGGATGCGTTATCTAGTGTGGCAGGTTCAGGCGATCTGATGAAAGCAGTAAATGGAAATCCGATTGCCGCAATCAAAACGGCGAACAAACTTTCAAAAGCGATACCAGAGGGAGTAGGCAGTGCCATGAATATATTAGGTGGCGGTTCTTCCCATAACAGCAGCGGCCGCCAGAACCATCTACGCTCTGTCAAGAAATACCGTCGAGAATACAAACAATCACTTCGAGAGATTAAAAAAACCCGCAAAAATATACTGCGAATCATAAAAAATATGATATAACTATTCCATTCCATTCCATTCCATTCCATTTCATTTCATTGTCTACTATTCTTCCATGCGAGAAATCCACTCGAACGCGAGAGATCGAATGAACTTTTAAGATGGTCCTCGGCGATATTACAAACCTTTTGCTCCAATACGGACAAGGAGTCGAAATATTCTTTACCGAGCTGGTCGGGAGCACCAGCACCAGCACTAGCTTTAGGAGGCATAATACAGTATTATAATCATTCCTGTATTATGTATTTATGACATTCAATTTTACAAAAACCGAATACTAAAAAAATTGAAATGGTTTTTCACATCCATCCAATCTACACAATCAATTCATTCATCAAAGAAGAAGAAGAAATGCCAGTCGCTACCGATATCAAGACATACCGTCACGAATTTGGAAAAGAGTTCATGGCTTTATTATCGAAGTTTTCCAGTATTCATCAATTTGATGACCGCCACACGTATAAGGCTGAATGGACAAAATGGACGCAGCAGGAAGAAATAGCACAAGAAATCGACAAGGAGAAGCGCCGTCTGGTGGAAAATGATTACATGGGAGATATTGACGACAAGATGTTCAAAGCGGGAAGATACTATTTTAGAAAAAAGACTTCCACAGCCGCCGCCGCCTCCGCCTCAGCCAACAACAACACGACACCCGCCACACCCGCCACGCCAACGACGCCACAGCAGCAACGCCGCCCCTACATCACGATGTCCAAGCATACGATCGCCTTAATGGACAACCATCTCAAACACGCTCACAGCACACAATCATCGAAATTTAAACCGTCATTGTGCTATGACGACTTTTATCAAACACAAATGGCATCCCCCGAGATGACAACCGAAATAGAAAAAATAATAGAAAAATTTCAAAAGTGTGCCGACACATCGAAATTCACTCCGGAAGAGCTGACCAACGAAATTATCGACAAGATTAAAAAGACATACAAGAATCGATACTACAAGTATGTATCGACAAACAGTTGTTCTTCTTAAGTGTAAAATACAATAATTGCGAACAAACCAATAATTAATTTTTATTCTGTCATTACAAGAGGAACAACATATGAGCACAAAAATCGATTCGAAACTAATAAATCAAGGCTCATACGGTTGCATATATTATCCATCTCTCCCATTCAAACTACAAAAACGCACCACCACCATCCACGACCGTGACCGTGACCACGACCGCGACCACGACCACGACCACGACCATAAACGAAAATTCTACGTATCAAAACTACAAAAACACAACTTTCATTCCGAGTTCGAAGATTATATCGGTAAAAAAATACAAGAAATACCTTCATTCGATATTTTCTTTGTCCCGGTCTTAACGACACACAAGATTGACCTAACTACGATTAAGCAAAAATACGTGACAGATTGTCATGCTATAAATAAGCATTTAAAAACAAATACGCATGAGCATCAGCAAGAGAATGTCAAAGTTAAAAAATCCGACTTGACTCGACTTAACAAGCAGTTCGTGATGCAAAAGATGAAATATATAAACGGAATTTATTTACATCGTCATTTGCAGAATGTAGTTTCTGAATCCGACCACCACGAACACCACACCCACCACGACACCACCGACCACGGCGACAACGACGAACCATCAACGCTAGTATCGAAGACACTCCGCAAAGACGAACAACAAATAAAAAAATATAGGGAAGAATTCAAACGCGACGAAGTCGAACGTTCATATCACTTGATGTCAATTGCATTCGACCTTTACGAGAGAATTATGGATAGTATTCAACTCCTTATTCAGCATAAGATCGTTCATTACGACCTAAAAGAAAACAACATTCTTGTTGAAAAAACACAACAGCTTCCCTACATTATTGATTTTGGTTTATCAATAGATGTCGAACGACTGTTACGATATCCGTGGAGTGAAAAACGAGCCAAGACCGCCGCCGCGACCGCGACTACGACCACCACCACCACCACCCACCCATCCGCCACCATCGACTCAAACGTATTATACCACTCCGACTCTTCAAAAATATTCAAAGACAATTACTTATGGAAGCAACATTTCTACATTCACGCACCAGATTACTATTTATGGCCATTAGAAGTTCATTTGATGACGTATCTAATCAACGAAAATGATACAATAACGGAAGAACGTCTTCGCAAAATATGCTTCGAATACATCTCCAATAACCGTGCGATTCAATACATGTCGAGAGAATTCAAGAAACAAATGTTCGAGCTGTCATTCTCCACATTCTCTCGGTTTATTGACCAGCCGAGAGAAAAAGTCCTGAACGAATTAATAACATACTGGGACAAATGGGATATGTATGCGATTAATATCATGTTCCTTAAAATCATGTATGAGTTGATATTTCACATTGAGCGAGATACAGCAACACCAGAATCAGAGGAGTCGCCCTTACCCTCCCAATCTTCATCCTCCTCCTCCTCCTCCTCCTCCTCCGCCTCCGCCTCCCAAAACGAAAAAAGGCAAAAGAAATTAGACCCATACTATTCCTCACACACAGAAATAGAGTTCAAGTCGAAATACAAAGTAAAACTAAAACAGAAATACAATAGCTATAAAATAATGAACACAATACAAGTGATGTTACGCAATATTCATCCGAACCCTGATAAGAGGATGACACCGCAAGAAACAAAGGCATTTTTTGTTTCTATTTTTTATGAATGCTGAATGTCGACAATGATTCATTACATTGTAATACGAATGAAATGAAATGAAATGAAATGAAATGAAATATGAATTATTTAAGCAACTGGAGCGGCACTTCCCGCAAGAGTAGCGGCACCCTCCTTTCCACCGCCGACGCCACTTCCACCCTGCTGTTGCTGCTGCTGCTCTTGTTGCTCTTGCTGCTGTTGCTGTTGCTGTTGCTGAGAGCCACCGCGCTTCTTTTTGGAGTAAGACTTATTCTTCTTATTCTTAGTCTTACCACCGTTCTGCGACTGAGACTGAGACTGAGACTGAGACTGCGACTGCGACTGAGACTGACGACCACGCCTAGACTTCTTAAACGTCTTCTTGGCAATCTTCAAAATCTTCTTAAAAGAAACACCGGGGTACTTTCGCATAGTTTCTTTCACGTAATCAAGCCAAGGGTTGAACCTTTTCTTACGACGACCTGCAGACTGTTCTCCCATCTTGGGCATTTCATCAATAGTTCCAGACATTTAAAATTGAACGAATTAAAGTGAGTTATACTATATAGCAATATAAAATTATTAACGATGTCAAACTTTCAAGAAACATTCGAACAAATCAAACAAAATCGTCCAATCAAAGAATGTCTAAATACAATACCCCCCACAGAATTTCACGAAACAATATGGTTCATCTATTATATGTTTTTCGCAATACACAACCCGAAGATGGAGGAATATATACAAAAAAAGCTAAACGCGGCCGAATCATCTACAAAGCAACCGAAGCAGCAACCGCAGCAGCAGCAAGCCCACCGCGACATCATAAAGAACATGATAACCCGCCGACATCACACCTCCAAAATCGTATTCCAGCTATACACATACGCTTATACAAACCAAGGCAGCCGCACACATGTCTACCCTAAATACAAGGACGACATTTCAAAGCAACTTATCAAATCCTACCAATCAAATCATCTAAAGACTACCGTGGTTCTTCTTCGACTCGCGACCGAGACCACCATGACCGCATTTCTAGAACATGTCATGACCACCGCTCCAACTATCCAGTCGGCATCCACCCCCTCTGCAGTCTTAGACAAAATCAATAATCATATCAGCTACAAACACAAGGACATCATCATTCTCGCACTGATATGTTATATGAAAATCGATGAAGATGATATCAATAAGAAAAATATATTTATCGCAGCCACGGAGAAAGACGAAACGCAACAACCGCCGCAAGTCGAGCCCGAACAATCATCACCCTACGATGAAAAATACAAATATTTATATACATAAAATTGAATTAAAATCTAGTTTTATTACAACACGCATCCGCATACGCATCTGCAAAAATGGTTCGAAACGAAGGAGGAGGCAATAAAATGAAACATCTTGCACGCAAGCATGTAAATGGTTCAAGTCAGCAACAAGCCAACAAGTTTCTACGCATTTCGCAGTGTAAAGAAGAAGTATATGCATATATTCTGCGTCTTCTAGGAAACTCGATGTGTATGGTAAAATGCGTAGATGGCTATGAGCGTCTATGTCACATTCGCGGAAAATTCACAGGACGGTCAAAGCGCGAAAATACTCTGTCGCAGGGAACATGGGTTCTTGTCGGTCTTCGACAGTGGGATTCCGAAAAAGAGTTCGCAAGCAAAGCAACCAAAACAGAAAAAAAGAATATACAAAAATGCGACCTTCTTGAGATTTATTCATCATCGGAACGTGAAAAACTGCGTGTTCAAGAGAAGATATTTCAAGATGTAATCGCAGATGGAAGTAATAGTGATAATTCCAACGACAGTGATGACGAATTCAAGACGAACCACACAGTCGAATTTAAAGACCAAAAAACACTCGATTATCAGGAAATCATAGGAGGAGGCAGTAAGCTGGCAAAACTGAAAACATCGAGTTATCAGGCAATGTATGAGGATATAAGCGACAGCGACGACAGCAGCGAAGGCGACGACAGAGCCGAGATAGACGACAGCGAGATACGAAGCGGCGATATCCAAACACCACCTTCCGCCCCCACTCAGTATAATAATAGGCACCACCAAGAGCTAGATGAAGTTGATATTGATGACATTTAAATCATCATCATCATCATCATCATCATCATCATCATCATCATCATCATCATCATGTCTAATCTTCATATAACAAAACGGTAAATCCAATAACATCATGAAAAATGGTAAGAACCGGTGATATATAAATTGTATCGATGGAGAGAAGGTTTGTATATTCAATAAAACGACCACGACCACCGCGACCGCCACCGCCCCGTAAATATCGCGACAACTCTTTGCCATCGTCCAGAAAATCAAAAGAATAGAACAATAAAGCATTAAAATTATAATATTTTTTATCGACATGTTGATAAGACCGAATCATACTAAATAATTCATTTTGTGTTATCTTATTCGGTGTCCTTAATGAATATTTGACAGGGTTGATTCGTTCTACACATGATTTGTTACAGTCTAAATAATAAAATTCAAATGTAATTTCTGTTACATCTGTTTTCAATAATAACCGATATTCGTCATACATTATTCGCCTTTCATATTCGGCGATCCATTTTGTGTCAAGGCCGCCATCGCCATCGCGACCATCGCGACCATCGCCGTCGTCGCTTTCACTGTCGCAATCATCAAATAATAAGTGTTCGACACCGGAGTGATTCATTTCGTGGTATATAACAAAACGAAATGAATAATAAAAAAATACACGCACACACTCGAACAATCGCACTTAGCACTTGGTCCTTACGATGAATATAATCGGTCGTATTTTTTATCACACGAATCGATTAAAGAAGATGAATACACCGGCGGTTTATGATACGAAGACTCTTTCTCACCCATAACAGCATCATCATAATCATCGTCCGCGTGGGCATCGGCATAAGAATTATGTTGAAAAGCAGCTAAAAATATATTCCCAGTTGAGATTGATTTTTGTGAAGAAACATTTTTTTCACAACGCGTAGGCAATGTAGGTGTAGCAGTAGCAGTAGCAGTAGCAGTAGATGCCATAGGCGACATCGGTGAAGCATTACGCAAGACCATTTCTTTAAAATTCAACTTCGAAGCCATACATCCCACCACAGACGATTTTCCCAAAGATGGAAACAACTCCTCGTTGGATAATTCTACACTTACATTGGTTGTTTCGATTTGCGGATTGACGCCTACGCTGTCTAATTCACGCGACTGTTGAAGAAGAGGGTGATGAATAAACCGATTCGGATAATTATTATTATGATTATTATGATTATTATGATTATTATGATTCATCGAATTTCGATTCCGATTACGTAAAAATACATTTGGTTTTCTCTCTTCCCCCACTCCGACGACGCCCCCCTTCGCATCTCTATGTTGCTGTTCGCCACCACTCGTCGCCGACACCCTAGGTTTATATGTTTCAGGCGCACAAACCGCAATAAAAAAAGGGTTTGTGCTTTCAATAACCGGTTTAGTAATTATTTCTTTATCCTTTTTTTTTTCTTTACCTTCTACCTTTTTAGTCGTATCACTTCGTTTTTTACGCCCTCGGTTGGTGCGACCAACACTCAATACACCACCACTGACGTCGGAACTATCATTCATTCGTTTTCTATTTCTTGTTCGTTTTCTGGCGGCGGTCGTTGTTGTCTCCATGAGTGTAAGCAAGGAAGTAACTTACATAATATAAATAATATTGTTTATACCGTTTATTCCAAAAAATTGATTTATATTATAGAAATAATCACAAGATAACGTCAATACCCACCATGTCAATCGTAACACAGAAAACCACCCAAGCGGCGACAGCCACCGACTACGAATACCCAGCACTTTGTATTCCAAGAGCGTTAGGCGAAACAACGCAACAAGAGATGCGTGATATCATCCATAAGTTAGGACTTGGTGAAATTTATAAAATCGTCATCAAGCCGAAAGAGTTTGTTCTTCCAAAGTGGGAAATGACAACGACGACGACAACGACGACAACGACGCCAACGACGCCGACAACGACAACGACGCCAACGACGCCAACGCCATCTACGCCATCTACGCCATCTACGCCACCACCCCCCCAAATAGTTAGCTATAACAATATTTATATTTATTTCAAGCGATGGAATACCGAAAATCCACAGGTTCGAAAATATCGGGACAACATCATAAAAGGACAAACTATTAAAATAGTTCATAAGATGATACCTACCCCCATATTCTGGCGTTGTGTTGCCGCAAATTTCACAACATACAATCACAACCACCACCACCAGAACAAGGACTATGACCCACCGAAACTAAATAAAAAATAAACACAATATAGATATACAATATGTCTTATCATTTTTCATCCGAAGAATTAATACGCAGTTGTCCATTACCAAAATCATTTTATTCCCACAGGGCGAGCTCATATAAAAGCCTTACGATTGAGGCATCAAAAATAGAATCACTATCCTCTTTTTTAAAAATCAATAAAAAACATATAGAATACGCCGACATGGAACGACTCATTGAAATGATTGGACGACAGCTTCATCACCTAGAAGTAGAACAAAACAAAGGCATATCCTTGTTTCATCTTGACGACATTACTGTATTTCATTCGTCGGCATCAGAAAGTGAAAAGCAATCGACCGCCACCACCGCGTATTTTGCGATTACAAATGATGAACATATTCATGATATCGATGATGAGAACCAGATGGAAATAAACACAATACCAACTCCTACTCTCTCGGCACTCACATCTCACCACCACCACCACACCCGCAACATCGCATTTTATTCACCAGAATACAAAGAATTAATGTCTAAAAAAACAATACCATTCAGCATACATTTTAAGTCGTCGTATTATAGTTTTGGGTTGTTATGTGCCTATTGCTATGTAAGCCGCACAGCCTCCGAGACAGACGCCGACGCTGACGTAGATTTTGATGCCCGCTTTGCCTCCATCATAAATACAAAAATATATTGGTTTTTAAAACATGTTCTCAAGACAACTCCATCAGAACGCCGATATATTTGTGTGTAATCCACTCGCCCACTCACCCGCCCACTCGCCCGCCTACCCAACATAATCCGCAGGTAAAGCCCCCGCAGCCACTGCATGCTGCCACCGTAAATAATTCACATCACACCCCACATGTCGAATATACATTGGAAAATGCGTATATTTATTCGGTTCAGGCAATGACAAACAATTACGACGACCGCTCTTGAGACCGCCCTTCTCGATATACTGACTCTGCGACACGACACGTTCCGTGACCGTCTTGGTAACCGGCTTCCACGCAACACGCTTCTTCTTGAGTGCACCCGTTCCAACAAAATGATCACAAACTTTGGTGACACATGGATATGGAGGCGCCGCACTTTCTTTCACAGTCCCACATCGCACCACCAGAGCAGCACGTTTCTTAATATACTCGGATTGAGACCGAACCTCCAACGTAGCCGACGGAATATCTTTATGCCACGCCCGAGGATACTGTGCTCCCTTAATCCAACGATATTTCATATCAATCATCGCCGCATTTCCGCGAGACGACCTCTTGACAATCGACGGGTCATTCGCGGAAAAATACCAAGATGAATTTCCACTCGCGAATCGGCCCACCCCGCGCCCACCACCGCTCCACCCGCCAGACCCAACCATACGGACCTGCCCGATACCACGTAAGTTCCTGTGACCGCCGTTGATGGAAAATCCAAGACGGTTTGAATCATTTACACCGGTTTTTCCATCACCTCCTGTCAAATGCCCCGAAATTGGCGCAACCCGAGGATGATTCTCTCGAACCTTGCGACGCATAACAACGATAGACATAATTACAACGACAACGACAACGACAACGACAAGAACGATTACTACTGTTATATAATATAAACATAATGATATTATATAATCATACGGAACCATCGAGAACGAATCCACTACGCTATAATGACTAAATACCATCTCTACATCTACCTGTCGAAGAATCGAGACGACCCCGAATGGACCGCCCGTTACAAACAAAAAATCCACGAACATAATAGTAAAATCACGGGCAATGACGCAACAGAAACTCCCGACTCAGGTTTCGACCTTTTCATGCCAACAGATGGTTCTGAATATGGTTACGGAGTAGATAACCTTATATCGCGTAATTACATCAGCAATCCAGGAATAACAACTTCATCTGGTGTGGATGGTGCACGTGGTCTCAATCTCGCTGTTCGTGTGTGTATGCAAAGCCAACAAAATGCCTCAGACCCCCCAACGCAGAAGCAGCAACCATGCGGCTTATATCTCTACCCTAGGTCAAGTATCAGTAAAACAAGGATGCGTCTCGCCAACTCTGTAGGCATTATCGACGCAGGATATCGAGGCGACCTTATTGCTGCTGTGGATACGATTGGAGTCTTCGGAAGCACCGACATATGGCACGTATGGAAAGAGACCCTCTCTCCCATCAAGAAATACGACCGGTATTTCCAAGTATGTGCACCCGACCTCTCACCGTTCCTCGTTCATCTCGTAGATACAGAACAAGAACTCAGCCCTCCAACCACACGCGGTCATGGAGGATTTGGATCAACGGGGGTGTAGAATCGACCGTGCCCGACGCGCAACTGCGGTATAACGACGATGCGCCCGCACCGCTTTCGCGGATGAACGTTTCTTCCGCGCGGTAATCGAAGTCCATTCGCGCGCACGGGAATACGCGGCAGCCACACCGCGACGGTCGATTTTACACGAACGCGACCCAGCCCTTAACCGCGGACAAATCGGGAATGTCTTTCTAGACCCCAAAAAGCACCGCCGTCCACATTTAGCCAACAACGCCGAACGTTCTCCGACAGTTTTAGGGGCAACACGGGACCAACCACGCGACGACGACGACGACGACGACGACGACGACGACGACGACGACCGAGATTGTGTAGTCACCATTACAGATATATATATATATATATATATCGTTATTATATATCTGTAATTTCAGTATAAAAATGGCAACACGAATCAAAGCATCCGCAATGAGACGACGTGTGAAGCGACGTGGTGAGCGCACGAGTTACAAAAAGAAGGTGAATAAGACGCTGCGTTCACGGAAACAACGCGGAAGAAATACGGTGAGGAAAGTTATGAAGGGAGGAGCAGAAACAATTTCAATATTTATATCTAATAGTCAAGGCACGGTTGATAGTAGTAAACCTGCTGTAACATTAACATTCTCTGATAAACTGTTTTCTAAAAATAAAAAATTACTTATGAGTGTCGATTTAAATCAGTTCAAAGGTGATGTTCGTAAATTAATAGATTTTTTGTTTGAAATAGAAGGTTTCAACCGTGATACAACCCATAGTAGAACAAATTTTTTAGTGGGTTTAGCAGATGAACCAGCACGAGAAGGAGTAACAAAATGGGCAATCAATTATGTTAATAAATATTGTAATGATAATGATAAGAACATTAATTTTGAAGACGAAAATAATGACAAAGTCCGAGCCGAAATGGAAAAATTAATAGATGAAACATTATTACCAACTAAAACATGTGATATTGAAATAGAATTATCTGAGAATAAATTTGGTGGTATAACGTTCACAGTTAAAAATTACCACCGAATGAAAATTGGCAAAATACAAAAGGATTGTAATCATTATGATAGAATTGAACAAAGAGAAAACCCTGGTGTGCGTGACAGTCGTGGGAACTATCAAGTGATACCTATACCACATATAACAAAGTATGAAAAACAGTATCTGTTTTATCCTAAATTAGAGTTTGACAGTGCAAATCCCATGCGGGGGGAAATCGATTATTTTGATTATGAGGCTATGGAAAGAAACGATGACAGTACAGTAATTGTATATGGAAAAACAAATCAAAAATCCACATTTACGAAGGCTAATTCGACAATTGAAAGTTTAAAAACCAGTTTAAAAGGAAAAACAATTATGTTAGATAAAAATGGGGAGTTTATCACGCCTAAAGATGAAGAGCAAAAGAAGAGGAGTGATGCAGAAGCTGCTGAAAAGGCACGTAAGGCTAGTGAAGAGCAAATCAAATATTTAGAGGAAAGAAGCAAAAAAGAAGCTGAAAAGAGGATACAGCTCAGTGAAAGTTCCAAAAAAAAGTTTGAGGAATTAAAGACATTAAAGGGATTAAATGGTGACAGTGATTTTGTTACTACTAAAGAATTTGAAAGATTTAAAAAAGCAATTAGTGACACAAAAGAATTCATGAATTTTTTAGATTATAGCAAAAAGAATGAAGGTAAAGACTGGCCTGAAATGTTGGAGCACCTCAAAACGGCAGTTTCAACAAAGTATACTAAAGAACAAATAACTGAAATAGAACAATCATTAAAAATATTTCGCGAAAAATACTGCAAGCTGCCTCTTAGAAGTGATGGTAAAGTTATAGAAGAAATACTTTATAATTATTATACTTATACTCTTGGCAGCGAGTTTTTTTATCTGAGAGGTTATCTTGCCACATTGAGTCGATACGATAGCGAAATAAATGCATTATTATCGATACTGACCACATCCACTTCAGACTAAATTGACTGAAGACTGAACTTTCTCTATCAGCAGGGTGATAATGTCACGTGCGTCAAACGAATAAGGTGCGGGGTCGTTACGCAAAACAACCTCACACGAACGTTTCACCAACGGTTTTGGGCACAACGCGAGACCAACCACGCGACGACGACGATGAAGACGACCGATGTTGTTTAGTCACCATTAGAAATGTATATTATCTAATAATAATATAATATATATTGATTCATTGTAAAATGAAAACGAAAACGAAATCGAAATCTACCGTAGCAAGGCGACGAGTCAAACGTCGTCAAGAGCGGGTTAGTCATAAGAAGTTGAGAACGTTACGCTCACGAAAATACGCGAGAAAGACCGCGAGGAAGGTGATGAGGGGGGGGGTGGTATTTGGGGAAAGGGACGATTCAATAACATCAAGATATGCTAATGATGATGATGATGATGATGATAGTAAAACTAATAATACAGGAACACAAGGATTTTCGGCTTTACTATATGACAAAATACCATTATCAACTGATAATCACAATGTTCTATATAATATTCCAATATGTGTTTTTTTTATAAAAAAGAGGTTTGGTGTCAATGATGATGTATATATTTTTTTTAATAAAAACGTAACAGCAGATGAAATAAGATTAATTGTTGAACATTATTTAGGTGTTAATAATATTAGAATATCTCCAGAAATTCAAATTCAAAGTTCGGATCATTCATCAGATAATAAATTAGATAATATATGGGGATTTCTCGGTGACACATTTGTAAAATTATCAGGTTGCGGGATTCGGAGATATTATTGTTTGGAAACTGGTGTATTTAGTAACGAGACACCATTATTTGAAATTAGTTTACAGCAACATACAATGAAATATAGTGATGAAAAACCGGTTGAAATAAAAACGCGTAATAAGGATTATATAGTAGAATTATTTTACGGTTCTGGTGCTTTTACTAAAAAAATACCAGACATGAGAACTACCGTTCAACCTACTTTATTCCAAAAATATATAAATACACTAAAAAATAATAATATGTTACATTGGGAACCATTCTATATTGATAACCAGAAATTACAACAGAGTAAATACCAAGATCGTCCTGTTTATAGACATATTGTGTATGGGGAGGATAGACAATTAGAACTAACATTTTCTGATACGTATTATTCAGATAAATTTACACCCAAATTGATTGTCATAAATATTCAAAAAGGGTTAACAACACATAGTCAATTTAAAACAAGAAAAAACTTTAGCGAACAAGAGATTGAGGCTGCGGCTGAGGCTGAGGTGAAAGCTGATGAAACAAAGGTTTCTGATTCTTAAATTAACAATCAATGTATAAACTGAAAGTCATAAATAAAAATTTATTCGCCCCCCCCCCAC
>Ga0078894_10001385_pt1 | contig 17942 bp, 18 predicted proteins | sample LauGreSu1BDMLBSD_2_FD_67506 | JGI IMG/M metagenome (GOLD analysis project Ga0078894, IMG submission 67506) | Freshwater lake microbial communities from Lake Michigan, USA - Su13.BD.MLB.SD (version 4) (version 4) | ecosystem: Environmental > Aquatic > Freshwater > Lake | place: Lake Michigan... | reverse complement strand
TTATTCTCAATGGCATCGTATTTAAATAAATATTTACACTCGTAGTAGGTAAGCATTTTTTTAGTTGATGCAAATTCTAAGATCTCTTTTACGAATTCTTCTTTAGGATGAGTTTTAACTAAAGATAAGAACTCTTTGTTAGATCCGTAGTATGTTTTCCAATCACTTTCCTTGGTAACAAGCTTAGTGGTTGGTTTGCGGCCGGGGCCGGTCTGTTCAGCAATTTCTGTTTTAGTTAATTTTACTTTGCGGGTAAAATACAGAACTTTTTTGCCGATATATCTTTTGTTGGTAGGGGTGTGGGTAATCTGATAGATAAACCCGAAGCTTCCTTCGGGCATATCTTTAAGTTCAGTTACCAGCCTGCCTTTGTGGGTCCAGGTAGGTTCGGTCATATTTTTAAATATCTAGTGTAATGACAAACGTCATATCGTTGTACCTTGATTTAGGTATAGGTTGACCTAGTTTGCCAACTGCTATAAGTTCGTTAGAATCGTTGTAGAGTCCAACTGTGGTTACATAAGGCTGGAAGTAGCTTCCTGTTGCGAAATCGTAAATATCTCCGTTGCTTCCAGATTTAATAGAAGGGTTCTGGGAGTAGTTTAGATCCTGCTCTCTTACTCTACATTTATAATTATGGGTATATACTTCATAGGTAGATTGCCAGCTAATACTGTAGCCTGTTGAACCGCTAAAAGTATTAATAGCGTCTAGATCAGTCAGTACTGAGAGTCCATGGGTATAAATTATATCCCCAACTCTTGTGTTGGAAGAATTCTTAATTACACCTTCACCGTCGTCTGAATAGGTGCTACCAGGTAGTGTGATTTGGAAGCTGCCGGGTTTTATTGCAGATCCTACAATCTCTCGAGGAATAGCGACTACAGTGGCAACTGTGTGTAAGTTTCTTGCAGAACTACTATACAAGGTAGTCTGTTTATAATCTTCGTAAGAACTACTATATTCTGCTCCTGTATAGACTCCTGAGTAGTATAGATGTCGAATTGAATTAAATATAAGTTCCCTGTATTCTAAGCTATTCTGACCAGTTGTTGATGAGGTTTGCGGATTAAAAAAACTTGAACTTTGTATGACTGTAACCGAAAAAGTCGGAGTAACGTCTAGGTTTTGAGGATTAGTTATAGAGTACAAACCTCCATAAGAATCAACAGAGCCTCCTGCTATATCAAAAGTAAAAGTTCCGTAAGCTTCATCTACGGTGTTGGCAATACTTCCTGATCTAATACTCATTCCTGGACCAGTTACCCCTACTCTGTATTCAAAGTATGTCCAGTTTCCTACAGAACCTGTTATATCTACATTGTTATTGTCTAGTTTATAGATTCTAGCTCTGATAGGGGATCCAAGCGCCTGATCATACTCTATATCTAAGTATCCTGGTAGTAATTTTCTTCCTCCTAAGTATTCATTAATAGAAGGATTATACGTATCGAAAGTTCCGTCGTCTGGAAGTACGTAGGTTCGGTAAGCTAAAGATGGATAGGTGGTAATACTACCAGTAAAACTAGAAGAGGTAGCAGTATAAATTTCTATACCGTAATCTACTAAGCTTGAACTACCAACAGTCCAAGTTTTATACGCAGTATAGGGTACTACGAATGCATCCTGTTTGTTTAACTTTATAAACGCACTCATTCATTTAGAAATCAAGCTTGATTCTAATAAGAGCTTCCTTAGTGAAGTCTTTTAATAGAGGTCTAGATAGTTTTGCTACGGCTAGTAGTTCGTTGTTATCGTTGTACATTCCTACAGTTGTGATGTAAGTTTGAGGTGCATTAACCATGTTTGAAATCCTAAGATCCCCAGAGCCGGTAATGTAAGAGGGGTTTGTGGAGTAATTAAACTCACTGTTTCTCACTCTTGTAAATACGAACTGCGATGAAATTGTCTCTCTATAATTCAACTGGAAGGATCCTCCTGCTTTAATTGCATCGTATAACTTTGCCATGTTTGTAGGAGAGGGTGCTGTAGAGTTTCGTGCTGTACTTAAAGAGATTCCACCGTTAGCAGCGCTTTCGTCTAAAGCTTCGCCGTTAAGTAAAATTACACCAATATCTGGAAGGAAGTATCCGTAAGAGCCTGAGCCTGCTGAGTATCCGTTAGCGTTAACTCCTGTGTACGGAGTTCCGTTTGATCCACTTACTATTTGGTATACTCTACCAGCATCGTTGAAGCTAATGGTCGTAGTAGCTGTACTATTATCAGTTAACTTTAGTGCACCTGTTCCTGATAATGAGAGGTTAAAAGATCCTGGAAGTAGTGACTCCTTGTAGCGGTCTCTATCAATTGTAAGTACGTAGAAATATTCAGATGTTGTTCCTCCAAAAGAGAATGTACTCTCTTCATCTCCTAATACCAATGTTCTATACTGTCCGTATACAGTAGACGAAGGAGATTTTCCTGTTACTGCTGAATTATAGGGTGAAGATCCAGATCCTACTACATCTGCGTAAGCAATTGCAAACTGAACTGCAGCACCATCTACTGTTGAGCCAGTCTGGTACACATCTAGGTAGTAGTTACCTGAAGTAGTAGCGGGTTGGGTAGATGAGGTGAAAAAGGCTGTTAAAATCGGGGTACCGGTACTCCATACTGGAGCTGATACTGGTTCAGCGCTTACTACTAGATCGTCGGCTTCAAATCTTTTAAATGACATATCTTATTAGTTTACTTTTGTGATGGTTACCGGAATAGTTACTCTAGCTCCTGAGTCTCTACCAATTACTGTTAAGGTTGTTTGCAGGGTTGTGCTAGTTCCAAATAGGGTATTAACTGTTGTAGCAGTAAGGTTGATAGAGGTACCGATTACCGTCTTAGAAACGTTTGTACCTAATGTTGTAGTTTGGTTAAGTGCTGTAGCTTCTGGTGTGTTGATTCCTACGCCGTTAAATGTAGCAAGTACTCTAGCATCGGCAATCGTTGCAGTATATCCGCTAGTTTCAAAAGTCTGATTTGAACCTAAGTAGTTAAGGGTCTGTGGGGTAATTGCTAAAGAAGCTCCCTGCTTTAATGTAATTGCTGAGTAGCCTAGATTTAGGATAGGTAGACGAGCTGTACCTCTAGGGAGAGTTACAAGCTTGTACTTCATAATCTGGGTCTCATCTGGGAATGCTTCTAGCAGTGGCATATTCTCTATAGCCTCACCGTAGTAAGAAGATCCCGAAGGATGAGATACGTTATAAAGAGTGTAGTCGATTTCGTCGTCAGATAGAGCGAATTGGGTGATACGGAAAGAACCGTCACCTCTTGCTAGAAGTTCTCTACCTTTTTTGGTTAGAATAGCATCTACTGTTACTACAGAGTTATTTAAATATGCCATGTTTCAGTGGTTTATACTAATAAATAGGTCTTTTATAAAATACCTTTGTTCTTTAAAGTTGAAATAATATTCTCGTAGTTGGCTTTTAGTCTAGGAGAAGGATACTTAGGAAATAGTATACCTGTATTCTGTGTTCCTCTTACTCTATCAGTTTTCATTAGTACCATACTACTGGTATCTACATATCTACGTATAGCGAAGAAATCTTTATTTACAGCAGAGCTTACCTTCCTATTAAGGGTTACATACAGCACCTGTTCTGCATTTTCATACGGAGTTTGCACTTTAGTAACCAGGTACGCTCTGTTTTCATCGTTATTAAATTTAATCTCGTCTCCTACCTGTACTGTGAATGGGAGGGTTACTGTGTTAAATCCTTGAGTGTTGTAAGTATAAGTTGTTCCGCTTCTACTGTTAACTCCTATAAAGACGTTTTCGTATTTAGAGGACAAGCTGAGGCTTGCAGTAAGTACTGTAGTACTTCCAGCACCGCTACCGGTTGCGAAGAAATATCCTTGCAGGTTATCAGATTGAGAAACGTACGTAGATCCTGATTGTTCGCTTATTACTTGGAAAATTCTAGTACCTAAAGTTAGATTGTTTAGATATGGATCTAAAGGAGTAACTACTACTCTAACTGCAGACCCGCTACTGTAATTAGATAAACTACTTGTCAGATTAACTTCAACTCCTGTAGAGACTGTGTAAGCGATTACTTCAGAATCTAAGGTAGTAGTGCTACCTAAACTAAAAGTACTGTCTGAGCTTTTTTCAAGTCTGTATTCAACTTCAGAGTACGCATAATCATCAGTGTAGTAGTTGTATACTCCGGAACCAATACTATCAATACTTACTGCAAACTTAACAGGCTGTTGGGAGTCTTCAGAAAAATAGAAGGTTGAAGTAGCTCCATCAGTATAGTACCCGGCATCATCTTTAAGTTCTTTTTGAAAAAGAATTTGAGTAGTGGTGTTGTAGTTATTACTAGGGTTTTGAGATGATCCTGTGGCTATTACGTCATAAGTAACTAACGTATCATCTACGTCGAACTCTAGAGCAAACGACGGAGAGTATTCAGGAACCAGGTATTGGGAGGCTGTATAGCTATAGAGTATAGGTTCGATTCTAGCACCAGATTTTAATATCTTCTGGGTACCTAGTAATCTAGCTTCTGATCCACCTATTGCAGACGACTGTATTGAAAGTTCAAAAGGAGTGTCTGTTGGGAATCCTTGTTGAAGTAAGCTTAGAGCTGTAGGGGAGTCTGGAGTAATTAAATTACCTTCTTCGTCAACTATGTAGCTAACTACTACTGCGTTAGCTTGGTTATGCTCTGGTGAGAATCCGGATACATAATCAAAGACACAGAAGTAAGGTGTTGTATGTTCTAGTACCGGTGTTTTTCCGTAAGATTTATCCCCCCTAGTGTAGGTATTAATTGATGCTCCTACTAGTTGTTGACCGGCGTATCTGCTGCTAACTAATCCTGGACTACTGTAGAGTAATTCCTGTACTTCTGCTTTTTCAGCCGTATTTGTCAATACAGCAGCTATATTATCGGGTATTAGAGGATTGGTAGAGTAGTTTAACTTCTGTACATTAGCGGCGTTAGAAATAACTGTAGCGTTGTTTAAAAGAGCGTTATAATCTGAATTGTAGTAGAGGGACGGTACGTAAGGAAGTAAAATTACAGGTACTACAGTTGCAGTTGTCGGATACGAGGCAGCATTAAGAGCAGAACCAGTACCTGGGTCAGGTAGTGTTAAGAGTGTATTATTTCCTCCTAGTATATTTTTTTGGAACCCTGTGTAAGTAGTTCCGTTTACAACTATTGCTGTAAACTCCCGTACTGCGTTACTGCTGTTAACTCCGTTGTAACTGGTATTTCTAAACCAGATGTATTTTAAGTAGTTGTACCCAATCTTACTGTTGTAGTCCCAGAAGAAATACATATTACCTGTACTAAGCGGTAAAGTAGTAAAGAAGTCTTGTTCTGAGATTTCGTCGAATCCAGCTCCAGGTGTTTTACTAGTTAAGTACTGGGTTAGTTGATAAGTTAAAGAAGGTGGATCATTTTCAAAGAAAGGATTGTCTCCATTAAGATTTCCAACATATAAATCTAAAACTGTTCCTCCTAATTCTCCGTTATACTTCTCTACCTCTGTAGACTGTATTTGCTGTACTGTACCTAATATACCTACTACGCTGGCCGTGTAGGCTGTAGAGAGATTATCAACTACTCCTCCATCTTGTGCTTCAAAAAAAGCTGTATCAATAGAGGCCGTGTATTCTGGCTGGGTAAGTGCTAGTAGAGGTTGTTTTATCTTGTTTCTTTCCAGTAGGTGAGGTTTGATAATAATACCTGTTGTAGCGCTTGCTCTTACAGGTACAAAATCCTTGACCATCTTAAAGACCTGGTTATCGAAGAATTTGATAAGTCTAACAAAGTCAAACATATCGTATCTCGATAGGCTACCAAGACTGGAAGAAATAAAAGGCTGCAGGGCTGTGTACCTAGAATCGTGAGCTGTTCTAGGGTCTCCAATGTAGTCGTCTATATTAAAACTACCGGTGATATTGTCAACTATGTACTTATCTACGTAGTAGGTAGGTGAGAACCCTACTTCTAATGTATGAATATCTTCCGTATACTCTCCTGCAGGATTTTGAATAGAAGCATATTGTGATAATGTACTTCCAGGTACGATGCTACCTGTGTTACTGATTCTAATCTTATCTACAGAGCCTGTTTCTGCTGCAAAATATGGAAGAGCAGACCTGCCCACTCCACCGAATTCTTTAATCTCTAAAGAGCCGCTTGGAATTCCAAAGCAGTTAATAAGAGCTCTCAAACCTCTTTCGGTACCCTTTGTCTTAATAAGGTACGGAAGGTTGTGGTAGAGTCTCTTATAAGTCTCCTGAATGATGTCCTTATCCGGGGTAGGAGAGTTTGAAGCAGTTACAAAAGACGTGATTTGCTCAGATCCGCTATCGTACCATTCTCCTAAAAGAAGTGAAGATAGATTGGATACTGAGAAGTTTGACGAGTAGAGTTTTACTCCAAAGCTTTTTAACGCTTCCCCTACTAAGTCTCTCGATATGCCGTAATCAAGACGGTTATCTGTATCGTATTTGTCTGTAACAGCTTTAGCGTAAATCCAAATATTATCGAAATGCTGCCCTATCATATTTAGGAATAGGGAGTAGGGTGCATTACTGCTGTCTTGACGTATAAATTCCGGGATTGTGTATACGAGGTTACTTTGATTCAGTTCATCGTATAATGATGCAGAAGCTAATTGTGTATTATACCAGTTTGTAACAGTAGGATTAGATCCGGTCAGGTTTATGAAGGGAGGTAGACTGTTAGATTTAGGCCATGCGAAACTCGTACTTTCGAAATAAAGGTACTGTTCATAACCGTCAAACTTGCTAATGATCCCGCTAACAAGGCTGTCATAGTATATACTACTCTCACTCACAGCTGCTGAAGCGCTAGTAGCTAAGGTATTCTTAATAGAAAGAGACTTACTCTCATAGTACTGAACTAATCCTAACTTGTAACTAAAATTTTCTAATCTCTCTTGAGCGGAAGAAAAGTGTACAAAGTTGTTATAGTCTGAGTAATCTATGCTAACCTGTACTCCGCTTTGACTAGCTTGTAAAAGAATTTTATGGTAACTTCCAGTTACAGGGTATGTGTAGAGTTCATTATAATCTAAGTAACCGGTACTTAGTACGTTCTGCTCTCGATCTTCTAATGTGAAATTAGGACCCTTTAAGTAGGTAAGCTGCTCTGGTTCTGGTGTGGTTATAGCTTCTACTTGATAGGATACACTATCTGCTACTAGTTCTACTAATGTAAAGGTACTCTTTAGTAGTACTGTGCTCGGGAGAGCTTCGTAAAGCTTAATTATAATACTACCGTCGCTTTCTACTTCGAGATTAACTCCGATGTATAGGTTGTTTTCTAAAAAATTTAACCTAAACTCAGTAAAGTATGAATTAGACTGTAACTGTGTTTTATATGCTACTAAAGTCTGTAGAAAAACCTCAGACAGTTCCACTCCTTTAGCTCTAATCTCTAACCTGTCTGGTGAGATTTCAGAGATATAGAGAGAGGTACCTATAATAGGTTTTAAAAAATGGTAAAGAAGTGTAACTCCTCCTTGAGAGTATCCTAGACTATTTGCATCAGCTACAGGGTCAATGTATAAAGTACTGGCTCCTTCTTGGCCAGCTCCTGCTGAGTTTAGTAGCTGCTTCTCGTTTTGGTAGTTATATACTGAAGTTAGTAACTCGCCGGCGACAGAGTATGTATGAAGCTCTATAAAATGCTCATCTACGTTGTATTGTGAGTTTATCTCAAAAGAGTTTACTAATGCTGTATCCGAGGTTGAGTAAGTTTCAACTCCTAAGTCTACGGTATTACCGGGTATTACGTTATATTGAACTGTAGCCATTATTTACTTTGTTGTACGGTAAGTGCCTGTATTTCCTGGTTAGCTAGAAGTAGTTGCTGTCTAAGTTGTGTAATTTCATCTAATAGAGGCTGTACGTCTATCGATTGTACTTGCTGTGAGTATAGTTTAGAGCTTTCTGTTACAAGATACTGGTGGGAGTTAATATCTCCTTCTATTGGTACTCTCAGGTAAAGTTTATTATAGAGTCTAAAAAGCTCTTCTACTGTGTCAGTGTCTTCTGTAGGAACAGGTTTTGCAAATGTCTTAAAAGAAGTATCTACAACTTTTACAAATTTTACAGGGTCGTAGACTGTTTTTTGCAGCTTAACTTCTTCAGCCATTTCTCACAACTTTAAAAGTTACTCCGTTATCTAAAACCGATGTTGATCCGTCAACTGTAGTCTTGATGAGTAATCTATAGTACCTTTCAGGTTGTAGTCCATTCATATACACATCGAAATAGTTACTAGTGTCGTCACTACTAATCTTAGTGTACGTAGTATCAAAATCAACAACCATTTCCTCTGTGTTCTCGTCTTTTAGTCCCCAATATGAAGCAGTTGGCAGGTAGTACTGAGTTATGTAGTTTGAAGATGTTACAAATGTTCTTGTAGGGTACTTAGGACGTACATTTAATCTAAACCTATACTTACCTTCATCTGTATAACGATCTTTTGCATTTTTTATGTTAATCACACAGGCAGGATCTGTAATAGCTCTAGTTACTACTAGGCTACTAGTAGTGAAGTCGTTCCATTTAAACTCTAAAAATGGAGGATAAATAGTGTGAGTGTTGGAAGAGAAATACTTAAGGAAGGTGAGGCTACCTGTCTGGAATTCGTTAGAATTATTTAGCTTTAAAATAAATCCGTTGTTTAAAAGTCCACCGCTTATGCCTTGAGACTGGGAGTAATGTAATTTAATAGACGGTGTTACGTCTATGTCTAGATCGTGTGTAGACACTACTGAGTGTGACTGGTAATGTACAAGATTTATTCCGTTCGATCCAGTATACCATACCCCGCCAATTGCCATACTTCCAGAATTATATGAAGCTGTTGTATTTGCGGGTATGGGATCTGTCCAGCGAGTACCCGGTTTAACGTAGTACCAGCTTACTCCCGTCATATTAATAGGGCTATCTCCATACTTACCGGTACCTGTATCCCATGAGTCGTATAGCGGTGATGCTTCAATAACGTATCCGGTTGGAACCTCTTCTCCTTCAGCTAGGTATAGCTTTATTGAAGCTGAGAATTCCATCTGATTACTACCTACAACGGTAGAGGCAATCTTATTTTCAATTACATCTTCAACTTCAGAATTACTAAATTGTAAGACACTTCTGTTTACAAAGCTGCTTGAACCTAGGTAGTACGAACTAATCTCTAGAATTTCATCCAGACCTGTATTAGTAGCCTCATACCTTGAGTAGAGAGTTGCATCTTTCTCAGGAAAAATTCTATAGATTGCCATCTTTTATAATAAATATTTAAAGAGAAGTTACGCGACCGATTATATCAGTATCTGGGTATTTTACTTCAAAGATACATGGATCATAGGAAGGGTAAACGATGTTATTCTTGGTAGCCCCTTTCACGTCGTACGCATACTGTGAGTACAATCCCCCTACTTTATTTTCAATTTCTATACTCTGCACTGTTTGAACTCCTTTTACTCTATCTAGTAAAGTATAGAGTGTAGATAAGTTGATAGACTGGTTTATTGACCATTTTTCAACTTTAAAGTAATCCTGCAGTGCTTGCGTACATGCTAGTAGTACATCCCTACCCGTATAATTAGGTAGTATTAATATATCATACTTCACTCCAATATTTACTATAAATGCATCCTTAATATTTACAGCGTCTGTAAGCATTCTGTACTGAGAGAGGTAGGTTTTCAGGTTGTTGCGGAGAGTTTCAGAGGCTGTGGTTAGCTTCCTGTTATTATCGTAGGCCAGTATATAGAGTGAGAGAGATAATGGATTACTATCAATAATCGCATCCGTAACTGATTTCGTAGAGCTCAGTTGATCTTGTACGATGTAGGCTTTAGCGACAGATCCGAACTTAGGAGGAAGCGAAAGAGTACGTACAGTGTAATCTTCTTTAGTTACAGCTCTTAATTGCTCTGAATATGCTCTTAAACTATTCTCACGAAGCTCTTCAGAGGTATCTCCATCTTTTCCTCCGGCTGCTGCCGCTGGGTTATTGAATGCTAAGGTGTTTTCATATCCCGATACTACAGCTGTACGGGTTGCGCTTAAAATGGTAGTAATTGTATCGGAGGGCACGTTTGCCTCAACGCCTCCACCTGCTAAGTAGCGAATCTGAAGTACTGTATTAGATGGAGCTAATCCGTAAGTACCCGTAAACATAAAATTAGAAGGATCGTATGCGGTGTCTATTTTTGAAACTCCTATAATTTGGTCTCCTAATCCTACGTTAGTTGGATCCGGGGTTATGACTGTGTCAGATCCTCCTGTAGTTCCTGCTCCAAACTGTATTTGTAAGTCTCCTGTAGAAGTAAACCTAGTTACAAATCTTCTAGGTACTTTTTGCAGCTGTAAAGTATACGGTACTAGGTTTGAATCAGATCCTCCTGAATTGCTTTGTTCTAGGAAGATAGTATCTTGTGCTAGGTAAGGGACTTCGTACCACTTATTACCAGTTCCGTTATTATCTATAATGTCAAGTACTCCTAATATGTTAGAATCTTGAATCGTAATAGTTTTAAATTTTTCCGGAGACGTAACTGTAACAGTGGTTGTTTTTATCTCTGCAGAAATAGCTTTTACCTTCTTTTTGAGTAAGAACTCTGTAATAGTATTTCCAGATGTAGCATATACGCTAACTTCTGTAGGATCGTAAGAACTCGAAAATGAAAAGTTGATTTTATTATCTATCAAGAACTTTACAGGTGTACCTGTAGTAGATTGAAGAGTAGCGTTTTCGCTTACTGTTAAAGCATAGTTATAATCCGGTACATACTGTCCGGATACTAGTTGAGCGGGTATTCTCTGGTATACATCTAGATTTACTGTCGCAGCTGTGCTCACTTTAGGACGGTAGCCCATCATATAAGCTAGAGTATATAGGTTACCGGGTTCCTGGGCGTACTGTAAAAAAGTCTCCTGTAGTTGTATGTCTTGGTAGAAGGATAGTACGTCTCCTACGTAAGCAGCCATCTCCATAAACATCATACCTGGAGATGTTGGAGAAAAGTCGTTATAGGTGTCTGGGAAGTAGTTTTTAGCGTAGTCTACTAACTGCTGACGGAAGTCACTGAAAGTTTTACCTACATATTTTATATCTCTCTCCTGTGCCATTATTGTTCGAAGTTAATTGTGATCTCGTCAGTGATGTTAGTTTCCCTAACAGAATACTTTAATTCAAAAGAAATAGTGTTACTGTCAGGAAGTGGGGTAAGTTTTATACTGTTTACGATAATTTGAGGAAAATAATTCTCCAGTCCTACCTGTATAGTTGATCTAACAGTTGCTATACTCTCTTCAGTAATTTGTTCAAATAGTAGATTTCGTAAACCTGCTCCAAAATTTACATTAAAAACTCTTTCGTATTGAGCAGTTAAAAAGAAGTTCACTAGGTTAGCTTTAGTTGCGTCTTTAGTGGTGTATGTAGAATTAAAAACAGCTCTACCCTGGAACGGGAGAGCTACGCCTACTGCTTTTCTTGGCTGTAAGTCTAATGGGTTAATTCTCTGTACGTTATACGCCATACTGCTGTTTCTGCTTCTTATCTGCTGTGTTTACGATAGCTGCTGCTTTGTTTACAAAACTTAACTGTGAAAGATCAATACCTGCTTTGGGGGCTGCTGCTACAGCCTGTGCTACTGCTCTAGGGTCGTCAGAGATCGGCTTAATTGCTTGCTTGGGCATAAACATACTTCTATCAAACATTTGAGCCATGTTAGCTGTACCTGTTCCCATGCTTCGGTAATCTTCCGAAGTCATAGTTCTGCTTGTCATGTTTAGAGCTTCCATAAGAGGATTATTTCCTGCGAATTGTAGGGGTGCTGGGGCAGGAGCTGCTGGTTGAGCCTGTACAGGTGCTGGAGTTTTTACTTCAGCGAGTTCTTCTCTGATAGCTTCTCTAACAGCTTCTTTAATTAATTGCTTAAATTCACTAGCTTTCATAATAATAAATAGATTTAATTAACTAGTCGATCTATGGCTAGTTTTAGTTCTTCAATTAAGAGTTCATCAGAACTGGTAAAAGATTTATTACCTTCCAAAACTACTACTCCTACAGAGTCAATAGCTACTGCGTACCTCCTAGGAGCTACTGGAGGAGAGTTTGGATCCACTCTAATTTCTAACCTATACCCTTGATAGGTTCCTAAGCTAGCGCTATTATTTGCACTTTGGGATAACTCCACCACTGTAAGGCTGCCGGTATCTATTTGGTCTTTACTGCAGGATTGAAGTAAGGTATCAATAATGTTTATAATAACCTGTATAGTATTTACCTGTATGGATGCGTAGGTGATCGTCTTAGCTGCTTGACATACTATACCGTCTAGTCCTGTTTCTCCGTACCGGTTGCTAGGTCCTTGTATATCAGGTCTAATTTGATCAGCTAATCTATTTAGCTTGCTGACAGCTAGTGCGAAAATCCCGGAAGCTCCGCTTGGCGTCGCAGCAGAAGCTAGGGCGGCAACTTCTGCAGCTCGGGCGGATGCCTTTAAGGCGTCTAGGGTAAGGCTAATTGCGTTAATAGCAGCGGATATAATATTAACAATACGGGAAAGAGTCTGTAGCCGAGTTGCAATACCGTTTATAAATTTCTTGACAGTTCTTATAATGTTTATAAGTCTTTGCAGAGTTTGTCCAGTTGGACATTTTACTTTTTGAGAGATCTGGGTTGTTATAAGAGGTGTTAGAAAGCTTACAGTGTATGTTGTACCTCTATCTTCAAACCATTGGTTAAACTCCGATCTTTCTTGCTGGCTTAGTTGATTTAATCCTGATTCAATCCCACCATCAGCAGCTACTACCCTAGCGGTGTAGGGCGGGAGAGATGCTCCGGAAGATTCCACAAAAATCACTACATCTTGCTGTTCTTGCGGAGTAAGGTTATCAAACCCTTGAAGTAGTAGTTTAAGGGTATGTGGGGGTAATCTTAGTCCAGAAAGAAGTAGGTTAACTGCTTCATCAGTTTGATTATTCGCAATTAACCTTAGAAATCTTTCACTTACGAGATCGCATGGCTTGACATCTTCTATTCCGAACTCAGTTAGGATTTGAGCAAGTTCATTACAAGATTTTTGTTTAGCCTGAGCTAAAGCTTTTAAGAGCTCGTCACTAAGCTTCTGGATAAGATGCCTACCGTCACAGGGTTGTAGATCAAACTCACTCATTTCTGGATAAATACTCTGTTTGATTTCATTTGTTCTACCTCTGATATAAAGGTTATTGCTCGTGCTGTAAAGTCTGCTGCAGGTGCTGTCAGGGGTGCTATACCTAGTGAGCTGAGTGCTGTAGTTACTTTAACTAGTTCAACTAAAACTGCCGATAGGTCTGATAGCATTCTGTCTCCTAGAATTGCTCTCTGGTCTGCTTGTTCTCCTAATTTAATTTTTAGAGCTTGATTAGTTATGGTGTCTTCTGCTTTGATATTTATAACTCTTCCGGAAGCTTCTAAAGCTAACGGGGTAGATAATATTAAGTTATTATCTCTAGCGTTCAATACTAACCTACCTGCGGTAAGTATAGCTTGAGGCTTATCATATTCACCTAAAGGCTGTGTAAGCTTATTTCCGGGAGTTATTGAAAGTTTCTGCCTGTCTGTTAGATAGAGTGATGCAAAATCTTTATTTATATCTTCCGTAATAGGTGAAAATCCATCCTCTACCTCCACTTGTCCATTGCTGAGTATTACAATCGGGCTACTCAAACTACCCACCCAGGGGGTTTCGTTAGGTATACTCTGTGAGAATCTTAAACTTTGACCTAATCTTCCTTCCAGTATAGTATCTCCTGGATAAGGGTACATAGGATTAACATCTGCACGTTCAGTAAAGGCTGTATCTAGCTCTACTGTATCCTTATCTTCTGTGGTTGCACTATGGTGAGGGTGGTTCCAGATACTGACTGTTGAAATGTAGTATGTACGACTCTTATTTACTCCTTTATCTGTACTATTAGATGGAGCGGGTATAAGTAGTACAACTTCATCTACCAGGGGTACGTTTTTTAAGAATGGAAATAGAGGGTATGCTTGATTTCTTTCTAACCCATCCGGGTCTGTTAGGTTTCTAAAGAAAATACTTCCTACTTGATCAGGAGTAGCTTTGTCGTACGATACTCGTGTAACCTTTCCATAAAAAGGACCGCCTCCTTTTGAAGATGCAGTTTTATTTTTCTTAGAAAGACTATGAAATGTTGTCATTAAACTTACTTTTCCCCTAATGCGTTAGCTTGTTCTAGGATTTGGGCTAGTTCTTCTGCTCCTAGTTCAAAACCTGCAGAATCACCAGATGACTTAGCATTATCCATTCTCTGAACGATGGTTAGCATTTTTACTAGCATCTCATCGTTTCTAACTCCAATCTCTAGGTAGTTAGCGATCATAGGAACAACAAGGGTAGCGTCCCCAATATTTTCAATAAGGGGTTTAAGCTCTCCGATTAGAGCATTGATCTGCTTATCCTTCTTCTTGGAGTTGTTGTAAATCTCCTCTAAGACATTAGAGACAGTCTTGCCGGTAAATAGCTCCTTATCTAGTGCCATACTCTTTCTTTATAAATAGAAAGGTTAGTTTTTTAGGTCCACCATACCTTCCTGCTCAAGAGCAGTGTAGATACTGTAGAACTCGTCTCTAAGCACATTGATGACTTTGGTAAGGTACGGAGTTTCAGTACCGGTCATTTCTCGTATATAGATATATAAAGCCTTCTTTTTGAAGATATCAAGATCGTAACGCTTTTCAAATAAGGTTAGAACTGCATCCGCTACTTTTCTGTCTGCTTCCTTAGGAAAAAGTATCTCTAGACGATCGTAAGTACGTTCGATGTAAATATCGAAGATTTGACGTAGGGTTAAAGCGTTAGGATGTATATCGTTTGTTTCAAGCTCATAAGTTCCGTTGAACTCATCTACTGGAGCTAGTGATTTTAAACGCTTATAGTTCTTGTTGTTGTAGTTGATTAGGTGTCTTTTGACGATAGTACCGAAGTATGAATATGCTTTTGCACCTCTAGTAGGATCAAACATATGAATCTTCTCTTCTACTAACAAGGAAATGACCTCGTGTTTTAGATCTTCGAGGTCATCTACGTCAGTATAGTAAAATCTGAAGGTGTGAATGATGTTTTCTACTAGCTTGTAGAAAGGGTAGTAAATCTGTTCTGTGAAGATCTTCTGTCTAAATGCTGTATCTTTAGAGTTATTGTAAGCTACGATTGCATTCTCAGTATCCTGTGTAAAATAATTGGTATCGCTTTTCTTTCTCCCCATGAGTTTATCTTAAGTTGTACTCATCGAGCGTCTCTTGTATAGCTTTTAAGTTAGAGAAAAAGAATCCGACCTCATCGTCACTAGAAAAATGACCATTTGCATCGACTTCGCGTAACCTTTTTGATGAATCCTCTATCAAGCTTGCAATTCGCTCGACGTAAATTTGCTGATTTTGAACGGTGTCCTCGTATTTTTCAAGTTTTCTCATAGTATTCCATGTAGTAAACCCGAGGACAATACTTAATATAGCTAAAATTATGATTGAAACCAACATTTTTAGATGTTTTTTAGTAGGTTATTTAAACCTTCTGAGGATTTTACTGTTTTTCCTATAGAAGATTTAGTTTTTTCGGTGTTAGGGGTGGTTTTTCCACCTAAACTCATCCAACGATCGTACTCAATCTTGGAAGCCATAAAGTCGGCCTGGTGTAGAATGTAGACGATGTTGGTTTTAAAGCGTGAATCCGGGTTATGACTGAAGAAGTACGCTTTGTTTGCATCATCGTAGATGCCGTCATGTAATCTGATAGCTAAATACTCCTTCTGAGACGTAGAAATACCGTATTTCTGAAGGAGAAATAGGGAACGGTCTTGGATGAGCATGAAATCGAGGTTAGTATTGATAGTATACTCCTCTTTTAGCTTATCTCTACGCCAGTTATCGGTTTGAGGAAGGTATCCATCCTCTTCTCCGTTACCGATCTTACCTAAATCATGGTTTAGAGCAGCGAAAACAAGTTCCTCTTCGGTAAAATCGATATTTGCACCGGATACACTCCAGAATTTAGCAGTACGAAGAGCGATTTCAACAACTCTATTAACATGCTCTACATATCCACCAGGAAATGCATTATGATACCATGATTTTGAAGAAGCCGGAGCAAGAACCATATGTTCGGCAAGAGATTCGTATAGTGATTTAAGTTTATCCTTACGATCTCCCGTAATATACTCATCAATGTATTGAAGATGACGGTTCCAATTAGCTTCTACCTGTTCGGGTGTGAGTTCCATAATTAAGCTTTAAAGTATTCTTCCTCCCGGTTAATCATAGTTTGCATATCTCGAAGGATCTCTCGAGCCTTATCTAATTCTACATAAGCTTGATCTCTATTAAGAGTTGCAACACTATGTTCGATCTTCTTGATTTGAGATTCAAGACGATTAATTTTTTCTTGATATAAATTCTTGTTTTTCATAAGTACTTAATAATTATAATTCTTTATATAATATAATAATATTAATTAATAATATATAATATATTCTTTTTCTCCCTCTCCCTTTTTTCTCCTCCCCTTCGTTTCAAATATATGAACTAGATCAATACGAAACAACTGTTTTATAAAAAAGTTCTTCACACGCGCCGCGCCGCGCGCAAGTTGCCCCGCAGATTTTAATAGTAGTTAGCATCTCCGGTCTTCATTTGAAAGCCTAACAGCTCAATTACTTCAATAGCCTTCTCTAACGTAACCTCAAAGAATTCACGAGAAGAACCTTGATCGCTAGTACGGCGATAGTTCACCAAGTACTCATGAACGGAATGCTCTAGCAGATAATCATTCTCTACCGGGAGTGAATACCGAAGCTTCCATTCGGAAACAACACCGGCTCCGTTAATTTGAGCAACTCTCCGCAAAGGATTAACCGCCTTCCCGATCTTGACAAACCCCGGGTAAGCTTCATTGGTTAGGACGTATACAAACTGCCCCTTGGAGTGGTATTGTTCAAACTTCTTAAGATCATCCGTACGCTTGGCAAAAAGGTACTTCCAGGAATGAGTATCAGTCTCAGGCTCATAAGCCATAGGTACCTCAATACGGTAGTCGCAGTTAAGCATATTGGAAACATCAGCCGGATTATGCTGACGAAACTTAAAGCGAATATCGGCGTAGTTCTGGAACCATTCCTTGGCTCTAGGGTGATAGTCTAGCTCAGAGGAGTCTGGGTAGAAATCGTAGATGGTAATGAGAGACTCAGATTCAAGTTCTAAAGCCTCTTCAAAGGAAAGCTTCTTAAGAGACATAACTTAGTCTTTATTAGAGAAGAGAGACTTGATAACCATCCCAACAAAGAACAGAATGGCGATAGGCCAGATAAGCAGTACAGTAAAGCGCTCTAACATAGTAAAGCGATTCTCGTTACTCTCAAGCCGGGTAGTAATCAAGTCCCATAGGAAGTTAAAAGCAACTCCTGCAAACACGTACCAAATAATTGCACTAATCATAACCTTTATTTTTTATTGATACTTAAAGATACGAACTAAGTTACTCGGAGGCAACTTTTTCTCCTAAAGTTAGTTTAAGTATTTTCCAAAGTCTTGCACACTTCTCGTAGTCTTCAATCTCTTCATAAAACTCAAGTAAGGAATCAATAGCAAAGGCTATCTCGCTGTCATCAAACTGCCGAGCTTCTAGAATATGCTCTAATTTATTCTCATCAAAGCGATCTAGGAATTTATACAAGCGGTCAAAGTAAGTATGCTTTAGCTGCTGCTCAATTCTCTCAAATTTATCCCCATAGGAATTACGGTATCTCTCACACACGATATAGAAGTTCTCTACCGATCTTAGAAAAGTACCAAAGATGATGTACGGGTGCTGGGTATAATCAATAACCGCCTGTGCAAATCCTTCCTTATTAAGATCACCCTCATCCGAAT
>Ga0078894_10001384_pt1 | contig 17943 bp, 13 predicted proteins | sample LauGreSu1BDMLBSD_2_FD_67506 | JGI IMG/M metagenome (GOLD analysis project Ga0078894, IMG submission 67506) | Freshwater lake microbial communities from Lake Michigan, USA - Su13.BD.MLB.SD (version 4) (version 4) | ecosystem: Environmental > Aquatic > Freshwater > Lake | place: Lake Michigan... | reverse complement strand
TCAGTAGATAGTATACTTGAGCCACGTCCGATTGATAGAGTAGTGCTTGGTTCACCACATTTTCCGTTTAAATCTTATCGAGTCGAAAATAAAGTGAAGGAAAAGGATGTTGTTGAATATCGTTACAAAAAAGATTCAAAACAAATTAAAAGAATTGTTTCAGCTGACTATCCCTTTAATTCTACACGAACCTTTATTTATCGAAAAAGTGGTTACTGTTATACTTACATTGATTCTACGTTCTCAGGTGAAGAATACCTAGCAAGGACAATTACTAAAATGGATTTTGATGCACAAAAAAGACCTGTGAAAGTGCGACACATTAAAGAAACAGGTTTCAGAAAATTAGGAATAGTTTCCTTAGAACGAATAACTTATGAATAAAAAAACTTTTGTTACATCAGGTGCATTTTTGTACGTCATTTTTCTTTCAACTTTCTTTAGTTATGCTCAAAAAATTGAAGAAGATACTATTAATGGAATAGCCTATCATGTTTATCCCTTTGCAAATGAGATCACCTTGCATAATACTATTTATGTAGCAGTTAAAATGCCCAGAGGTGGTCGAACAAGCTACAAGGAATATTTCAAGAGTATTTATGGAGAAGACTACAGCAAAAAGGAATTTAGAAAATTACGTCGAAAGGCTTATTCTGCTGTTTTTAGTCAACTAAAATACCGAAGACAATCCAAGCATTTGTATAGTTCATCCTTTAAACATGCAGTGCGTAAAAACCCGTTTCCATTGATGGAACAGAAATATACGTTGGATAGTGATATTATTCCAAGTTTAGATCCAATTCCAGACGGAAAGTATGTGCAATACTTTGGTAATTATTTCGATGTTAAATCGAATGGTCGAATGATCTACAACGAGAAAAAAGTGGCGGGCTTTTTTACCATTCAGAATAACACTTTGGAAGGAGATGCTGTTTGGTTCAATGCCAAAGGAGACACATTAAAATACGGACGTTTTGAGAAAGGCCTAAAAGTGGGCGATTGGTACATCGAAACGCGCAAAGCTTCTTACACATTAACCAATAAGGACGCAAAAGATTTCATAAACAGAGGCTATCCCGATCAAGATACAACTCGGGAATATGTGCACTTCAAAAGTGGCTTCAAGGATGGAGTTTATAAGTATTTCAATAATTCTAAGAACCCAATAATTGAAGGGTATTACGAGAATAATGAAATGTCTAAGAAATGGATATATCGTGATATATCTTACACAGGGATTGGTAAGAGCAAAAAGCGAAACAGAAACAATGACATAATAACCCTGCGGTATACCTTAACGAATAAAGACACAGTGGTTAAGCAGGCTGTAATTCGTCGTAATTTGATTACTGGGGACGAGTATTCAACCGATGAATATGACTTTAACCCAAAGTATTCCCCAAACGTATCACTTTCCAAATTTTATTCATTTAATTTCCCTAAAGAGTTGGATTTGGAGCTAGAGGAAGAGAAATTAAATTCATACGAAGGTGAAGAGTACGAGGATGAGGAATATTATGATGAAGGCTACGGCGATTACCTAGAAGAAGATTTCTACGAGGAAGAAGAGGAGGACATTTATTACGATTTTAAAAATTATGTCTATGATCCGACTTCAGGTAAAAATTTCACTGCTGCGCATTTAATTGACAGTTTAGGAATTAAATTTAATTATGACGGCGTTTATGAAAGGCGCTACCCAAATGGGCAATTAATTCTCAGATATGAGTTTAAGGACGGGATGTTGTTAGAGGAAGATACCATTTTTTGGGACAATGGCACACCGTTGGATGTCATCCGTTTTGACAGAGATTCCAATCATTATGTGCAGTCTATTTATGATTACAATGGAAAACTCTACAATGAAATTGTGTATGATCAAAAAGGTAAATTTAAACGTGTTGTGTTTCAGCCTGAACTTATAAAATACCTTAACATCAATGGACTAATAGCATCAGATGAACCTGACAGCAGATATTTCTTCTATGACCACATGGATACACTGCAGCATCAGTTAAACGACTCGTTGATTATTTTCCAATCTTGGTTCAAGGAAGATACAAGCAAGCTGTATGTGCGAAATTGTTATCCAGATGAAAGAAAGATTACTTATTCTTCATTCGGTGTAACGGGTGACTCATCGCTTAAAGGAGAAATGCTCTTTGCTGAAAATTATGAAAGTTGGAACGGCATAAAAGAATATCAATTGGGTAATCTTGATTTGCATACAACAACCTCTGCTTCGTTATTGCCATACAGCGATAAAGATTCGATTCCTCAATTGTTAATGAACCAATATGAGGAGGGCTTTGAATTAACTGAAGATTATGTCTTGAAGCAAAATGGTAAACCTTTCACGGGAGAGTTTAAGCTAGTAACAAATGAAAACGACTTCGAGCTTGTCTCCAACAAAAAAATAAGCTTGGTCTTGCCGCGTGCAGCTACCATGACCGAAAAATTATACAAGCAATTAGCTAAATTCAAGAAAAATGGAACGACGAAACTTGAAACCCTATTTGGATCCATTGATGCATCTGAATTCGATGAGGATTTTGCCTCAACTATTTTTGTGAACTTGCTTGGAGGCTTCTTAAGTTTCATCGAATATCCTTCTAGCTACGAATGGGAGGAATATGATAACGAAGAACGTTATAAGGAAAAAAAGGTAGCACCATTTATGAAAATCGCAAAGGGATCTTTTCGTGACGGTAAGCCACAAGGCGAATGGCAAATAATCGATCAGTTTGGTGATTTGTTATATGAAATTACCTTTGATAAAGGAGAATTAAATGGGAAATTAAAAGAATATGACATTGCGTATCCAAGGGAAGTAAGTGATTACTATGAAGATGAATCACTTCTGGATTCATTACCGAGAAAGGAAACACATTACCTCTACAGCGAAGCTGAATATAAAAATGGCATGGCAAATGGCGATTATTTGCGCTATAATTGGTATGGCGAACTCAATGAACGAATTCCTTTCAAGGATGGTTATGAGAATGGTCCCGCGTTCGAGAGAAATAGCTTGGCTCATACGAATTTAAATTATTTAGATGGCGAGTTGGATGGATACGTAAGGACTTACCTCACGCTTAAAGGTCAAGATTCTGTTTTATTGTACGACCTCAATTTTCAAAACGGACTGCTTCAAGGGGAATCCAAAGCCTATCATATGAGCGGTCGTTTAGCTAAAAAAGGATTCTTCCTCAACGGTGAACCAATCGAAGATTATGAGGCCTATGATACCCTCGGTTTCAAATACCATTATGTGAAATTCCAATATTCTTTTCCTATCGAAGAGAAAATTTGGGAGGAAAATGAATTAAGTGTTCGATATCTTTTTGATTGGAGGGATTCCATTTATTTTCAACCGACTGATATTACTTCAACCCAAAGTTTAGATCGGGTTTTGGCAAATTTAGGATTGGCTGGGGATTATTATGAGAGACCTTATTACGGCAGACCAAGCATCGTTAACAAAGAAGGGATTGATTACCATATCACGAAGTATTATCCGAACGATACCATTGCCCGCGATGGTGATATTACGGCGGGTAAAAAAGTAGGATGCTGGAAGTATTATAGTTACGACGGAGAATTTTTATATGAAGCAAATTATTTTGACACAATCATCTCAATCAACGACTCAATTCAATTTAAATCAAAAGGGATTTTAACTGATTACGATAGAAAGGGAAATAAATTGAGTGAAAGTTACATCATTGAGAAGTTTGAAAAATATGATTGTTCGCATACAGACCACTATGAGATTCGTCAGTTGATGACTATCTGGCAAGGCAAAGACTCTGTAGACAGAATTAATGGTTATGTCAAAAACTATTATGACAATGGTGTACTTCAAAACGAAGGGTTGATGAAAAACGGTATTCCAACGGGTGTTTGGAAATTCTATGATCCATTTGGAAAACTCAATCAAGTAGGAAGTTACACCTTGGGTAAAAGAGATGGGCGTTGGTTAGGAGGAGATCTCTCTAAAACCAAATATTTGGGTGACATTTGCTTGAATCCAAATTTACCTGACCTCGAAGAAGAATTGAAGTACCGTGAAAAACAGTTGGATATTGTGATCACTAACTACCAATTGGGCAAGGCATTGAACAAGGAGTTTTACGACGTAAATTTGAATGATTACGAAGAAGAGGAAGGAGAATCGCTTGAGTCTGAAGAATAGTTGAAATAGTTGATTACATTTGTTCATAGATTAAAAAAATTATGATTCAACTAAAAAAATATACGTCTCCTGCCGAGGCAAAAGCATTGGTAATTCTTTGTGATAAAAAATCTAAATTGCCTGTTTCAATAGAGCAGGATGTTAAGACTTTTTTAAAAGGCTTTTTGAAAAGTGATGACAAATTTGATTTTCTTAAAACAATCAATGGTCTCGTCTTTTTTGTTAAAAAGGAACAATCTGCTGAGCAAATTAGAGTCGCAGGCTACAAGGTTGTGTCTCAATTAAAAAAGGAAATCTCTGCATTGACCATTTGGGGAGATGAGGATGAGGTAGTGCATTTTACCGAAGGGTTGTTACTCTCTTCTTATCAGTTTTTACCCTATTTTAAGGATGCGGAAAAAAGAAAAAATGGTTTAGTAGAAGTATTGCTGCCAAATGAAATTTCTGATAAAAAAATCAAGGAGCTTGAGATGTCTGCCAAGGCAGTTTTTTGGGTGAGAGATAGGGTGAATGAACCAGTCTCACATTTGAATGCTGTGCAACTGAGCGAGAAAATCAAAGAACTCGGAGAAGAGGCAGGATTTTCAGTACAGGTGCTTGAAAAAACGCAGATTGAAACGTTGAAAATGGGTGGATTACTTGCTGTCAACAAAGGCTCTATTGATCCTCCAACCTTTACAATAGCCGAGTACAAACCTGAAAAACCCATCAATAAAAAACCGATTGTTTTAGTCGGTAAAGGAGTTGTTTACGACACAGGTGGACTCAGTTTAAAGCCTACTCCGGGTTCTATGGATGTCATGAAAAGTGACATGGCAGGTGCTGCTACAGTTATTGGGGCATTGTACTTGGCGGCACTTCAAAAATTAAAAGTGCACGTCATCGCTCTCGTGCCATCAACTGATAATCGCCCGGGAATGAACGCTTACACACCTGGAGACGTGATTACAATGTTCGATGGTACAACTGTAGAGGTCTTGAATACGGATGCAGAAGGAAGAATGATACTTGCAGACGCCTTGGCTTATGCTGAAAAATACAAGCCTGAATTAGTGTTGGATGCCGCTACTTTAACTGGCGCTGCAGTTCGTGCAATTGGAACAAAGGCTTCAATTATTATGGGAAATGCAGATGATAAGTATTTCAATCAATTGGAGAAAGCGGGAAATGAAACACATGAAAGAGTTGTTCGTTTTCCTTTTTGGGATGATTACCTGGAGGAAATGAAGTCGAGCATTGCTGATTTAAAAAACATCGGTGGTCCAAATGCCGGGATGATTACTGCAGGTAAGTTTCTTGAACATTTTGTGAAATCACCCTACATACACATGGATATTGCTGGACCTTCATGGCTGGATGGTCGCGAGGACTACAAGGGTCAGGGAGGCACTGGAGCTGGAGTGCGTTTACTCTATAACTTTTTGAAAAAGCTGAAATAAATGGAGAAAGAAAAGGAAGTTCAGCACAACAATCTCATTCGTGTAGGGATTTCGTTGGGTGATATCAATGGAATTGGTCCTGAAGTGATTATGAAAGCGTTGCGTGATGCGCGGTTATTAATGGATTGTACACCTATTATTTACGGTTCAACAAAAGTTTTTGCACATTACAAAAAAGTGTTGGATGATCAGGAGTTTAACTATCAATCCTGCAAAACAGCTGAAGAAGCACAAAACAAAAAAATAAATATTGTCAATGTTTGGCAAGATGATGTTGAAATATCTGAGGGCAAACCAACTGAGCAAAGCGGAAATTGCGCCTTCCAGTCTTTGGAAAAAGCAACACAGGATTTGGCTTCAGGTAAAATCGATGTTTTAGTGACAGCCCCTATTTCAAAAGAAGCAATGGGTAAAACTGGATTCAAGTTTCCAGGTCACACAGAATACCTTGCGGATCTTTCGGGTACTGACGATGCGTTAATGGTAATGGTTGCTGAAAATTTGCGCGTTGCACTCGTTACGACTCATATTGCTTTAAAGGAGGTAAGTTCAACCCTTTCGAAGGACAAAATTCTAAGTAAAATTAAAGCGTTTGAAAGCTCACTTAGAAAAGATTTTGGTATTATTCGACCAAAAATTGCCGTTTTTGGATTGAACCCACATGCTGGAGAAAATGGAAAAATGGGCAGTGAAGAACAAGAATTTATTACTCCGGCAATTAATGCAGCACGAGGAGAAGAAATTTTGGCTTTTGGACCATATCCAGCCGACGGCTTTTTTGGTTCAAACAGCAGGACGCAATTTGATGGCATTTTAGCGATGTATCATGATCAAGGGTTGACTGCATTCAAGGCGTTAGCATTTGATGACGGGGTGAATTTTACGGCGGGATTGCCAATTGTAAGGACCTCTCCCGACCATGGCACCGCATATGATATCGTTGGTCAAGATAAGGCATCGGAACAATCAATGCGTCATGCTATTTATGTTGCTTTGGATATTTACAGGAGTCGACAATTTGTTCGTGAGATCAATGTCAATCCACTCCAAAGCAGCCCAAAGGATAAAAAACGATCAGGAGATGATGTGGAATAGCAATCTCTTCGAATAAAATTTAAAGGATATTAACACGGTATCGTTAAAAATATTAACTTTGCCCTCCAATTTTCGCTCATCGTGAAGTCAAATAAAGAATTTATTATCCCTTTTATTGGCTTGAAAGTGGGCTTTCATGATTTCAATTTTGAGATTCATGATGCGTTCTTTGAAGAAGTAGAATACTCTATCATTCACAAGGGAAATGTAACAGTTTCACTAACCTTGGAGAAGAAAGAGACAATGTTGATAGGTGAGTTTCAAATAGGTGGAACTGTGTCGGCATCCTGTGATCGTTGTAATGATCCACTTGATGTTCCTGTTAAAGGAACTTTCAGGTTGGTTTATAAGTTTGACAACGAGACAAGCGATGATGAATCTCTAATTGTATTGCATCCTGATGCATATGAGTTAGATGTTCGAGATAACATCTATGAATTAATAACTGTCTCTCTTCCTGCACGATTGACCCATCCAATGGGTGAATGCAATGAGGAGATGATAGAACTGCTTAAGAAATATTCTGGTCAACCTGAAAGCGTCGAAGATGATTTTGACGATGACGATGACTGGGATGACGAAGATTGGGAAGAAGAAGATGATGACGACGGTGATGATGATCCAGTGGATCCTCGATGGTCGGCACTTAAAAATTTGAATTAATACAACATAAATAAAATAAAATGGCACATCCTAAACGAAAAATTTCGAAGACACGCCGTGACAAGAGAAGGACGCATAAAAATGCAGTTGCAAACAACATTGCAACTTGTCCTACTACCGGACAACCGCATTTGTTCCACCATGCTCACTGGCATGAAGGGAAACTATATTACAAGGGGAGAGTAGTTGCGGAGAAAGAGGTAGCAGTTTAATCTGAACACCTAAATTCTTCTGCTGCATGAAGATCGGAATTGATATTCTTGGCGGCGACTTTGCTCCTGATGCTAATATCTCAGGCGCTGTCTTAGCTAAAAAAGAACTTCCCGGCGACGTTAAACTTGTTTTATTAGGCGACAGAGATCAAATCTCTAGTGGCCTTTTGTCGTTGAATGCAAGTCTAGGTGATTATGAAATCGTTCACGCTCCCGATGTGATTACGATGCACGATCATCCTACACGTGCAATCCCTCAAAAACCGAACAGTTCTATTGCTGTCGGATTTGACTTGCTTTCTAAACACGAAATTGACGCATTTGCTAGCACAGGCAATACCGGAGCCATGCTTGTTGGCGCCATTTACAAGATCAATACTATTCCCGGTATAATACGACCTTGTATTACATCCACATTGCCTGCTATAGATGGGTCTAAATCTATTTTATTAGATGTTGGATCGAATGCAGATTGTAAAGCGGATGTTCTTTATCAGTTTGCCGTTTTGGGCGCTTTGTATGCGAAAAAAGTATATGGAGTAGAAAATCCTAAAGTGGCTCTGTTGAATATTGGTGAAGAAGAATCAAAGGGGAATTTGTTGACTTTGGCAGCGCATAAATTAATGGCTGAGTCAGATGATATCAATTTTATTGGTAATATTGAGGGAAGAGATCTTTTCTTTGGCAAAGCAGATGTAATTGTGTGCGATGGCTTTACTGGAAATGTCGTATTGAAAGAAGCAGAGGGAATATACACATTAATGAAGAAAAGAGGGATTAATGATGAATACTTTGATCGCTTCAACTATGAAAATTACGGCGGAACTCCTATTCTGGGTGTGAAAGGAAATGTCATTATTGGACATGGAATTTCGAATGATATTGCCGTTAAAAATATGATTTTACATTCGTACGAAGTAGCAAAATCTGGACTTGCGAAAAGTGTGAATGAAGCTTTTAGTTAATATGAAAAAGATAACTGCTGCAATAACTGGTGTTCAAGGATATGTTCCTGAAACAATCCTTTCCAATGAAGATCTGGCAAAGATCGTTGATACATCTGATGAGTGGATCACTTCACGAACAGGTATCAAAGAAAGAAGAATCCTTAAAGAAGGGGCTTCATCTGATATGGCTGCAGAAGCTGCAAGACAACTATTAGAAAAAACAGGAGTTGACCCTCTTGATATTGATTTGGTGCTAGTTGCCACAGTTACGCCAGATTATCCTTTTCCCTCAACTGCGAATGTTGTATGCGATAAAGTAGGAATGAAAAATGCATGGGGATATGACCTTATTGCTGCTTGTTCCGGTTTTATTTATGCGCTTTCTACGGGAGCTCAATTTATCGAAACAGGTCGCCACAAGAAAGTTTTGGTGATTGGTGTGGATAAAATGACATCTATCTTGGATTACCAGGATCGCACAACGTGTGTAATCTTTGGTGATGGAGCTGGAGCTGTTTTACTTGAGCCAAATGAAGAAGGGTTGGGGGTTCAAGATTTTATTTTGAGAAGCGATGGTTCAGGCCGTCAGTATCTTATTCAACCAGGTGGAGGTTCAGCAAACCCACCAAGTCACCAAACAGTTGATGATCGTTTGCACTATGTGAAACAAGAAGGTAAACAGGTATTTAAATTTGCTGTGACTAATATGGCGGAAGTTTCTGCTGAAATCATGGAAAAAAACAACTTGACAAGTGATGATGTTGATTGGTTAGTGCCGCACCAGGCTAACTTGAGAATTATCGATGCTACAGCTGAAAGAATGGGTTTGAGCAAAGAAAAGGTAATGATCAATATTCAGAAATACGGAAACACTACGGCAGGAACACTTCCACTTTGTTTGTGGGATTATGAAGGCCAATTAAAGAAGGGTGATACATTGATTCTTTCAGCATTTGGTGGTGGTTTTACGTGGGGTGCTGTCTACTTGAAATGGGCATATGACTCGAAAAAATAATTATTAAATTTACATACTATTAAATACATAAATATGAATCTGAACGAGATACAAGATTTGATCAAATTTGTTGCTAAATCTGGAGTTAGCGAAGTAGAAATTGAACAAAAGGATTTTAAAATCATCATCAAATCAGAACAAAAGTCGAAAGGTGCTGATCAACCGATTTTCTTACAAGCTGCAGCGCCTGCAATGCCCGTGGCTGCTCCTGTTGCTGCTCCAGCACCAGTTGCCGCAGCGCCTGCTGCACCAGTTGCTGCTGCAAATGATGATTCAAAATACATTACAATCAAATCACCAATGATCGGTACTTTTTATCGTTCATCTGGTCCAGATAAAGATGCATTTGTAAATGTTGGAGATTCTATTTCACAAGGAAGCACAATTTGTATCATTGAAGCAATGAAATTGTTCAATGAAATTGAGTCTGAATTCTCAGGTAGAATTGTTAAGGTATTGGTAGATGATGCATCGCCAGTTGAATACGATCAGCCGTTGTTTTTGGTTGACCCAGCATAATAATTTGAAATTCTGAGTTTTTAACTCCGAATTCTGACCAGCCATCAAACCGCAGGTAAAAACAAATTAAAGCGTATGTTTAAAAAAATATTAATTGCCAACAGAGGCGAGATAGCTCTTCGTGTTATCAGAACATGTAAAGAGATGGGGATTAAGACTGTCGCAGTTTATTCTACTGCCGACAAAGACAGTTTGCCAGTGCGTTTTGCAGATGAGGCGGTCTGTATTGGTCCAGCTGTTAGTTCTAAGTCCTATTTATCTATTCCCAATATTATTGCTGCTGCAGAGATTACTAATGCTGATGCAATTCACCCAGGTTATGGGTTTCTTTCTGAAAATGAAAAATTCTCGAAGGTTTGCCAAGAGCACGGAATAAAATTTATTGGTGCTTTGCCTGAGCAGATTGCAGGTATGGGCGATAAAGCAACCGCAAAAGCGACGATGATTAAAGCCGGTGTTCCATGTATACCTGGATCGAAAGGTTTATTGAAAGATTTGGACGATGCTCGCGCTACAGCTAAAGTTGTTGTTTATCCTATAATTTTGAAAGCAACAGCCGGAGGTGGTGGAAAAGGAATGCGCATTGTCTGGAAAGAAGAAGACTTAGAGGCAGCTTGGGATTCAGCACGTCAAGAAGCAGGTGCCGCTTTTGGAAATGATGGGATCTACATGGAGAAATTCATTCAAGAGCCTCGTCATATAGAGATTCAAGTAGCGGGAGATCAATTTGGAAATGCATGTCACCTTTCAGAAAGAGATTGTTCTATACAGCGTCGTCATCAGAAATTAGTGGAGGAAACACCATCCCCATTTATGACTGAAGAGTTACGTGAAAGAATGGGTGAAGCTGCTATTAAAGCAGCTAAAGCAGTGAAATACGAAGGTGTGGGAACGGTAGAATTCTTGGTAGATAAAAACCGTGATTTCTACTTCATGGAAATGAATACGCGTATTCAAGTTGAGCATACTATTACAGAGGAGGTTATTGATTTCGATTTGATCAAGGAGCAAATTAAAATTGCTGCAGGACATAAGATTTCAGGTAAGAATTATTATCCTCACTTGCATGCAATCCAGTGTCGTATAAACGCTGAGGATCCTTACAATGATTTCCGTCCTTCACCAGGAAAAATCACATCTTATCATTCACCAGGTGGACATGGCGTAAGAATTGACACACATGCATACGCTGGTTATAGCATTCCGCCTAATTATGATTCAATGATCGGAAAGTTGATTGTTGTCGCTCAAACGAGAGAAGAAGCCATTTTGAAAATGAAACGTGCTTTGGATGAGTACATTATTGAAGGAATAAAAACAACTATTCCGTTCCATCAAAAACTTATGGATAACAAGGATTTTCGTGAAGGTAACTTTACAACCAAATTCATGGAAACCTTTGAATTCTAATTCAGAAAAGAATAAAAAGCAAAAGCCGATTCATTTGAATCGGCTTTGTTGTTTAGTAAGCATAGTAATTTAATTACAAGCCTTCATTAGGTTTTGATCTATGTCAATTCCAAATTCCTTCGCGGAATTAAAAGAATCACACGCTTTTTCAGTTTTACGAAGTTTTAGGTAAGTTGTACCTATTTTCATATATGCTTCACCTCTGTTTAAGTTTGGGTCATTATGTGTGATATAAATTTCATAGTCATTAGCTGCAATTGCGTAGTTACCCATTTTGTAGTGTATATCACCTCGTAAAATATAACCAGTTACACTTTTGTCAAATAGAATAAATTCATTGGCTAAGTTTAAAGCGGGCATAAATTCATTTAATTCAGCATAAGCTTGAGCCATGTAAAAAAGTATATACGGGTTTGAAGAGGCTTGATCTAATTTTAAAATAGCCTCGCCATCTTCAATTGTACTCGTGTAATTTCCTAATTCATAGTTGAATTTTGCACGATTATAAATATATCCGGTATTATGAGGGTCTAAATTGATGGCTTCTGATACATCTTCAATTGCCCCTTTGAAATCATTTGCTCCATATTTAATCAAGGACCTGTAATGGTACGTTTCACCAATTGAAGGATCAATTGCAATTGAACGGTTTAGATCAATTAAGGCTTCTGAATCATTTCCTAGAAGAGATTTGATTGAACCAGTAAACATGAGTGCTTTTGCATTTTTTGGATCTTTTTTAAGAACTTTGTTAAATGTTTTAAGCGATTTTTCTGGCTTACCATTCATTAATTCTTCAAAACCTTTAAGGAAATTGGGGTCACTTTGTTGACCAAAGGCAATACTGCCGGATAGTAGTAGAGTAAATAAAAATTTCATAGCGTTGGTTTCAGGTGCAAATGTATGCAAAGAGAGTTTACTTTCAAAAAAAAGTATAAAAAAAGCCGATTAATTATTAATCGGCTTTAATTCAATATATAAAATGTTTTACAGACCTAAAAGCACTGCGTGTGGGTCCTTTGAACCGAAGAGCATTCTTTCTGGGTTTTCCAGCATTTCTTTCACTTTGACTAGGAATCCAACTGATTCTTTTCCGTCAATGATGCGATGGTCATATGAAAGCGCGACATACATGATAGGTCGGATCTCAACTTTTCCATTAATTGCAACAGGTCGCTCAACGATGTTGTGCATTCCAAGAATTGCTGATTGAGGAGGGTTGATAATTGGCGTAGATAACATTGAGCCAAAAACACCTCCATTTGTTATTGTAAAAGTTCCTCCAGACATGTCATCCGGAGTGATTTTACCATCTCGTGCTTTAATCGCAAGACGTTTGATTTCTCTCTCAATTTCTGCCAACGACATTTGTTCAGCATTGCGTACTACCGGAACCATCAATCCTTTTGGAGATGATACAGCGATGCCCACATCTGCATAATCGTGAAATATCATTTCGTTTCCATCAATTTGAGCATTCACTGCAGGAAATAAATTCAAGGCTTCAGTCACAGCTTTTGTGAAAAAAGACATGAATCCTAGATTAACTTCATGGTGTTTTGCAAATGCATCTTTGTATTTCGCTCGCAAATCCATAATTGGCTTCATGTCCACCTCATTGAAGGTTGTCAACATGGCCGTCTCATTTTTTACAGATACCAATCGCTCTGCTATCTTGCGGCGAAGCATAGACATTTTTTCTCTGTTCTGGTTGCGCGAGCCACCCCATGCTTTTGCATCTGCGGATGAAAAGCCAGCTGACATTGCGGCAACAACATCTTGTTTTGTGATGCGACCATCTTTTCCAGAACCATTTACTTGATTTGCGCTTACACCATTCTCAGCCATGATCTTAGCTGCAGCAACAGAGGGCGTACCAGCTGCATAAGAAGCTTCTTTCTTAACCGGATCAGGATTTGGAGCCGCAACTTTTTCTGCTGAAGGTGCTGCAATTACTTCTTCTTTCTTTTCTTCTGTCTTTGGAGCAGCAGCTTTTCCTTCAGGAGCCGGAGCGGAAGTGTCGATTAAGCAAACAACTTGTCCTACTTTAACAACATCACCTTCGGCAGCCTTCAGTGTAATTATTCCACTTTGTTCTGCTGGAAGTTCCAAAGTCGCTTTATCTGAATCAACTTCAGCAATTGTTTGATCCTTCGTAACGTAATCTCCGTCTGAAACAAGCCATTGAGCAATTTCTACCTCAGAGATAGATTCGCCCGGACTTGGTACTTTCATTTCTAATAGTGACATAAACGTCTTGTTTTATTTAACTTTTATTTTGGCAAAATGAAAAAGATCTTCAAATAATTGCTTCAATCTTTTCTCGTGTAATTTTTTGGATCCTTCTGCCGAAGCAGCCGTTCCATTGCGGCAAATTCCTACAAAAGGAATCTCTCTCATTGACATTGCAATATGCGTCCAGGCACCCATATTCGAAGGTTCTTCTTGTGCCCAAAGTATGTTTTTAACGCCTTTGTATTTTGCTAAAATGGCGTCAATTTGTTTTTTAGGTAAGGGGTAAAGTTGCTCTAATCTTACAAATGCCATGTTTTCAACCCCGTATTCTGAAGCTTTCTCTTTCATTTCGTAATAGAACTTTCCAGAACAAAAGACAACGGTATCTACCAAAGATACATTCGCAGTAACGTCATCAATTACTTCCTGGAAACTTCCTGTGGCCATTTCGTCCAATGTTGAAGTAGCTGCAGGGTAACGGAGAAGCATTTTTGGAGAGAATACTACCAATGGTTTTCTGAATTCTCTTTTCAATTGTCTTCGCAACAAATGGAAATGATTGGCAGGAGTAGATGTATTTACAATTTGCATGTTGGCGTCAGCACATTGCTGAAGGAAACGTTCCATTCGTCCAGATGAATGCTCTGCTCCTTGTCCTTCATAACCGTGTGGCAAGAGCATCACCAAACCAGATTGAGTCGCCCATTTATCTTCACCTGCAGAAATGAATTGGTCAATCATAATTTGTGCACCATTGAAGAAGTCACCAAATTGGGCTTCCCAAATTGTTAATGCATTGGGTGTTGCAAGTGAATAACCATATTCGAATCCTAACACCCCATATTCTGAAAGCAGGGAGTTGTATACCGTAAAAGGTGCTTGTTTTTCAGAAAGCAAATTCAAGGTTTCAATTTCTTCTTCCGTGTCTTCTGTTTTTACCACAGCATGACGGTGAGAGAATGTTCCACGCTCAACATCTTGACCAGAAATTCTCACTGGATGCCCTTCTTCTAAAAGTGAAGCATAGGCTAACATTTCAGCAGTTCCCCAATCTAATCTATTGTCCTTGATGGCATTTAAACGATCATCAAAAATTTTAGCAATTTTTCTGAAGTATTTTTTTCCTTCAGGAAGAGTGGCAAGTTTCGTTCCTAGTTCAACAAGTTTTTTCTTGTCAACACCAGTCTCTGGAGATGCTTCAAAATCTGCCAGTTTTCCATGACGGTAACCTTCCCAAGTTTGACTTAGAAAATCATACACCAAGGCTTTATCACTTTGACGAGAGATTTCAAATTCAGCTTCAAGGTATTCGTTGTAGCTATCTTCAAATTTCTTAGCTTCTTCCTGGCTTAAGATCCCTTCGGCTTGCAATTGTCCTAGATAAATATCTTTTGGATTTGGGTGTTTCGCAATAAGATTGTACAAGCTCGGTTGCGTGAATTTTGGTTCGTCACCTTCGTTGTGCCCATATTTTCTGTAACACAACAAATCAATGAAAATATCACGATTGAATTCTTGACGGTATTCCATTGCGATTTCAATGGCTTGAACCACAGCTTCAACATCATCACCATTTACATGGAAAACAGGACAAAGTGTTGTTTTTGCAACATCAGTGCAATAGGTTGAGGAACGAGCATCAAGGTAGTTTGTAGTAAATCCTACTTGATTGTTTACTACGATATGAACCGTTCCACCAGCGCGGTAACCGTCCAGTTGTGCCATTTGAATCGTTTCATAGACAATTCCTTGACCAGCAACTGCGGCATCACCATGAATCAGAACAGGACAAATTTTGTTTTCATCCTTCAGCACATGGTCAACTTTGGCACGTGCAATACCTTCTACCACAGTGTTTACTGCTTCAAGGTGTGAAGGGTTCGGCGCAAGCGTCACACCTATCTTTTTACCTGTAGAAAGCGTCACTTGAGATGTGAATCCCTGGTGGTATTTCACATCGCCATCGAAATAATCGATTGTGTCAAATTCCTTTCCTTCAAATTCAGAAAATATATCTTTTGGTCGTTTTTCAAAAATATTGGTCAACGTATTTAATCGACCTCGGTGTGCCATTCCCATCACGAAGTATTCCACTCCTAGATCTGAACCTTTGTTTACCAAGGTGTCAAGTGCAGGAATTAAAGCTTCACCACCTTCAATTGAAAATCGTTTTTGACCAACAAATTTCTTTCCTAAGAATGCTTCAAAACTTGAGGCTTGGTTCAACTTTTTGTAGATGTTTATTTTGCGGTCTTTGTCAAAAACAGGTCTGTTTTTAACTTCAATCTTGTTCTTGAACCAATCGATGCGCTGCGGATCACGCATGTAAACGTATTCGATACCAATTGATTGACAGTACGTTAACTGCAAATGTTCAATTATTTGGCGAAGTGTTGTAGCACCAAGTCCTACTTCTTCTCCAGCTTGAAACACAACATCAAGATCGGCAGCATCCAACCCGAAATTCTCGATATCGAGCGTTGGCGTATATTTTCTGCGATCGCGGACAGGATTCGTTTTGGTGAATAAATGTCCACGGTTACGATAACCATTGATTAGGTTGATGACTTTGAATTCTTTTTGAAAATTCTCAGGTATTTCCCCTCCGTCTTCGTAGTTCGTTCTGGCAAAATCAAATCCTTCAAAGAATTTTTTCCAGCCAATATCGACACTTTCTGGATCCTGAATATACTGTTTGTAAAGATGGTCGATTGCGTTTACATCCGCATTACCAACATAAGAAACTTTATCCATGTTTTTTCGAGCTCATTTATGGAAGCACAAATTTATTGAATAAAGCACAAAGACGGGAGCACAAAACGATATTATTTAGTCAAAAGTTAAATTTTGAACTAAGCGAATGCAATGGAGACCATTTTTGACTGAAAATACAGTGAAAAAACAAAGTTGAAGTGAAAGATTTTCAATAAAGTATTTGTCAAGGTCGTTTTGTATAAAATGGTTAATTTTATCACGTTATAAATGAAACTATGTACGGACTTGTAAATAAAGCTGTAAAAGAGCTAGTCATTGAAAAATTTGGCGAAGAGAGTTGGGAAACTATTTGTGCAAAAGCAAATTTCGATGATGGAGATTTTCTTTCAATGTCACCTTACCCTGATAAACTAACATTTGATCTTGTTGCCTCTGCTTCAGAGGTTTTGAATGTGCCCGTCGAAGATCTTCTTTTTGCCTTTGGAGAATATTGGATTTTATATACGGCAGATCAGGGATATGGCAATATGCTTGAATTGGCCGGGGATAGTTTTCCCAAATTTTTGAAAAATCTAAACATGTTGCACCAACGAGTAAATTCTGTAATGCCGGATTTAAAACCACCAGCATTTACTGTGCGCAATGAAAAAGAAAATTACTTAGAGCTTGTCTACAATTCCCACCGTACAGGATTAATACCAATGCTTATGGGCTTGGTTTCAGGGCTTGGCAAAAGATTTGATCTTGTGGTAGATTGTACACAACTTAGCGAGGAAGAGGGTTCCCATGTTTTTGTAGTTAAATGGTAATTCGAAACCATGAAATCACCTAAAATACCTGACAATGAAGCGTCACGGATGCGTGATTTGTTGGAATTGAATCTTTTAGATACACCCGCGAATCTTGACTTGGACCTTATTACTGAGATGGTGTCAAATATTTGTGAGACACCGATTTCTTTGATAAGTATCGTAGATAGTGATCGTCAATGGTTCAAATCTAAAGTAGGACTTGATGCCTCTGAAACACCAAGAGATTTGGCATTTTGCGCACATGCCATAAATGAACCGGATCAACTATTTTTGATTCCTGATGCCACAAAAGACGAACGTTTTCATGACAACCCATTGGTAACAGGAGATCCTAATGTAATTTTTTATTGCGGGTTTCCAATACTTTCAGAAAATGGCAATGCTCTTGGGACGCTTTGTGCAATCGACAATAAACCGAGGGAGTTATCTGAACATCAAAAGGAATCGATAAAATCCCTTTCTAAAATAGCGGCTAAACTAATTCTTGCTGATAAAAAAAATGCGCTTTTAGAAGAACATCTCGAGAAATTAAACAAGGTACTTGATCATGCAAGTGGTTTGTTTATTAGAATTTCAAATGAAGGTGTTGTTGTGAATTCTGGAGGTCTTTGGAAAAAGGTTTTAGGCGATGAATTTATCTATAAAAGTTTTGATGAAATCTTTGAATTTTCAGACTACAAAGGCTT
>Ga0078894_10001382_pt1 | contig 17948 bp, 18 predicted proteins | sample LauGreSu1BDMLBSD_2_FD_67506 | JGI IMG/M metagenome (GOLD analysis project Ga0078894, IMG submission 67506) | Freshwater lake microbial communities from Lake Michigan, USA - Su13.BD.MLB.SD (version 4) (version 4) | ecosystem: Environmental > Aquatic > Freshwater > Lake | place: Lake Michigan... | reverse complement strand
TAAGAGTAAAAAAGAAACCCCTTGTTACCAAGGGGTTTCTTTCAATTTATAGGGTGGAGAATACCGGAGTCGAACCGGTGACCTCTTGCATGCCATGCAAGCGCTCTAGCCAACTGAGCTAATTCCCCAGAGGGGGGGGCAAATATAGCAAAAATTACTCTCCCCAGATCTGGTCCTTACCATCTAACCAGCGCTTTACCTGATCGGTGGTCACAGACTTTGGTCTTTCGAGGGGGAATCCGAGGGCCCGATCCCAGCAAAGACTGGCCAATACGCCCAGGGCACGGCTCACCGCAAATAGAACAGTATAAAATTCATATTCGACCATGCCGTAATGTACCAGCAGGGCCCCACTATGTGCATCTACATTGGGCCAGGGATTTTTGATCTTACCCATACTGCCCAAAATGGGAGGCACTACTTCGTATATATTCCAAACTGTATTGACCAGTTTATCATTTTCCATATGCTTTTTGCCAAATTCCATTTGCGCGGTAAAGCGGGGGTCGGTCTTACGTAAGACGGCATGGCCGTACCCAGGAACCACCTTTCCACTACTGAGCGTTTTGCGAACATAATCGGCGATCTGATCCTTAGAAGGACTGTCGGTACCCAATTCAGCTTGCATCTCGTAGATCCATTTGATCACTTCCTGATTGGCTAACCCGTGCAATGGACCTGCAAGACCATTCATGCCTGCCGCGTAAGCCAGATAGGGATCACTTAAGGCCGAACCGACCAAATGAGTAGTATGCGCCGACACATTTCCACCTTCGTGGTCAGCGTGGATGGTCATATAGAGTCGCATCAATTCTTGAAAACTCTCATCTGGATAGCCGAGCATGTGTGCGAAATTTCCTGCCCAATCGAGCAGTCCATTCGGTTGAATATGGTCACTATTCTTGTATTTACGGCGATAGATATAGGCCGCTATGCGAGGCAATCGAGACAGCAATACCATACTATCGTCGAAAGCGGGGAGCCAGTAATCTTTTTTATTGATCCCCTCGGCATAGCGCTTTTGAAAATAGCTTTCTGTTTGCAACGCCATAACCCCCACTACGAACATGGTCATGGGATGAGTATGCAAGGGTAAAGCATCGATGGCTTCAAAAACATGAGAAGGGACATGGCTGCGCCGTTGTAAAATATTGGTCACATGATTGGCCTCTTCGTCGGTAGGAAGTTCGCCGATCAACATCAGATAAAACAATCCTTCGGGCAGGGGCTCTTGTCCACCGGGCGCCTTGGGTAATTTTTCTTGCAATTCAGGAATGGAGTACCCCCTGAAACGAATACCTTCTTGGGCATCAAGCAATGAAGTTTCAGTGACCAGCCCCGTCATACCTCGCATTCCCTGATACACCTGCGAGAGCTGCACCTCGCCGATCACTTTATTTCCGTGCTCCTTTAACAACTCTTTGATCTCGATGCTCAGTGAATCCGCTTTCGCTTTAAACCGGTCTTTAATTATGCCCATAGTAATTCATTTTTTGAATATGGTCGTTTTGGGTGACGCAAAATTAGGCCAAGCCCCACCCTATAACAAAAATTAAGCGACTTAGTTTTTACTTGGGCGTGTCCCGGTACATTTTAAGGGCAACGATCGAAAAGATCAGGTTGGGGAGCCAGGCGGCCAACAGGGGGGGCAGGTTGCCCTTGGTGGCAAAAACGGTCGAAAACCGGTCAGAGATGATAAAAACAGAGGCTATTATTATACCCAGGGCCAGGTGCATGCCACTGCCTCCCCGGGTCTTGCGCGTGGCGATCACCACGCCGATCAGGGTCAAGAGTAAGACACTAAATGCGCCCGATGTACGCCGATACTTTTCGACCCGCATGGCATTAAGCCCTTCGGTACCCCGCAACTCTTCGCGCCGAATAAAACGATCCAGCTCGGGAGTGGTCAACTTATCCTTCAAATAATCATCTCTTCTTAACTCTTGCGGCAGTACGTTGAGCGCAAGCAGCAGGGTATCGTAAGCGGTAACGCGCTCTCCCATGCTGTCGAGTCGGCGCTCGGTGGCACGATACAACTTCCATTTTTGAGAAAGGGTGTCCCAGACAATGTTTTCGGCCCGCAAATTATAGATCAACTGATCGTTCTTGATGCGCTCCAAAAAAAGTCCGCGGGCCGATTTGGAACTGGAATCGTAATCACGGATACCGATAAAAGTATTACTGTCAGTACGCAAATAAAAACAAGTAGCACAATTGCCATAGTAGACATTCTTCGAAGGATCGTTGCGATCGAGATAGGTGGCCTGAAAGGTACTCCGCACAATATTGGCCTTGGGGATCCAATACCGATTGCCTACCCACCAGAGGGAGGCCAGCAACAATCCCCCGATCCAATACGGACGAAGCAGTCTTGTGTAGGGGGTTCCACTACTAAGGATGGCAATCACCTCGGACTGCGTGGCCATCTTGGAGGTAAAAAAAATAACGGCGATAAATACAAAGAGCGGAAACAACAAACTCCAGATATGGGGGATAAACCCAATATAATATTGATCGAAGAGTTGGCGAGTGCTCAGCCCCGACTTGACAAAATCATCGGTCTTTTCGCTAATGTCAACGGCCACGGCCACAACGGTGAACAAAAGCATACAGAACAGAAAGGTGACCAGGAACTTCCTCAGTATGTACCAGTCGATCGTCCGCATGCGTCAAAAATAGCTGAAAAAAAATGGAGGGCCTGTTAAAATAGCGGCTTAGCAACGCTGCTGCAAGCGAGCGACCATGGTCGTTTTCCAACTTGCAAAATCACCCTTAACAATATGCATTCTCGCCTCGCGCATTAACCATTGATAAAAACATAGATTATGAATACTGGCTACGGTGTAGCCCAAGATCTCCTTGGCCTTGATCAAATGCCTGAGATAGGCACGCGAATAGCTTTCGCTGACCGCCGATCCGATACCACTGTCGATGGGTGAAAAATCGTATTCCCACTTTTTATTATCGATATTGACCACGCCCTCACTGGTAAAGAGCATGGCGTTGCGTCCGTTACGGGTAGGCATTACACAATCGAACATATCCACGCCAAGTGCTATACACTCCAAGAGATTCCACGGGGTGCCCACCCCCATCAAATAACGAGGCCGGTCAAGGGGCAGGTGTTCACAAGACCACCCACAGATATCATAGAGCTGGGCTTCGGGCTCGCCCACACTTAATCCTCCTATGGCATAACCACGGGTCTCTTTACCACAAACATACTCGCAAGAGATCTTACGCAGATCACGATATACGCCGCCTTGTACGATTGGAAATAAGTTTTGTGTATACCCATACGGGTCGGGGGTCTCTGAAAATCGTTTAACACATCGATCGAGCCAACGATGGGTCAGCTCCATGGATCGCTTGGCATAGATATGATCGCTGTCGGCAGGCGGACACTCATCAAAGGCCATCACAATATCGGCCCCGATGGTTCTTTGGATATCCATGACCGACTCAGGCGTAAACAAATGAGCACTGCCATCGATATGAGAACGAAAAGTGACACCCTCTTCGTTGATCTTTCGCGTACCGGAAAGAGAAAATACCTGGTAGCCGCCACTGTCGGTGAGCAAACTTCGATCCCACCCCATAAAACGATGAAGCCCTCCGGCTTGTTGCAAGACCGCCGTGCCGGGGCGTAAGTAGAGATGATAGGTGTTTCCCAAAATAATGGGAGCATTCACATCGCTAAGCAATTGCTGTTGAGTAAGTGCCTTCACCGTGCCGGCGGTTCCCACGGGCATAAAAACAGGGGTGGCAATCTGACCATGATCGGTCGCTAGGGTGCCCGCACGGGCCTTACCCGATGGATCGGTTTTCTCTACTTGAAATTGCAATACAGCCATGAAGCCGCAAGATACAAGTATCTTATTATCTTCGCCCCCATGTTGATGGCAGATTGGAGCACTGTGCTTCTTATTGGTTTTGGCTTGGTGGCCTGTATACAAATTTTTTATTACGGCTTTTTCTTTAGCCGCGTTGCTTTTCACCGCCCTCCCACACGAGAACAATACCGACAACACCCCGTGTCGGTCGTTATCTGCGCCAGGGACGAGGACGAGAACCTGGCCCGTAATCTGCCCGGTGTATTAGTTCAACAATACCCCAGTACCAAAGAAGTGATCGTGATTAACGATAACTCCACCGATGACTCGAAGTACATCTTACAAGAGCTCAAAAAAACATTCAAACATTTACAGGTCGTAGAGCTGCAGCAAGAAGCCAAACTGATCAGTGGTAAAAAATATCCGCTATCCATTGGGATTCGCGAAGCCAAACACGAGATCTTATTGCTAACCGATGCCGACTGTATCCCGGCCAGCGAGCACTGGATGCAAAAGATGCAAGATGCCTACACCGAAGACACCGAGATCGTACTGGGCTATGGAGCCTATCATAAAACGCGCGGATTGCTCAATAAACTGATCCGCTTCGAAACCTTTCATACGGCCCTGCAATATCTATCCTATGCTTTAGCTGGTATTCCCTACATGGGCGTGGGCCGCAATCTCTCGTATCGAAAAGACCTTTTTTTACGCAATAAAGGATTTTCTTCCATCAACCACATTCCAAGTGGAGACGACGATCTCTTTATTAACAAGGTAGCTACCGGAAAAAATACAGCGGTTGTTATCGATGCAGAAGCGATCACTCGCTCGGTGCCCAAGACCACCTGGGGCGGATGGCTACGACAAAAGTCCAGACACTATACCACGGCCAAGTATTATAAGCCCTTGCATTCTTTTTTACTGGGACTTTACTTTTTTTCACAGTTCTCGTTTTATCCTTTGCTGGTGGCAGCTTTCTTTCTTTGTCCCTGGCCTTATGTTGCCGCCGTGGCGGGCATAAAACTAGTGTGGCAAGCGATCGTATTGTACCGGGCCATGCGTAAACTCGACGAAAAAGATCTCTGGCCTTGGTTTTTGCTATTAGATATGTGGATGTTCTTTTACTATCTGATCTTCTTTCCGGCTTTGTGGAGAAGACCGGCTAAAAGCTGGAGTTGAACCATGACCTCACTTTCACACCCCTCTTCTGCTGGAATGGCGCTAATCGAAAAATACTTCAGCGACTTTACGCCCGTGCAGCGTCAGCAGCTTCAACGCCTGGAATCTCTTTATCGCGAATGGAACGAAAAGATCAATGTGATCTCCCGAAAAGATATTGATGCCTTATACGAAAAACACGTCCTGCACTCGCTTAGCATTGCAGCAATATTCTCTTTTGCAGCAGGCAGCTCGGTACTCGATCTAGGTACCGGTGGCGGCTTTCCGGGTATTCCCCTGGCGATCTATTTTCCAGCGGTGCGTTTTCACCTGGTAGATAGTATCGCAAAAAAACTAAAGGTCGTAGAGGCCATCGCTGAGCAACTGGGGCTACAAAATGTAACGGTACAGCACACGCGTGTAGAAGAAATAAAAGGGAAACAGGTCGATTATGTAGTATCTCGTGCCGTAGCGCCGCTCGGCGACCTATGGCGTTGGTCTAAACCCCTATTGCGTACCCGCTCTTCGGTGGAAGGCAATAATGCACCGACCGGATTGATCTGTCTTAAGGGAGGCGATCTGGCCGCCGAGATCCAACAAAGCGGTACGAGACCGCATTCGGTAGATATTCATACCCTATTCAGAGAAGAATTCTTTCGCGAAAAATACTTGCTATACGTTCAACGTTAATCGACCTGCAAGGGTTTCGACGAAGACCAGTCCAACTTCAGCACATTGTTCTTGCGATCGATATCGGCCATCCGTTGCGAAGGATCGATCTCGATCTGTGAGATCTCAGTCAACTTTCTGGTTGTACTGATCGTATAGGTAGCATGCGTCCATTTCCAAGCGGGGTAAGTTTTGGGCAAGCGTCCCTTGTCCTCGGGGGCTTTTTGACCGAACATAAGATCGAGCGGAACATAATGGGCCTCACGCGTTCCATCGGTAAAATTCAATTGTAGATCAATGGGCATTGGCATGAGCCCCACTCGCTTGATCCGGACCTGCGTACTGCCATTTTCTTCCCAAACACTGTCTATTGCATAGTCGATGGTCTTAGTTGAATGGATCCAGTAATCTTTGTACCAATCCAATTGCAGACGACTTCTCTTCTCGGCCACACGAATAATATCATTGGCCGTTGGATGGCGAAATTTATACTGGTCATAATAATCCAGTAAGATCTGATCGCGTGTAGCCGCCCCAACAATATACCCTAGCTGCTCCATAAACACCGCCCCCTTTGAGTATACAGCAGTGGAATAGGCTGCATTGGTATTATAATGATCGGCATGTGTAGTAAGGGGCTCCTCCCTACCGCTCTTGGCCAAAGACACATACCCTCTATACGAGCCCGCATGCGCAAACCCGGTATCGGCTGCTAAAAATGCACTCACACGATCTTCGGCATAGGTAGTAAATCCTTCATCCATCCAACCATACAGAGATTCATTGGTAGCCAACATACCTTGATACCAACTGTGCATCCACTCATGCAACCAGGCTCCGGGACCGATCAGTAAGGTAGACATGGGATACTCCATTCCTCCATCGCCCCCGTGAATAAAAGAGTATTGCTTGTATGGGTAACGACCAAAATGCTTTTCTATAAAAGGCAGGGCCTTCTTAGCATCGTCAAGAATTTTTTCCCATTCTGCGGCTTTCACATTGGTGGGCTTATACAAAAGATGTAGGGTCAGTTCGCTTTGCGCCAACCCGCCATTGCGCGCCGCGGGAATACTATCTCGCACTTTGACGGCACGATGCACGTACTCCGGATCGGCCGCCCACATAAAATCGTGCACCTGCGGAGCATAAAAATGCCAGGTCAACTGATCGCCCGCCGGTCTGCTGACCACTGAACCGGGCTTTTCGTAACCATGTCCGATCTGCTGCGGGTTTTGCAAATAACCCGTGCCGCCCAATATATAATTCTTATCCATGGTAATACGAACATCATAATTACCCCAAACGCCATAGAACTCGCGGCCCACGTACGGATTGGGATGCCATCCATCCTGGTCATAGGCGCAAAGTTTGGGATACCACTGGCTCATTGAGTAACGCACTTTAGTGGTGGGATTATCACGACCACTTCGTCTGATCTGCAAGGGAACCTGCCCCTCAAAGGCCAGCTCAAGCATTACTTTCGATTTGGGCAAAATGGGCTTGTCGAGCGTTACTTCCAAGATCGTTTCGTGCGTTTGTGATTGTTGTGGACGACCGTTCATCTTAACCCACAGTACTTTTTGTTCGCCATACTCCTCGGGTTTTAATTGGACGATCCTGTCCTTGACCCGACCATCCCAGTCTTGCCCACGCCCGATCTGTATTGTCCCTTGGCGACGACTACGGGTATCCATCATACTACCAGGACGAAAGGCATTAAAATAAAGATGATAATAAAGTTTATCGAGTGTGTCGGGCGAATTGTTCCAATACTCCAGCTGTTGGGTACCGCTAAAGCGATTGGTTTGTACATTCATTGTTACGTCCATTTTGTACTGCACCCGCTGCTGCCAGCTGTTGCTTTGTGCCAGCAAAGCGCTGGTCAACACGGTAAAGAGCATCATGGTTAAAATGATGGGTCGCATAGCGTTTCATTTAATAGGTCAAGGAAGACCGCCCACTACCAGCACGATCTCTCCTTTTACTTTTTTATTGGTAAAATGTGTATGACAGTTCCGAAGGGTTCCCCGAAATTGTTCTTCGAACAGTTTGGTCAGCTCCCGGCTGACACTACAAGATCGGTCTTCTCCAAAGACGGTGCAAAATTCTTCCAGTGTCTTGCATAAGCGCTGGGGCGATTCATAGAAGATCATCGTGCGCTCTTCGGTAGCCAATTGCTTCAAGAGGGTTTGTCGGCCTTTTTTCAAGGGCAAGAATCCCTCAAAACAAAATCGGTTGCTGGGCAGTCCGCTATTGACCAAGGCAGGGACAAAGGCCGTGGCACCGGGCAAGGTCTCTACTGCCAACCCCTCTCGAATACAAGCCCTGATGAGTAAAAAAGCAGGATCGGAAATTCCAGGCGTACCGGCATCAGTTACCAGCGCCATCCTCGTTCCCGCAGCCAGTTGCTGCAAGAGCTGGGGCACCAATTTATGTTCATTATGCTGATGATAGGCCGTTACAGGACGCTGGATAGAATACTGCTTTAACAAGACAGCGGTAGTGCGCGTATCCTCCGCTAAAATAAGGTCGACTTTGCGCAACACATCGAGTGCGCGCAGGGTGATATCCTTTAAATTACCAATGGGAGTAGGCACAATGTACAGCGCAGCAGGAGGACGACTCTCATCGGCACTCGTGCCCAGCTCAGTAGTTATATCGGCCGTCGCTTTGTGCACCTAATAAAGTATTTAACAGACGAAAGATCAGGCCGGGCGGCAACTAAGCTCAAAATATTCCATAACAGGATTTGCCAGTAATTTTTCGGCCGCCGTACGAGCCATTTGCGTGGCCTGATCGGGCGATTCAGCAGCTACCTGCACCGTGATATTTTTTCCGACCCGTACATCCTGTATGGCAGAAAGTCCAAGATTTTCCAGCCCCCCCAATACGGCTTTTCCCTGTGGATCGAGCAACTCCTTCAAAGGCATCACTTTGATCTCTACAATGTAGGTCATGCAAGTTTGTTTTTAAAAAGCAAAGATAAGAGAACATAGAGGACGATAATTAGCGGCAGGGCCAGCCACTGCAGCACTAAAAACATGGGAACCGAAACGATGATCAGCAGGTATCGGGGTTGGTTCTCGCCCCAAGAAAAAGAAGAAAATTTGAACGAAAGCAGGGGGATTCGAGAGACCATCAGCAAAGAAAGCATCACTATGATCGCATACAGGAAATAGGCATTTTGCAAGATTAAGAGATAGGCATTTTGCAAGATCAAGATAAACTTACCTATTTGTTCATTCCAATAGATCAGTGACAGCGAAGAAATAAAATCTATTTGCACATTCCAATAGATCAGTGGCAGCGAAGCAATAAAGATACCCGCCGCAGGAACCGGAAGGCCACTGAACGAGCTCGATACGCTCTTCTCGATATTAAACCGAGCCAGTCGCCAGGCCGCCGCCAACGGAATAAAAAATGCAGGCCATAGCAAGATCGAACTAAGCTCCATGCCATCGGGTTGCTGTGCCCAGGCAAGACGCAAAAAATGAAAAAGCAGCAAGGCAGGAGCCACTCCAAAACTGACCAGATCGGCCAGCGAATCGAGTTGTTTGCCCATCGCCGAATCGGCCTGAAGAGCTCTTGCTAAAAATCCGTCTAAAAAATCAACCAGGGCCGATAGACCAATAAAAAGAGAGACCATCCAGATCTTTTCTGGAATATCAACATATAGTTGTCCGTCGGGTCGGGTCATTACGATCAGATCTGACTGCAAGCCGCTAACGATCGCCATACAGCCAAAGAATAAATTGAGCAGCGTAAAAAAATTAGGGAGTTGCTTAGTCATGCGTTATTTTTTCATCAAGGCCTCAATATCGTCGGCCGAAATGGGAATATTTTTCATCAGATCCTTATTTCCATTGCGGGTAATCCAAACATTGTTCTCGATTCGAACGCCCATTTGCTCTTCTTCGATATAAATTCCCGGCTCGATGGTAAAGACCATCCCGGCTTTAATGGGTTCGGTCTTGGTACCCAAATCGTGCACATCAATTCCAAGGTGATGGGAGATACCATGATAGAGATACTTACGATAGGCCCTGTTTTGCGGATCCTCGTTCTTGACATCCGATTTCCGCAGCAAGCCCAGTTTCAGGAATTGTTGCGTGGCTTCCTCTCCTACTTTGTCGGTGTAATCCACAATGGTAATACCCGGACGCAGAATACTTTTGGCATAGTTATGAACATGAAGACAGGCATTGTAGATACTCCGTTGCCGTTTGCTAAATTTTCCGCTTACGGGTACCGTTCTGGTCAGATCGGCACAGTATCCGCCGTACTCTGCACCAAAATCCATTAGCAAGAGTTCGCCGGCCAAACAAGGTTGATTATTTGAAACATAATGCAGGGTGCGAGCTCTGTCGCCACTGGCAATGATACTTCCATAGGCGGGTCCGGTAGCGCGCTGACTCAAAAAGGAATGCCATATCTCGGCCTCGATCTCGTATTCCATTACACCAGGTCTGATAAAAGAGAGCAGACGACGAAAGGTGGTATTGGTAATATCGATAGCCTGTTGGATCACTGCTACCTCTTCAGAAGTCTTTAGGGCGCGCAGCAGGTTCATGATCCGAGCAGCGCGGTAATATTGGTGCAGGGGATAACGCGCTTGCATCTCATCGATAAAGCGATATTCGCTGGTGCGCAGCCAACTCGACTTTCGGTCGTTCTCGTTGCTGTCCAGACAAATGGTATCAGCCAAATGGACCCAGGCAGGCAAGAGCGACTCCAATTGATCGAGCCAGATGATGGTATCGATCCCACTAATGGCCTGGGCTTCGGCCACCCGAAGACGTTTGCCATCCCATTTTTCTTTGAGCTCATTGGGACGAACCAGCACCAACACTTCGCGATAGCGTTTATCCGGATGATCGGGAAAGAGGATCACCATGCTATCTTCTTGCTCAATACCACTTAGCCAATAGAGGTCGCTATTCTGCTTGAAACCATGCAGGGCGTCACCGTTAGCGGGAAACTGGTCGTTGCTGACAAAAATGGCAATGGTTCGAGAAGGCAATTCCTTTACAAAGCGAGAACGATTCTTGCGGAATAATTCCGCAGGTAAACGATGGTATTTCATGCAACTGATTATTTAGAATAATCCGTACAGCGCAGCATCGACCTTGGTGATGATATCGCCGAGATCTTCGTCGCGTTCGGCAAATTTGTTCTTGTCAACATCGATCACCAATAATTTTCCTTCTTTGTACTCACCGATCCACTTGTTGTAGTACTCGTTCAGTTTCTTAAGATAGTCAAGCCGGATATTCTCCTCATAATCTCGTCCTCTCTTTTGGATCTGTCCTACCAAGGTAGGGACCGAGGCCTGCAAATAAATAAGCAGATCGGGTGGCTGTACCAGGGACTTAAGCGTTTGGAAAAAATGGTAATAGTTATCGAAATCGCGTTTGCTCATCAATCCCATCTCATGCAGGTTGGGGGCAAAGATGTTGGCATCTTCGTAGATGGTACGATCCTGGATGACCGTTTCGGTCCCTTGTTGTATCTCGACCAACTGGCGAAGACGGCTGTTCAGAAAATAGATCTGTAAGTTAAAGCTCCAGCGCGGCATGTCCTCATAGAAGTCCATCAAATAAGGGTTGTGGTCGACATCCTCAAAATGGGGGATCCATTTATAATGCTTGCTGAGTAGTTCGGTGAGGGTAGTCTTACCGGCACCGATATTACCGGCTACTGCGATATGCTTTGGTTTTTTTGCTTTTGCCATGAGAGGTTGCCTGAAAAGGGGCCTTATTTTTTGAAGGGAGTTAAAATTAGGGAAATTCAATAATAATTGAGCCCCATAGATTCTTTGACCAACTGGAGCGTTCGGGCCGCACTCTCACGCGCCTTTTCTGCCCCTTGTCGCATCACGCGTTGCAGATGATCCTTGTCTTGCTGCAGTGACAGGGCTTTCTCGCGAATGGGCGCTATAAAACGGATCATGTCGGCGGCTAATTGAGATTTCATATCGCCATAGCGAATGGAGGCATCGATGTAGGCACTCTCAAATTGCGCCAAGGTGGCGGGTGCACTGACCAGTTGCATCAACTGAAACAAATTGACTATGTAATCCGGCTTAGGCGTATTGGGTGCCGATGGACCGGCGTCCGTTTTAGCCCGCATGATCTTCTTCTTGATCATTTCGTCGCTATCTCCCAGATATAAAGTAGCATACTGATTCTCACTCTTGCTCATTTTACCGGTGCCATCCAACGAGGGTACTTTAAGCAATTCTTCTCCGAAATTAAAGGCCTGCGGTTCGGGGAACACCTCTCCATAGCGGTGATTGAAGCGCTTGACAAAATTGCGAGCCATTTCGAGATGTTGCTCCTGGTCCTTTCCAACGGGCACCAGGGCGGCCCGGTGCAAGATGATATCGGCCGTTTGCAATACGGGATAGGTCAACAATCCGGCATTGATATTGTCGGGATGCTGACGAACCTTATCCTTGAACGTGACCGTCTTCTCTAGTTCACCCACATAGGCCAACATATTGAGTAACAAATAGAGCTCTGCGGTCTCTGGCACATGGCTTTGGCAATACAAGACCGCCTGCTCCGGGTCGAGACCACAGGCTATGTTCTCCGAGAGAACACGATATACATGCTCTTTTAATTCGTTCGTATCGGGATGCGTGGTAAGGGAATGCAAGTCAGCTACCATAAAATAGCAGCTGTACTCCTGTTGCAGACGCACATAGTTGCGCACCGCCCCAAAGTAATTACCGAGGTGCAAAAACCCCGTGGGACGGATACCGCTCATCACAATTTGCTTCTTCTTATCCATCGGCACGAAGATAGCTAAAAGGGATGGGTTATCTTTGTCTCCGGATTCAAAAACTAGCTATGGCAGAAGGCATCATTCACCTGGAGCAGATCAAGAAAAGTTATTTCATGGGCAAGCAGGAATTACCTGTACTGAAAGGCCTTTCGCTGGATATTTTCAAGAACGAGTATGTGTCGCTGATGGGTCCGTCCGGTTCGGGAAAAAGTACCCTGATGAACATTATCGGCTGTCTCGATACGCCGACAGAAGGACGGTATGTATTGAACAATAATGATGTCAGCAAGATGGCCGACGACTCGTTGGCCGAGGTCAGGAACAAAGAGATCGGCTTTGTATTTCAACAGTTCAACTTATTGCCCCGACTTACTGCGGCCGAAAATGTGGCCTTGCCACTTGTGTATGCCGGCATGGGTAAAAAAGAGCGTACTCAAAAAGCCATGCAGATGCTCGACATGGTCCGGCTGACCGACCGCAGTCATCACCGCCCCAACGAACTCTCCGGCGGACAATGCCAACGCGTGGCCATCGCTCGCGCGCTGGTCAATGATCCGGCCATTATCTTAGCCGATGAGCCCACAGGGAATCTCGATACAAAAACGTCGCAAGAGATCATGGATATTTTTGAGGAGATCTACAAAAACGGAAATACCATTGTGATCGTCACCCACGAAGAAGATATTGCCAACCACTCCCGCCGCATTGTCCGGCTGCGAGACGGGGTTATTGAGACCGACCAGCTCAATGCCAAATTCGCCAAAGCTTAAACAAGATATTTTTCTTGCTGACTGAACCTTCGTGCAGGCGCGTTGTTACGTTACTTTGCAGCCCTACACTGCAATTAACGAATAGGCATGGCACTTAAGATCTACACCAAGACCGGAGACGACGGAACCACTTCTCTTATCGGAGGCACCAAAGTGCCCAAATCTCATTTTCGCATAGAGGCCTACGGCACGGTCGATGAACTGAATTCCTACGTGGGTCTTTGTCGTGACCTCTTGACCGATCCGAGTGCCCGGACCATATTATCCGAGGTGCAGGACAGGCTGTTTACCGTAGGCTCGTCCCTGGCCTGCGATCCGGAGAAAGCACCCGGTATGGCCCTGCCCGATCTCAAAGAAGAAGATATTCATCTATTGGAAAAAGAGATCGATCGCATGACCGAACTGCTGCCGGCCATGAAACATTTTATCTTGCCCGGCGGCCAGGTGGCCGTTTCGCATTTACATGTATTACGTTGTATCTGTCGCAGAGCCGAGCGCTGTTGTGTTCGCATGCAATACGAGGGAATCGCCGTAGATGAACTGGTTGTAAAATACCTTAATCGACTAAGTGACTATCTGTTCGTATTGGCTCGTTTTACTGGTCATCAATCCGGCGTTGAAGAGATCATCTGGAAGCCCCGGATCGGCTAATTGTCCAAGAGCATGCCATCTTTCATGGTCCAGACCTTATCGCACTGACCCGCTAATTCTTGGTTGTGCGTTACCACTAAAAAGGTTTGACCGGTTTTATCCCGAAGCGAAAAGAATAGCTGGTGTAATTCTCGCGCATGTATGGAATCGAGATTGCCACTGGGCTCATCGGCCAAAATTATATCGGGTCGATTGATAAGGGCACGAGCTACAGCCACACGTTGTTGTTCGCCCCCTGAAAGAGCAGCGGGCTTATGATCGAGACGATGCGAAAGTCCCAAGGTATCCAGCAATCGAACGGCTTCTTCTTTTACCTCGCCTTTGGAACGACCGGCTATCCAGCCAGGAATCGATACGTTTTCGAGTGCGCTAAATTCGGGCAACAAATGATGAAATTGGAAAACAAATCCAATGTGCTTATTTCGAAAAGCGGCCAGTTTTTGAGAAGATAATCGAAACACATCGGTGCCATTGATCTCTACCTTTCCATTGTCGGGCCTGTCCAGGGTGCCAATGAGGTGCAACAAGGTGCTTTTCCCACAGCCGGAAGGGCCTACGATCGCGGCTACCTGGGCTTTTGGCACTTGCAAACTGAGCCCCCGCAGAATTTCGAGGGTGCCATAACGCTTATAAAGGGAACTTACGTTTAACAATTGTGATAAAAATCTTGATCGAAACTATCAAAAAAAATCAAGCCGTTCATCCAAAAGAACAAAGGTTATTTGGAAAATAGCCCAATCCTACTACATTTGCGCAAAAATAGGCTTCCATTACCTACTAAACGTATCCATATGTTCTGGACATTAGAACTGGCCTCTTACCTCGAAGACGCACCCTGGCCTGCCACCAAAGACGAACTGATCGATTATTCGATTCGTTCGGGCGCTCCCATCGAAGTAGTAGAGAATTTACAGGAACTAGAAGATGAGGGCGATGTATATGAGACCATCGAGGACATTTGGCCCGACTATCCCACACAAGACGATTTTCTATTTAACGAAGACGAGTACTGACCCGTCAGTCTTTCCCCATTTTATCGATCACCTGCTGCGTTACACCGGTAAAGCTGAACCCACCGTCGTGAAAAAGATTCTGCATAGTCACGTAACGGGTCATGTCACTAAATAAGGTTACGCAATAATTGGCGCAATCACCGGACCCTGCATTACCAAGGGGACTCATCGATTCTGCGTATTGTAAAAATCCATCGAACCCTTTAACCCCGCTGCCAGCCGTAGTGGGGGTTGGCGACTGGGAAATGGTATTGACCCTCACTTTTCTTTTTACGCCATAATGATACCCAAAGCTGCGGGTAACACTTTCGAGCAATGCCTTGGCATCGGCCATCTCGTTGTAATCTGGAAAGACACGCTGCGCAGCGATATAGCTCAGGGCCACTACACTACCCCATTCGTTGATCGCATCTAGATCCCAGGCCGTACGCAAGACACGATGCAGACTCATGGCCGAAATATCGAGTGTCTTGGCATTCCAATCGTAGTTCATCTCGGTATAATGCTTGCCTTTTCGAACATTCAAACTCATCCCGATGGAATGCAATACAAAATCGACCTTGCCGCCAAAATGGGTCATGGATTGCTCAAAAAGATTCTTCAGGTCGTCCATATTGGTTACATCGGCGCCAATAACGGGAGCATTGCCGCATAGCGCCGACAACTTATTGATCTCGCCCATCCGCAGGGCCACCGGGGCATTGGTCAGTACCAGCTGAGCGCCCTCTTCGTGACAACGAAGGGCCGTTTTCCAAGCGATGGAACGTTCATCGAGCGCTCCAAATATGATCCCCTTTTTACCTTTTAGCAATGACGTTGGCATATAGATTTGTTTTCAGCTATAAAAATAAGCACTTATTTGCAAGTGGCTTTGCGCTAACGTCCGTTATTCTCTTTTAAGGTTATATTTACAAAAGACCGATCAAAACGATCATGATACGCTGAGTATATGCAACAACGAACTGTCATTACCGGAACGGGTTGTTTTATTCCCCCTGTCGTCAAAGAAAATAAAGACTTTGCCCAACAGTCCTTTTATGGCGAGGAAGGCACGCGTATAGAGGCCCCCGGCAGCGAGATCATTGAAAAATTTCAGGAGATTACGGGTATCGAAGAGAGACGTTATGCCAGCGAAGAGATGAATTCTTCCGATATGGCCATTGAGGCCGCCAGACGCGCTATTGCCGATAGCGGGATCGATCCGGAGCAACTCGACCAGATCATTGTGGCGCATAATTTCGGCAATGTGATCAGCCATACCATCCAAACCGACATCTTGCCCGCCTTGGCCAGTCGCGTTAAACATGCACTGGGTATTCGCAATCCACAGTGTGTCGCTTACGATATATTATTCGGATGCCCGGGCTGGTTGCAGGGCGTCATCCAATCTGATGCCTTCATTAAAGCCGGCGTCGCGCAGCGAACACTAGTGGTCGGCACCGAAACCCTTAGCCGCGTCGTAGACCGATACGACAGAGACAGCATGATATTTGCTGATGGAGCCGGGGCGGCCGTGCTCGAAGGAAGGCCACCCGATAACACGCAAGCCGGCATCCTTTCTTGCAGCGTTCAAAGCCACTGCACCGAAGAGGCCTATTATCTTTTTTTGGGAAAAAGTAATTTACCCGAAGCCGATCCGCATGTACGCTATATTAAGATGAAAGGGCGTAAAGTATACGAATATGCCATGCAACACGTACCGGCGGCCATGAAAGATTGCCTCGATAAAGCGGGCATTCCCATCGAGGCACTTAAAAAAGTATTTCTGCACCAAGCCAACGAAAAAATGGACGAGGGCATCATCAAAAGACTTTATAAGCTATACGGCAAGAAAGAATTACCCGAGCATATCATGCCTATGAACATACACAAACTGGGCAATAGTTCGGTAGCCACCATCCCGACCTTATTCGATATGGTAAAAAAAGGACAGTGGGACGTACACGATCTGCAACCCGGCGATGTCGTACTATTCGCCTCGGTCGGGGCCGGAATGAATATCAATGCGGTTTGTTATCGCATGTAATCGCCCAGTTCTCTGTTTCCTTTATCTTCGCAACCAGAAAATTCTTCTTGTTCTATGACCCTTTCTTACCAATGGTTATTGGATTATCTGCCCGAACCGATACCGGTAGAGCAGCTTAGCGAGATCCTCACTTCCATTGGACTCGAAGTAGAAAAAATAAGTTTATACGAAGAAGTAAAAGGAGGATTACAAGGACTGCTGATCGGCGAGGTCCTCTCTACCGAAAAACATCCCAATGCCGACAAATTAACCCTGACCAAGGTATCGGTCGGAGAAGGTCAATTACTTTCGATCGTCTGTGGAGCCCCGAATGTGGCCGTCGGCCAAAAAGTAATCGTAGCCCCGGTGGGTGCAACGATCTATCCAACCAGTGGTGATCCGCTCACAATGAAAAAGGCAAAGATCAGAGGAGAGGAAAGCCAGGGCATGATCTGCGCGGAAGATGAAATCGGATTGGGTGATTCGCATGCCGGCATCTTGGTCTTGCCCGCAGAGGCCGTACCCGGAACAGCTGCCGCTGATTTTTTTAAGCCTTATCGAGATACGATCATTGAAATAGGGCTTACACCCAACCGAATGGATGCCATGAGTCATTGGGGCGTAGCGCGTGACGTATGCGCCTATATGAATCATCATCATCAAAAAAATTGGCAACCCCGCCTTCCGGCCCGATTGTCTTTTTCGGACCAAAAATCCGTCTGCCCCATACAAGTCACTATCGAAAACCATACCGCTTGTCCTCGCTACAGTGGACTTTGTATCGATGGGATCAAGATTGGCCCCTCGCCACGCTGGATGGTGCAACGACTCAAAGCCATTGGTGTAAAGCCGATCAACAATATCGTAGACATCACCAACTATGTTTTACACGAGACAGGACAACCCCTGCATGCCTTTGATCGGTTGGCTATAGAAGGCGATCAGATCGTAGTCAAAAATCTGGATGCGCAGACTCGCTTCGTAACTCTCGATGGTGTTGCGCGTACATTGAATAGAGAAGATCTTATGATCTGTAATTCAGATCGCCCCCTGTGCATGG
>Ga0078894_10001378_pt1 | contig 17975 bp, 23 predicted proteins | sample LauGreSu1BDMLBSD_2_FD_67506 | JGI IMG/M metagenome (GOLD analysis project Ga0078894, IMG submission 67506) | Freshwater lake microbial communities from Lake Michigan, USA - Su13.BD.MLB.SD (version 4) (version 4) | ecosystem: Environmental > Aquatic > Freshwater > Lake | place: Lake Michigan... | reverse complement strand
ATTGTTTGCACCGATGAATGATGGAACAGCAAAGTCGTATACATATTCTTCAACTAACCCAGTTGCCGTAGAACTAGCGTGGCCGACCTATGCGCCTACTATTTCCCACTGGGGCACATCAGCAATCATGGATGGTCGTTACGACGACGACAAGTCGCTCTTGTTCACCTACGGTATGACCACTGCAACTGCTATTGCTTCTGGAGCAACTAACTGCCTTCTTGCTATCCGTGTTGCACCTTCCGTTGATAACGGAACCTCGGGTTCTTTTGGTAGTCGTGAATTAATCAATCGCATGCAGTTAATTCTTCGCGCTCTAGATATTACGACCACCACTTCTGGAGCAAACCTACTGATTACGGCAGTCCTAAATGGGACACCAAGCGTTGGTGCAACATGGGTAAAACCAGCAACAGTAACTTCTAGCCTTGCCGAAGTTGCTGACTATGGTGGATTGACACGAACGATTTCGGGTGGAGAAACAACTGGTGGTTTCTTCGTAGGCACTGGCGCCAACTCAATTGACCTATCAACCGTTCGTGACCTCGGCAACTCTATTCTGGGTGGAGGGAGTACGACAAGTTCTACCGCAATCTATCCAGACGGTCCAGACACACTTCATATCATGGTGCGTAATCTTGGTACTTTATCGGCAAACGTGTTCGCACGTATTTCGTGGACGGAAGCACAGGCATAATCATGGCTATTGACTTTCCTAATACCCCCGCAACAAACGACACACACACTGATTCTGGTAAGACATGGAAGTACAACGGCTATGCGTGGGTACTACAAACAATCCCAACCGCTCTTGCTAATGGGTCTATCGCTTTAACCCAACTTGCTCAGGGCGGAGCGACCACTGGACAGGCGCTTGTGTGGAGTGGCTCCGTATGGGAACCTCATAATGTGCTGCGAGATAATCTGATTAAGTTCTACATGGAGGTCATCTAATGGCTGTTACACAAAAACGGCTTGGCGGTCCGAGCCAGTTGACGGCTTCAAGCGCCGTCTACTACACGACACCAATCAATACAACGACAATCGTCAAGCAAATCATTTTGACAAACACTACATCGTCATCCAAGACGGTAACCGTCCGCCTAAAGCCACTAAATGTGGCAGAAGCAGCAACACACGACATCATTAGTGGTATGACAATTAATGCTAACGAAACCATGGCATTTAACTGTTCGCTCGTTCTTAACAATAATGGTTCTACAGCAAACGCAACAAACAGTGACCAATTGACGGCACTGTGCAGTTCAGCAACTTCCGTCAACATTACAGTTGTAGGTATTGAAGAGGCATAATGGCTGGAATGGTTCGCTACCCGGCGTTGAACGCCATGGCGTCCTTCATTGACTCTCCCGATGCTGTTTATGGTACGGGCAATGATGGAAGCGTAACAATGGATGGTTCATCCATTGTTGTCGGAGTGACCCCGTCGTCAAATGTCTACACCATGGCACGAGACGTGTATTTTTACAATCTCACCATAAATTCTGGAGTTCGCCTAAATCCAAACGGATATCGGGTATTTGTCAAGAATCAGTTAACACTCGGGAGTAGCGCAACAATCGGTTATACGACAGGTTTTGCTTCTGCTGGCTCTATTCAGCAAGGTGCCCCAGCAAACACTTCAGTTACGCACAGTCTTGGCGGGCAAGCGCAAACAGCAACACGCACAACACCAATTGCTTCACTCGGTGGTTCCGAATACTTTCAACAACCATTACAAGCAATAGATGGATTCTCCATTACTGCTTCTGGCGGACCGACATTTTTGCGCGGTGGTGCTGGAGGCGTAGGTCAGGCAGGCGGAGGGGTAGTAATTCTTGCTGCCCGCTATATCTCTGGACCAACATCTGGAAGCGCAACAATTTCCGCTAAAGCAACATCGCCTGCTGGTGGAGGGGTAATCCTTATTGTTTCATCTGGGGCTGCACTTCCCGCAACTGTAACAACGGACGTAACTGGGTTCGCGGCTGGCACAGTTAACTACATGCAGTTGGTCTGAGATGGCTGCTGTTGAGCGATACGGAACCCCAAGTCCAGTCCAGAGGGCTGGCAATGACTCGGTATATGGTAGTGGCGCATTAGGTAATGTCACCCTAAGTGCTGGGGAAACAGTCATGTCGCAAGATATGTACTACAACAATCTCACTGTCCCATCTGGCTCGTTTCTGAACACGAATGGGTTTCGTGTTTTTGTAAAAAATACTTTGACATTAAATGGAATTATAGGCATTGCTACTAGTTCTGGTGTTCTTGCTCTAGAGCCATCACCTGTTGCTACTGGGACAGTTGCTGGCACTACATCAAGTAATGCTATTACATATCGTATTGGCGGAAAAAGCGGTGGTGGGACAGCGGACGGTACCAGTCTTATCCCCGCAGGAATTTTATATTCACTGGATGTGGCTACAAAAGGTTTATTTATTGACCCAAACGACAACCAGCCAAAACGGCTAATTGGCGGTGCTGCTGGTACAACTGGCAGTCAGGGAACAACCTTCCCTGCGCTGACCAATTCCGATACGTGGTCTGGCAAAACTGCTCCAACATCGTGGCCTAGTCAATCGGGTAACGCTGGTTCCGCAGGAAACTCTGGTGGCGCTGGAGGAGCAGGTGGGGCAGGGAACCTAGGTGGTCTAGGAGGGCACCCCCCACATGCTCATACTGTTGGAGTGCCTGGTGGAAGAGGAAACGCTGGCGCCGCAGGAAACCCAGGCAACGCAGGAAATCCTGGCGGCACAGGAAACGCGGGAAACCCTGGTACTGTTGGCAACCCTGGCACGGCGACTGGTGCCAATCCGAGTGTTGGTGGCGCTGGAGGTTCGGGTGGGCAAGGTGGCGGGGTAGTCCTAGTTGTAGCAAAAACCATTACTGGAACTGGAACCATTCTTTCATTAGGTATTTCTGGTACTACTGGTAGTTCTGGGACTACTGGTACAGGAGGTACCGCAGGTAACTCTGGTTCTGCTGGAACAGCAGGAAATACTGGTACCGCTGGCAACGCTGGCACCGCAGGTAATACAGGTGCTAATGGCAATACGGTACCTCATCGGTCGGATAACCCTACCCACGCTCATCACCGAGTGTCATCTGGTCATACGAACTCCCAGAACGGCGGCGGAGGGGGCGGTCATGACTCAGAACCGGGTAACGGTCCGCAAGTTCACCACGCTCACCTGAGTCAAGATAGGCACGAGCAGCATCGTGGTTCGCGACTTCATTTCCATATGCCTCACGGCGGGAACACTATAAATCATAACCCGCCTGTCGTTACAAGCAACAAGCCATTAACGCACGGCCCTGGAACCGTTTTTCACAATCCTGCACACATTCACCATGCTGGCGGTACTCACAACCCTCACCATGATGCACCCCATGGACATAACCACCATACGCATAGCGACCATGGTGGCAGTTCTCACGGTCCTCACACTTTCGGACCGCATCACGGTGCAGCAAACGGGCAAGGCAATAACGGAACGCACGCCTACTACTATTGGGCTGGACACCACGGAATTCAGCATGCGGGCGGTCCTCATTACCATGCCGCTGCAGGCAAACATATTGGCTCCCCGCACACGCATACCCACTATACGGGGGGTGCTGGAGGTACTGGAGGTGCTGCGGGTAATGCTGGCGCTGCAGGGACTGGCGGTGCGGGGGGAAATGCTGGAGTCGCTGGACCAGGTGGACTTGCAGCGCCCGCACAACCGCAGGGCGGCACAGGCAAACGCGGTGGGGCAGGTGGAGGAGGCGGTATCATTGTGGTTACCGACAACACATCGCTAGGAAGTGTTAATACTAGTGTCGCTGCTGGTTTGACTGCTGACTCAGATTTCAATACAGCCTCATCAGGGTTTGTATACTTAATTCAGAACACTTAGGAGACAAAATGCCTTTATTTGATGAAATTGACAAAAAACAGCGGTTGCAGATTCTTCGCGGAACGTATAAATCTTTGGAAATTGAACTTTTTGAAGTTTTAACGCGCCTTGGAGTTGACGCTGATGAATACGCATTTGGCGAAAATCCTGAATTTGCTGAATCTGTAGATAACTGGAACAAGCGTCGCGTTATTGAGTTAGAAACAACCTTGGCTACAATTAAGGCAAAAATTGACGCATTGGAAGCATAAATAATGCAAAGAGTGTTTTACGTTCCTGCATCAATGACTATTAGTACTGAACTGAGCGAACAAGCAGAATCGCTCGGTCTTTCTGTGATGCATGGGGAAAGTGCTCTATCACGCTACGTTGAATTTGACCGCGATGTAGCGCAGGCTATTTCTTTGCCTTCCGAAAAAATATGTCTTTTCTTTAATGAAGTTTCAATCATGCTTCACCAAAGCATTGAAGTAACTAATGATTTTGTTGATATGCGCGACGGTGTAACTCTAGTTTTGAACGGCTCAAAAATTATTGACCCGCTGATACTAGAAAAACACTATGCACGCTATGCGATTGAATGCACTGGGTACGGTGTTCAAGTGTTTGACATATTTGATAAATCTATGCGAGTATTGGAGCACGGTGAGTACTATGTCGTTAACCCTGAGTAAGCCAGCCCCCTGCATTTTTGTTTATGAAAACGCTCTCAAAGATGGCGAAAAGTTTATTTCTATGCTTGAAGAGCAGACCAATGACGAGTGGTCGCCGTTGTCATGGGATTATTCAAAAACTGGAAGTGGCACTGTTAGTGAATATCGTTCATCGCGCATATGTTCACTAATAGACATTACGCAACCTTGCCCCAGTACGCCTATTTCTGATTTGTTGAACAAATCCATTCTCAAAGACATAGAAACATGTCTTACCGACTATACGACCTACCATGGGATTGCTGCGCTTGTTGGCAATGAAGGTTGGATTGTCCTGAAATACGAAGGGCACGCTCAGTACCGTACGCACTGGGACCACGCACCAGACAACACCAGAACTCTATCAATAGTTGCATTCCCTTATTCAACAGCAGAAGTTGGTGGAGAATTGACATTCCCTCATTTTGGGACAACGATTAAACCAGAAACAGGTTCAGTGATTATATTCCCATCAAACTTCCCTTATACGCACACGGCACACCCTGTTGAAGATGGTATTAAATATTCATTGGTTACATGGTTGAGGTAGCGATGACTGACCCAAATTTACCAGCCGATAAATTCGCATGGCTTGGCAACCCGCTTCCGCCAGATGGTATTGCCGCCCCTGAAGACAATCCAGTACCAATAGTCAGAGAGATATTGCCACCCAACCAAGTAACAGGGGCGGATGAAGGTCTTGGCATATTCAGGTGGCTGATGGCAGACGAGAATGAACGCCAAGAAACATTGTCGGGGTGTAGATTGCTTGACAACTTCGTTTACATGGAAATACCAAAGGAAGATGACTGATGGCTATAGCATTTGACTACTCTGATAGTAATAATCATATTTTGGCTTTGACAGCGCAGGTTAAAACATTAATTGATGTTGACTATGATTCCGTTGATGCCACTAACGTTGAAGCATTCAGAGTTGCCGCAAAGGCACTGGATGAACCAGTGCGTAGCAAACTTCTCCATATGCTGAACTTCATTGTTTTTAATAGCCAAGTAAATAGCGTGTATGGAGATGAATGATGAGCGAAATTAATATTGTTACAGTCGGCAACGCGACACATCGCGTGAGTTCATTTTCTTGCCCTCCACAGTTGCCTTCTATTGTTGAGTTTAAAGATTTCAGCCGTGCTATCTATGCTCGCTTAACGGAATCAGATAAATTTGATTTACGTACTTCTTCGCGTTCTGAAGAGTTTCTTGCTTATGGCTTAGTCGGAGCCCCTGGTGGGGAAGATATTGCTCCAGTCGTTTGGAGTTCTCATGGGCAAGCAGAAATGTATGGACGTTTATGTGGCGCAAAGAACGTTTTTATACATAGTGTTCCGTACGCTATTTATTTTGCGGCTCACAACTATGAGAATGTTTATGTTTTAAATTGTGCATCAACACTCATTGCAGGTTCGCACGATACGGCAAGCGATGCCGAAATCACAAACGTGACCACGCTTTCATGGAATAATGCCTATAACAACATGCCCGAACTGGATATGGCTATCGTGATGTATTCACACATCTGTGCTGATGATTCGTTATTTGATGCAATCATGAACGCGATGAAGCCAAATGGCGTAGTTGTTATCCATAACTCAAGCAACGGTGGCGCACTCTATGAGGTACTTGGGGACAAGAAGCCTTTAGACATGGCTGCAGAAGTTTCCCTTTCCGCCTTGCTACACAAAAAAATTCTTGAAAGGGGCGATTTTTTGACGCAACATTTTCAGGGCTGGGTCTCCCACACTGTATGCGTTAAACTGCCATCATGAATAAGGAACATCAACCTATCAGTTTTGGGATTGTCGGCTCTGGAACAGCAGGGCTGATTTCCGCAATCATGCTACGACAGGCTTTTCCCCTGTCTAAAGTAACCATTGTTTCTTCAAGTACCATTGGGATAGTTGGTGTTGGGGAGGGAAGCACTGAACATTGGCGCGAATTTATGAATTTGTGCGACATCCCACTTGAGCAAATGTTGGTCAAAACTGCTGCTACACACAAATATGGAATTCGTTTTGAGGGTTGGTCTGGCGCTTTCCCCAATTATTTTCATAGCGTTTCTGGCGATGAAGCAATTTATGGGTGGGGGCACTACCCAACATATGCTGGCATTTTTGAAAATGGGGACTCATTAACAAGCCAAACCAGCAGTATTGGTTTAGTGCAGAACAAAATTAAGCGCGAAAACCTACATTCAAACACTAACCAATACCATTTTGACACTTTCAAACTCAATAACTATTTTACTGAATTATGTTTCAGGCGCTCTGTAAAAATGATTGATGGGCAAGTCGCAGACATCACGCGAAATACTGAAACAGGAAATATCTCCAGCGTAATTCTTGATACTGGAAGTTCGGTAGAAGCAGATTTTTGGATTGACGCTAGTGGCTTCGCCCGTGTATTGATGAAAAAACTGGATGCTTCCAACTGGAACTCATTCTCCGACTATCTTCTTGTTGACTCCGCGATAGCCGCACCATCAGAATCATGGGCAGAAGGAATACGTCCATACACAAGGGCTATTGCCAAAGATTCTGGCTGGATTTGGGAAATCCCAACACAAGAGCGGCGCGGTAACGGGTACGTGTACTCATCACAGTTTGTTTCCGATGATGAGGCTATTGCAACATTAGAGAAGCAAATCGGACCACTGTCTGTTTCGCCAAGAAGTTTCAAATTTGATGCAGGTCATGTCAAAGAGGTTTGGGTTAAAAATTGCATGGCTATCGGTTTGGCTGCTGCTTTTGTTGAGCCATTGGAAGCGACATCAATCGGCAGCACTATTCAGCAGATGAAATATGCTATTCCTTATTTTGCATCTTTTGAACAAACCCACACAGCATCACAGAAGCATTACAACAAGTTATTCACAAGAATGATGGACAATATCTTAACAATGATTCGTCTCCACTACATCTCGGATAGACGGGATACGCCATTCTGGGTTGCTTGTTCGGAAATGAAAATTAACGATTCACTTCAGGAACTTCTTGACCTTTGGCAGGAAAGAGTTCCATGCCGAAATGACGTCGGGGGCATCAATGGGGAAATGTTCCATGCGCCTCATCTGTTCCACGTGGCTCAAGGGCAAGGCGTACTGAATGCAAAGTCCGCAACGTTGATGATTGACAATTTTAATCTTCGCAAGCAGGTTGAGTTAGATATCTCCAACCGTCGTCATGCTCGTTTCAATCATGAGTTGGTTGACCATCGTGAGTCACTAAATATGCAATTTGAGGATGAAATACTTTGAGTTTACGGAAAATTGAAAAGTACAGCGATATCAAGGTTCCTGAAGGCAAAATTGTTATCGTTCCTTGGGATAATCGTCTTTTAGAACTTCCCCCATACACAAACGATAAGGCTCCTCTTCCTCAGTGGATTAAGGACGCCCCCACCACACAAGGTTCAATTAGGCGATGTGCGGCGACAATGGATTATGTCTCTTCTGGCATCACAATCCCTGCGTGGACTAATTTTCGCTTCAATAAAATTGAAGGTGAAGACTCATGGGGTTTTTCTTGTGACCAGTTTGATGGGCATGGAACAAATGGGTTTGAGCATTTCACGAATCAGCCGTTTGCTTTTGAGCAAACAGGCTCGTGCCCTATGACTAAGGTACGAGCAATGGAGAATGTTGGTTACCCAAAGTTAGTTAACCCATTCAGAATCATTACTGCACCAGGATGGTCAACGATGATTTTGCCAGTTCTTTACGAACCATCGCCACATTATTCCGTTTTACCAGGAATCGTGAATACTGACTATTATCATGAATCAAACTGTGTACTTAATTTGATTGGCAAAGAGTCGTTCACTATTCCATGGGGTGCACCTTTGATGCATCTAATCCCAGTAAAAAGAAGCACGCTTGCGCACAGTGTTGAATTTCTTGACGAAAGTGCATTCAAGTATGTGATTGGTCGCGGATTTGGTTCTGGTGCCCTGAAACCCACTGGTAATGGCTGGTCTTCTAGCCGTCTTTATCGTGCATACAGATTTAGGCGTGATGCAGAACTTGCTGAAGATAGCAAGAAAACAACGTGGTGGAAAACTAAATGATTTTCCCTGCTGGCATCGGTGGCGGTATCGGTTACAAAGACAATGTTTTAAGCGATGCGCTATGTGCTGACATTGTTGAGTACGCAGAAACGCACAGCAACATGATGTACGAAGGTCCGACTCTTGGGGGACTCAACAAGCAGATAAAGAATTGCTACGATTTTTCTTTGTCCTATTACAGCGACTATGCAGAAAACGATGAACAACGCAACGAATTGGCAAATTTCAACAATCTAGTATTTGACTCTTTTTCGCCTGCGTTGGAAGAATACTGTTCCTATTACGAGGGCTTGGAGCATTGGACAACAAGGTACGACACGGGGTATCAGTTTCAAAAATACCCAGCCAACGAAGGGTTTTACAAACCTCATTGTGATGGTGGCGTGTATATGACAGGCTCCACTGCCACAAGAGTTCTCGGTGTCGTTATGTACCTAAATACTGTGCCTAAGGGCGGCGGAACTAATTTCCCACTACATGATGTCACTATTGATGCGGTATGCGGACGTATTTCTTTCTTTCCAGCGAACTTCACTCATCCCCATGCTGGATTGATGCCTCTTTCTTCCCCCAAGTACATCATCAGTACCTTCTGTTACACTTTGCCAACCGCCCCCAGTGTTGATGAGGCAGTAAATAAACTTTCCCTGAATTATGTTGAGGAAGTCAGCAAAACAGATGATGAAATCTAATTTCAACTCTTTACAACATACACACAACTACGGAGTGATAAAATGACTGAGCAAGTAAACCCACAACTCATTATTGATGAACTGGTCAAGCGAGTACAATCGCTAACAATTGAGAACGTTGTCCTGTCAGCGAAAGTGCAAGCATTGACAGACATTGTCAATGCTCTCAACCATTCACATGATGACGAGATGGTTTCAGTAATCGGAGAACCAACGGAGGAATAACAGATGCCCGGTGCAAACGTATTTGCCTACGATGGCACTGGGTATAAGCCGACCGACCGCTCTCGGAGTGCTGGTATCTTCGCAAGAGGAGCATCTCTTTCGGGTGTTATCTATGTCTACCAGTTATCAAAGCCTGCCGCATCCACGGTTGCGACGCAAATTTGGCAGGGCTTCCCTCCCACGCCAAGCCAAGTTACATTCTCACATGGAACTACAGGCGCAGCACCGAACTCCACTAACAGAACCACTATCTCATGGACATGTGACAGTAGTGCGCTTTTGTCCAAATTTGAGATATATCAAAAAGTTGGAACTGGTTCTTTCGTGGCGCTTTCCACGACAATCGGTTCAGGCGTTCGCAGTTATACAGTTGATTCCCATGCCGCAGGTACGTTATATACCTACTATGTTCGTGCCGTAGGAATATCTGGGTTAACCAGAAACGGTGCAGAAAACTCTTTTACGCTATCTGCACCAACCTTGACTGGCGTGTCGCTCGCTGAACTATCTAAAACATCTTCGTCTGCTACATGGAGACTCACCGTTCCTGCTGGAACATTTCAGAAGGTTGACTGGTACCTGTCAACAAACAACACCACATTTACACTTGCTTCTGGAGCAACAATCGGTTCGTCAGCAACGTTCGCTGACTTTACGAATGCAAGTATTTCGGAGCGTACAACACGTTACGTCAGGGCTGTTTTAACCAACTACAGCAACCACGCCACTGGCAATACTGCATCAGTAGCAATCACGACATTAAACCAACCACCTGGCGCCCCATCAATCAGTAGTGTTTCCGCAGTTTCCGAATCAGACCCTGGTGTCGGTGGTGGGTACGGCACATCGGGAGAAGTACGCAAGCGAGTGAATGTTGCTTATTCTCTTGCAGGAGATAGTGACTACAAAAACCATACCCTTTATGTGTATGGCGATAATGGTGCTGGAACTGGACCGAGCGGATATGTAGGCGAAATTAATCGTACAGATGGAGCCAACCGTACGGAAACTGTTACGGGTTTAATGCCAAGCACCCGCTATTGGTTCCTTTTGCGCCAGCGCGATAATAACAGTGGTGAAACAGATAACTCTCAAGGTTGGCAAACGGCGGTCACTCAAGCAGTAATTTCGCGTAGCCAAGAAAATGCGTATACGTATTACAGCGCAAGTGGCGCAACCGATGGTTCGGTTGACGGAAACTATCTCGTTGACTCAGTAACAACAATCCCCAACGAGAGCACATATTCCTCTACTTCGCGTATGTACGACAATGACACCAGTAACTTTTGGGTATCTGGCACTACTAGCACTGTTGGTTCTCCAGACCCTGGTGGTGTTGTTCGTATTCGTTTTGAAATGAGCGACGCGAGCGCCGATTTTTGGGATTACTACATTCGCGGGTTTGACTGGTATTTGCCACAGTCGCACAACACGGCGATTCAAGTGCGCGCAGGAACTGGCGGGTCGTGGCTTGGCTCAGCAGTCAACTCTTCACTCACAGGAAACAGCGACCCATATCTATTTGATGCAGTTAACCCTTCTTCTGGTCAGGAGATTGCTGATTGGAGTGGTTTCGTCGGTTTAGACGACGGCACTTTCCGTGTTCATAACGGTGGCACGAGCGGCGGAACCGCATATTTTGCGGCTCGTTTCTGTTTACGAAACATGAAAGCATATTCAGGTTCCACTGTTTTGCGGGCTGGACTTTCAGAATTGCAAAACGTCTATGTTAAGTACCGCACAAGAGTCTCCAACTATGTTGCAGCGACCTACAGGTACTATTAAGTCACTCTCAAATAAATAGTTTTATTCCTGCTACACTATAGTGGAGGTGTAGCATGGGGCGATTTTTGCGCATAACACGAGCGCTTATTTTTATACCTGTCGCCATAATGGCATGGTTCACCCCAACTGGTGCACGAGCCGCAACCCCTGGTCTCCAAATGACCGTTTACAACAACTTCGGCTACAACGGCTCGCCACCACTTCCCGAAGTCAGTGGACGACCAATCGTTGGGACAACGACAGTTGGGAACGTAAACCAAGACTTTGATGCAAGCCCATACTTCAACATGTACGAGGACTTCATCGTCCAGTACGAAGGACACGTCACATCGCCTGTTGATGCCGATATCAGTTTCTTCCCACCAGCAGATGACGGCACAAAGTTATTCATAGACGGCGTGTTGGTTGACGATAACTGGGTTGACAAGGGCGGTGGTGCAAACCCAACTGAGCCAATCCATTTCAATGCTGGAGAATCCAAGACATTCACACTTTGGTTCTATGAGAACGGCGGAGGAGCATGGGTTGAACTTTATTGGGATTTAAACGGTGGGTGGGAAATAGTCCCAGAATCGGCATTCACCCAAGATTCAGTAACACCAGCGCCCCCATATCTGAATACACCGAGCAATGTGCAGGTGGTATCCGTAACAGATTCAAGTGTTTCTATTTCATGGGATGCTCCAGAACAGTCAAATGCTGATGTTGAGCGTTACGCAATCATGTGGTCATGTGAAACCAACTGGGATGCCGCGTACGTAATCTCCTCCTACACAACCGAGGTGACAATTAACGGAATTAACTCTGGCACATCGTGCATTTTTCAGGTCAGGGCAGATAACGACACGATTCCTGTGTATTCAGAATATTCGCAGTCTGTAAGCGGAGTTACACAGACAACTACTACAACTACTACAACTACAACTACTACAACTACAACTACTACAACTACAACGATTCCTGAAACGACTACCACAGAACCAGAAACAACTACAACGACAGAACCCGAAACTACAACTACTGAGCCTGAAACAACAGTTCCAGAAACAACTACAACTACTGAGCCAGAACCCGAAACTACGACTACAACGGAAGTAGAGGTTCCAGTTGGAACAACAACCCCAGAAGAAACAGTTGAAGAAACGCTACCTGAACCAACAGAACCACCCGAAACAACGCCGCCGACGAGCGAACCAGAGGTAGACGTCCCACAAGATGTTCAAGATGCCGCCGATACAGCCGTTGATGAGATTTTCACGGCATCCACGAATATTGAAGAGTTGGCGGATGCTGTTGATGAACTTGTTGGAGAGGCTGAAACACCAGAGGAATTGGTCGCAGTCATTGGGGCTCTTCTTGGGAAAGATTTAACCGACGAGCAGTTTGATGCCGTTATTGATTCTGTGTTCTCTGAGCCTTTATCGGACGAGAACTTCACTGCTGCTCTTGAATCAGTTTTTGAAGAACCACTCACGGACGAGCAGTTTGATGCTGTCATTACAGCAGTCCTTGATGAACCTATCTCTAATGAACAATTTGAGGAATTGGTTGGTGTTCTTGAATCCGACTCGGTTTCCGAGGAACAGGTTGCTGCTGCTGTTGATGAGATTATTCAGAATGAAATTTCTGAAGAACAGGCTGTTGACCTCGCAACGAGCGAAAAAGTCTTGCAAAGTATTGACGGCGAGCAGGCTACAGAAATCTTTGATGCTGTTGATATCTCGGAAATAAACCCTGAAGAGGCTGAACAACTTGTTGCGGCTGTTCAGGATGCCCCAACGGAAGTTAAAGAAGCATTTGAGGGAGAAATCAACATCTTTGAAGGCGCCGTTGACACTTATGTGCCGCTTGGCTCAACGGTGAGTGTCGGTACACGTCGTGTCGTAGTTGCTGCCGCTGGTGTATTATTTGTAGCACCAACTATTGCGGCTATACCTCCTACAGCCCCAATAAATGGTAGCGGTAATAATAATCCATCACCTAATAGCGGGGGTGCTGGAACTGCTTCGGGGTCGTCTTCAGGGTCAACAGAATCACGCAGGAGGTTTGGTGGCAAATGAAATACGTCAAGAAACTCGTAAATGAAGGTCACTCGCTTGCTTGGACATTGGCTGGAACGGCACTCGTTCTCATCACTCTTTCTGGCGACACCAAATCAAAAGGTCTTTGGATTAGCGGCATAGCCCTTGGCACACACCTGATTGGCGTCCTTGTCAAGAAAGACGAAAACAATGAATAAATCTATTCGCAAAGCAATTCCGCTAATCACTGGAGTGACGCTCCTTCTTCTTGGCTTGTCAATGATTGTTGAAACAGCATCACCTCAGAAAAATGTTGCCTACGCAACAACTGGCGGCGGACCAATCGTCCTTGACGGCATGGACCCTGTTTGCCACTCAGGCTGGGAATCAACTGGGCAATACATTGCGAAAGTCCTAAAGAAAGTTCATGACGGCGCGGTAAACCCAAACAACGGTCGTATCGCTATCGTTGGGTCAAACGCAACAACCACATCATGTGGGTCAACATGGGCAACGCAACTCAGCACACAATTCTTGACTGAATTCACGACCGCACCAAGTGTTGATTTCTACACAACCGATGCCCAAATCAACAGTTTCTTCGCCACAACAATTACTTCAGCATCCCCAGCAGTTCTCTGGATTCCAGACAACTGGAACAGAGGCACAGCGACAGAAGCAATCTTTACAACCAATGCTGAAAAAATTGCTGACTTCGTGAACAGCGGTGGCGGACTATTCGCCAACATGGGCTCGTACGGCTGGTTGACAGCACTTCTTCCGAGCGCAACCTACAACAATGGCGGATGCAACGGCGGTCCAGAAGCGACCGCTGATGGAATCGCAGATTTCGGTCTAACCAACACTCTTGTCGCAGCCTGCTGGCACGGATATTTCACAGGGAATGTCGGCACCCTGAAGACACTTGTTGACTACCCGTACCCAAGTGCCTCAGATACCCGCAAATCTGTCTCAATCGGCGGTGGCGCAGTATCCCTTCCAAGTTCCTTCACATTGGGTATTTCCCCCGAGAATCCTGCCGCTGGCGAAGACCTCGTCATTACCGCCCTTGCGCAGACCTTGGCTGGCGTTCCTCAGGCTGGCGTTGTCGTGTCAGTAACTGTCAGTAGCGGACCAGACGCTGGACAAACCTTCACAGCGACCACTAATGCCTCTGGTGTTGCCACAATTACTGTTCGGACAAATTCAGTCGGAACTGCGGTCTATACAGCGACCGCCACAGTGAATGGTGTCGCCAAAACAGTATCCAAGACTGTTACGTGGAATCCTCCGACAACAACCCTCCCACCTCCAACGACGGTTCCGCCTACTACAGAGGCTCCGACTACAACGGTTGCCCCTACTACAACTGCTGCTCCAACTACGACCGTAGCCCCCACTACAACTGCTGCTCCAACAACTACAGAGTCTCCAACAACAACTCAAGTGGTTATTGAGACAACAACAACCGTTCATGACCATTCAACACATAGTCACGGACCGCTCCCAGATACTGGAAGCAAATCTGGCAGAAACACCCTGTTCGGTTTCTATCTCATCCTCTTTGGGGTCTTCGTACTTTCCCTCTCGTACATCAGGAGAAAAGCATCATGACAATCATTTCTAATGTTCTTCTGCGAATCGTCGCAGTGTTCGCAGCATCAGGGCTCGGCGTTATCGGCGCTGGCGCAATCGCTGGGGTAAGCCTCTGGAAAGCATGTTTCATGGCTGGCATGGCTGGCGTAGCAACTGTCGTAGAAGGTCTTGCTCGCGAATTCCTTGATGACGGAAAACTTGACGCCGACGAAATTAACGGTGTTTTCAATAAGGTTGACAAAAAAGCGCAACCGCAAGTTGCTGAATAATAGGATTGGCTAGTTTGGTATAATGGCTATGGAGCAAAAAACTCCGCACCCAGTATCAAACAAAGGAAAATCATGACACTCCCGTACATCAAACTCGTAGTTCCTACAGCACTTACGAAGTTCAAGAACGGACAATTGCCTGCAAACGTTCTAGGGAAAGTTAAGACTGGCGGGCTCATGTATGCCCCCGTCGCCGAACAATTCAACAAAATGTATGACGCCGCTCTTGCCGCTGGACACAAACTCAAGAATGTGGGCGACTACCGCTCATTTGAAGGTCAACTTGCCATGTTCCGTGACCGCTACGTCCTTGAGAACACAGGTACAGGCGTAACACGTACCTATGAAGGCAAGACATGGTACCTCAAGAAGGGCAAGGCTCCTTCGGCAGCACCAGACCCAACTGGGTTGAAGGGCTCCAACCATGGTTGGGGACTCGCCATTGACCTCGGGTACGAGTCTGGCGGAAAGTTAGTTGGCATGGGCGGTGCGTGCTTTGACTGGATGTGCGCCAATGCTCCAAAGTACGGTTTCTACCTTCAGGGCAATGACCGCAACTCTAAAGAGTTTGAGGCGTGGCACTGGCAGTACTGCCTCGGTGACAAGACCCCAGACGGCTCTGTAGCAGCCGCTCCTGCCGCTCCCGCAGCCGCTCCTGCTGGTGGATTGAAGTTTGATTACCCAGGTACTCCAGTAAAGGAAGGCTCCAAGGGAGACGCAGCGAAACTCGTCCAATCAATCATCGGCGCTAAGCCAGATGGTGATTTCGGTCCGAAGTCAACCGCTGCCCTCAAGGCTTGGCAAACCGCAAATGGTTTAACGGCAGATGGCGTTGTTGGTCCTGTGACATGGAAGAAGATGTTCGGCTGAACTAAACCGAACGACACGCTTCTTTTGGATGCAGTCATTTTTTCAAACTTAGCCATAACAACCTGATGTAGTCTTACCTTATGGAAAAGACTCAGGCTGACGAAGTTTCATGGCACAACGACGGGCATATTCTTGTCTTGCAACTCAGCGCAAGCACTCTACGAATCCTTGAGACAGTTTGTCCTCATGAAGATAGCGAGACTGCCGCTTGCCGTCACGCAGATGCGAAGTGTGCGGTTGAATGGTTTATCACCCGATTTGGATTTGAGTGCAATGTTGGTGTCTGCGCCCCCGAGGAAAGACTTCAGGTTGCATGGGCGTTCGCTGGCGACTGGCATCGCGAACTAGAACAGGGTCAAGTCTGGATAATGCCAGTAAATGATGAGGCTTTTGCCGCTTGGATTGTCACTCAGCAGTAGTGCTATCACTGGCACCTTGCTGGCGTTCTTTTAGTAGGTGCCCGATAACGAGAAATAGCCCTCGTATATCACTGTGATTTTCAAGAGATAAGCCGACAATTCTGTACTCATTTCTTCCATTGACTTTTGTTCTTGCTATGAGCCCATCATCCAGCAGTTTTGCTATTGCTTTAATGATGCTTGATTCTGTTGTGCCAAGAAGAACAGACATTTCTCGCACTGTCAGATTCGGCTTCTGAATTAGTAGCGACAAAACTCTTCCCGCAGGAGTCAATAGACTCGTGACGTTTCTATCTCCGTAGTCAATGACATTCTGTTCCCCAAGAGTAAGAAGAATCTCTTCAACAATTGACGCAATGTCTGCACCCGAATTAATGCCTACTTCAAGAGTTCGCTCAAGAGGAGTACGCAAAACATGGTCTCGTTTATTTGAATAACGTGAAGACATTGAACTCCTAGACACGGACGTAAACATAGTCTATAGTTATTCACGTCCACGTGCGTTTCCATTCGCGCAATTGATGGGGGTAACAAATGTCGGAACTTGCAGAACGGCTGAATCGCTTACAAGCGCAACAAAATCAACCATGCCCAGTTACGAAACTTTTTAACTCCCTAGATAAAGAAACAGCGGATGTTCTTAAGCGCGTAATGGATGGTAAGGCGTCAACACGAGAAATACATAGCGAGTTAGCGTCTGCTGGATACCGAATCGGCAGGGACACAATAGCCGCACACCGCAACGGCTGGTGTCGTTGTCAAGGAGTAGAGCAATGAGCAAAAAGCCAACGAATCTCGCAGACCGTCTTGCTGCGGTGGAAAACAAAGCGGAACACCAAGATGATGTAAAAACCCGAAAGACTCCTCCGGGCTGGGAGCCAGGAGTTGTTTGGGATGGCAAGACTGGAACTATCACTACTGACACTATTTATGAAGCGCCCGAGGATTGGTCAGACCTTCTGCGGGCGCGAGGGCTGGACCCCGAAAAGTACGAAGTTGTAGGCGACACAATCAAATGGTGCTCCTATGACGGCTGGAAAAGAGAGAATCCAGAAGATACTGCAACCAGTGCTATCTGTTACTCCTTTAAAGCAGAGATTCGCCTCAAGTCAAAGAACCGTTATAGCGGTGATTTAGAGGCGTTATATCACGATGTTCGGAAGAAGAAAAAGGGCACTAAAGTCACCCCAACTGGTGACAGCACTTTTGTAGTTGCTCTAAGCGATTGGCAAGTCGGAAACAGAGATGGTGGCGGAGTAGAGCGTCAAGCCGAAAAAATCGCCACTCTCGTAGACGCAATTCCCCAGCGTATTGCGGATTTGCGCCGTGCAGGCAACAAAATCGGGCATATTGTCATTGCTGGATTAGGCGACCTCGCTGAAGGAACCTGCGGACATTACCCAGCACAGCAGTTCAGAATTGAAC
>Ga0078894_10001377_pt1 | contig 17975 bp, 14 predicted proteins | sample LauGreSu1BDMLBSD_2_FD_67506 | JGI IMG/M metagenome (GOLD analysis project Ga0078894, IMG submission 67506) | Freshwater lake microbial communities from Lake Michigan, USA - Su13.BD.MLB.SD (version 4) (version 4) | ecosystem: Environmental > Aquatic > Freshwater > Lake | place: Lake Michigan... | reverse complement strand
GGTGCCGAACAAATTAGATTGGGTGGTGTGATAGTTGGAGGAAGCTGGAATGGTGTTGGAACGGACGCTCAAGGAAACAAAACAACTTGGACTGCAACGCTTGTTGGTCAACTTGCTGCCGCTGCTGATAAGAAAAAAGAAGCGGATTCAACAAAAGCATTAGCAAAAGTTACATATCCATTTTTAGGATTTGGCAATGAAACTATTCCTAGTCAAGAAACAATCTTAATTAAAAATGCTACCGTTTGGACTAGCGAAAAAGAAGGTGTTCTAGAAAATACCGATGTTTTAGTTAAGGGTGGTAAAATCGCAAAGGTTGGTAAAAACCTTACCGATGCAAGTGCAAAAGTAATTGACGGAACTGGAAAACACTTAAGTGCAGGTATCATTGACGAACACTCACATATTGCAGCCCTATCTATTAATGAGGGTGGTCAATCGGTTACAAGTGAGGTTCGCATTGGTGACAATATGAACCCGGAAGACATTAATATATACCGTCAACTTAGTGGTGGTGTTACAACCTCTCACATTTTACACGGTTCGGCAAATACAATTGGTGGTCAAACACAATTAATGAAACTGCGTTGGGGGGCAACGGACGAAGGTTTAAAATTCGCAGGAGCTGATCCATTTATAAAATTCGCTCTAGGTGAAAACGTAAAAAGAACAACCTCCACAAATAATAATCGTTTCCCAGATACAAGAATGGGCGTTGAGGAAGTATTAAACGATGCCTTTGACCGTGCGAATGATTATCAAAAAGCAATGAAATCTAATCCGAACACCAGAAGAGATTTGGAATTAGATGCACTTGTAGAAATTATGAACAAGAAGCGTTTTATAACTTGTCACTCCTATGTTCAAACCGAAATAACTTATATGATGCGTGTGGCTGAAAAGTATGGCTTTAAAGTAAATACTTTCACACATATATTAGATGGTTATAAGGTGGCAGATAAAATGAAAGAGCACGGCGCAACAGCTTCAACATTTTCTGACTGGTTTATGTATAAAACAGAGGTACAAGACGCGATCGCTTATAATGCAGCCATTATGCAAAAAGTAGGATTAAATGTTTGTATAAATTCAGATGATGCTGAAATGGCTAGACGTTTAAATCAGGAAGCGGGTAAGGTGGTAAAATATGGTGGTGTGTCTGAACAAGATGCATTTAATATGGTTACCATTAATCCGGCAAAAGCTTTACACGTTGATGATAAAGTAGGAAGCATTAAAGCCGGAAAGGATGCCGACCTTGTTTTATGGTCAGACAATCCACTTAGCATTTATGCAAAATCTTTATACACTATTGTTGATGGTGTAATTTATTTTGATCGCGAAAAAGATGCTGAGGCAAGAAAAGCGGTAGCTGCCGAAAAAGCACGTTTGATACAAAAAATGCTAGGAGATAAAAGAGCTGGTGCTCCAACAAGACCTGCAATGGCTAGCTTACAAACCAACTTACAATGTGCCGATCACGATGATCGTGATGAAGTGGTAACTATTTACGAAAACGAAAAAAACTAATACATGCAAAAGAAATATTCAACTTTATTTATATTGTCTCTTGCATTGTTATGTAAAGTAACAAGTGCACAGGAAACAATTTATCCTGCAGGTCCTCAACAGGGCACTACCGCAATAGTACATGCAACAGTTCATGTTGGAAACGGTACTGTTTTAAATGACGCAACAGTAGTATTTGAAAAAGGTAAAATTACGCAGGTGGGTGCCGGTATTGCTGCTCCCGCTAATGCTACTATCGTAGATGGTGCTGGAAAACAAGTTTATCCGGGATTAATTTTATCAAATTCTTATTTAGGCTTAAAAGAGGTTGGAAGTGGTGTTCGAGGAAGTAACGACCTTGTTGAAATAGGTGAAAACAATGCAAGCATAAGATCCCTTGTTTCTTACAACACTGATTCTAAAATCATTAATGTATTAAAAGCAAACGGAATTTTACTAGCACATATTGCGCCTGAGGGCGAGCTAATAGACGGACAATCTAGTGTTGTTCAGCTTGACGCATGGAACTATGAGGATGCTGCCTATAAATCAGACATTGGTCAGTTCATCGAGCTTCCTTCATTTGTTGTACGTCAACGAGGTCGTGGTTTTGTACGTCCACCACAGGCGGGAGACCCCGTGAAAGAGGCTTTTAAAAAAATAGAAACAATTAAAAAGTTCTTCACAGAAGCAAGGGCATACTTACAAGAAAAAAACCACGCATCAAACAACTTAAAATTTGAAGCAACGCGCGGTTTATTTGAAGGAAAACAAAAATTATTTGTACGCGCCGACGAAGTAAAACAAATATTAATTGCAATTGATATTGCAAAAGAATTTGGATTTAAAGTAGTTATCGTAGGTGGTGCCGAAAGTTTTCAAATTGCATCCATTTTGGCAGCAAATAATATTCCTGTAATTCTTGGTGCTCAACACGCTCTTCCAAATACGGAGGATGATGATGTAGATCAACCGTATAAATTACCGGCGCAATTAACAAAAGCGGGTGTACTAGTATCTATTAGCGATATGAGTGAAAATACCAAACAAAGAAACCTAAGTTTTAATGCAGGTACCGCTGCAACTTATGGCCTAACAAAGGAAGAAGCATTGAGCACTATAACGCTAAACAGTGCTAAAATACTAGGAATTGATAATGTTACAGGTTCTATTGAAATTGGAAAAGATGCCAACATGGTAGTTAGTGATGGTGATATTTTAGATATGCGCGGAAATCAAATTACAAAAGCTTTTATTCAAGGAAGAGACGTTTCATTAGACAATAAACAAAAACAGCTTTATGAGCGTTATAAATTTAAATACAAAATAAAGTAGTTAAATTTTAATAAAAGAGTTTAATAGAGCGTTTGATTTAATATACATCCCCTTCGCAACAGCGTTGGGGATGTTTTTTTTATTACCTTAGCATTATGTCTAAAAAGCTATATTTACTTGACGCATTAGCGCTAATATATCGTGCATATTATGCACTCATTCGGACCCCCAGAATTACAAGCACGGGTATAAATACCAATGCACAATTTGGATTTACAAACACCCTTCTTGAAATAATTAAAAAAGAAAATCCTTCACACATCGCTGTGTGTTTTGATACTCATGCTCCTACTGAGCGACATACTGATTTTACAGATTATAAAGCGAATCGTGAAGAAGCACCAGAAGATTTATTAAGCTCCTTACCTCATATTAAAGCAATTATTGAAGGCTTTAATATTCCAGTGGTTGAGTGTGATGGTTATGAGGCCGACGATGTAATAGGAACATTAGCTTGGCAAGCAGCGGATTTGGGATATGAGGTTTATATGGTTACTCCGGATAAGGATTATGGTCAACTATTGGTGAAACCAAATGTATATATGTGGAAACCGCCTGCTTTTGGTAATGAGCGTGAAATATTAGATGCTGAAAAAATAAAAGCAAAATGGGATATCGCGCGCGTTGATCAGGTTATAGACATGTTGGGTCTAATGGGCGACGCCGCTGACAATATTCCAGGTATTCCTGGTGTGGGTGAAAAAACAGCCGCTAAATTATTAAAGGAGTATGATACACTCGAGGGCGTGCTTGCAAATGCAGATAAAATAAAGGGGGCAATGGGTGAAAAGGTTCGAGCTGGTGTGGAGTCAGCCATTATGAGCAAAAAACTAGCAACCATCATTACCAATGTACCCGTACAGTTTCATGAAGAGGATTATAAATTATCTGAAAAAAATGTTCCAGCCTTAACTGAAATATTTAATTTATTAGAATTTAAAACACTAGGTAAACGTATTTTAGGAGCCGAGTTTGAAGTTGTATCAGAAGCGGCAAAGGAAAAACAGGTTGATTTGTTTGGAAACGAGGTGAAAGCTCCAAAAGAAAAATTAATTAAAACTAAAACAATAGTATTAGATAGCGATAGTGGAACTCAGTCTGTGCTAGCGCCAAACGATGAGGGCACAGAACAAAATATAAATGAAAACGTTGAAGAGCAGGATGACTTGCCAACATTAATAGTCAATAAAAACATAAACAACACCGATCATAAATATGAATCCGTTGTTGGAGATGAGGCCATAAATAATTTGGTCAACAAACTAATTAAAGAAAAAGAAATTTGTATTGACACCGAAACAACGGGCGTAGATGCCAATAATGTTCAATTGGTTGGACTGAGTTTTTCTGTGAAAGAACACGAGGGTTATTATATTCCTGTTGCTAATGATAGCGATGGGAAAGACGGTGCGCTCTATATTTTAAATTTATTTAAGCCCTTGTTTGAGCAAGACAATATTACATGGATTGGACAAAATTTAAAATATGACTTTTTAGTTTTAAAATGGTATGGTATTGAGTTGAAGGGAAAAACATTTGATACGATGCTTGCTCATTATGTTATTGAGCCCGAAGGCAGGAGAAGCATGGATTTACTAAGTGCTCAATTTTTGGGTTACGAGCCGGTGTCTATAGAAACACTCATTGGTAAGAAAGGAAAGAATCAAGGAACGATGCGCGATGTAGCGCTGGATCAAATTACAGAATATGCAGCAGAGGATGCAGATATTACTTTACAACTTAAAAACTGTTTTGCGCCCTTGATAGAAAAAAGAGCAGTTAGTAAAGTTTTTGAGGAAGTAGAAAATCCGCTTGTTCGTGTATTGGTTGATATGGAATTTGAAGGTGTAAAAGTAGATACCAATTTTTTAAGTGATTATAGTAAAGTATTGGAAAAAGACGCCAAGTTAGCAGAAGAAAGTGTTTTTGAACAAGCCGGTGTAAGGTTTAATTTAGCATCACCTAAACAATTGGGTGAGGTTTTATTTGATATATTAAAACTAGATCCGAAAGCAAAAAAAACAAAAACGGGTCAATACGCTACAGGGGAAGATGTGTTATCTAAAATGGCCGCTAAACATAAAATTGTAGATGATATTTTAAATTTCAGAGAGCTCACGAAATTAAAATCAACTTATGTTGATGCAATACCTGCTTTAATTAATCCTAAAACAGGAAGAATTCACACTAGTTATGCGCAAGCGGTTGCTGTTACGGGTAGACTTAGTAGTACCAATCCGAACTTACAAAACATTCCTATTCGTTCTGAGAGGGGAAGAGAAATTAGAAAAGCATTTGTTCCAAGAGATCCAAGTAGGATATTAGTAAGTGCCGATTATTCTCAAATTGAATTGCGTATTGTTGCTGCAATTAGTGGTGATCCCAATATGTGCGAAGCGTTTAAGCAAGGAAAAGATATACATACTGCAACAGCCGCAAAAGTATATGGAATTGATGAAGCAGATGTTACAAAAGAAATGCGCTACAAGGCAAAGAGTGTCAACTTTGGAATCATATATGGACAGGGCGCTTTTGGTTTAGCAGAAAATTTAGGAATTTCCAGAACGGAGGCTAAAGAAATAATTGACAATTATAAAAAGGAGTTTCCAAATATTCAAAAATATATGGATCAACAAATTAACAATGCAAAAGAATTGGGATTTGTTGAAACCCTTATGGGACGAAAGCGTTGGTTAAGAGATATTAATAGTTCAAATTTTACAGTACGTGGTTTTGCGGAGCGAAACGCCATTAACTCTCCAATTCAAGGCTCGGCTGCAGATATGATAAAATTAGCTATGATTAGCGTGCACCGTGAAATGAAAAAGAAAACATGGGAATCAAAAATGATTTTGCAAGTACACGATGAATTGGTTTTTGATGCTGTTGAATCAGAGCTCGGTGAACTTAAGGAATTAATTCTAAGTTGTATGACAACCGCTATGGTTTTGCCAAATGGTGTTCCAGTAGAAGCTGAAATTGGTGTTGGAAAAAACTGGTTAGAAGCACATTAAAAAAGCTTAGTCTTTTCTTTTATATACCGGCACGGTGCTGCAGGGCTCTCCAAACATGATGCTTTTTACAGTTGGTCTTAGTTTTTGTGTGATAGCGATATAAGCACTTTCTCCAATGGGCGTTTCTCCACATCCTTTTATAACAACGCGCTGATTGCTATAGTCGTTTGCATTAATTTCAATAATTTTTTCTAGCATCAATTGTTCTCTTACCTTGTTTTCGTCGCCAAAATAAACACCCGATGCAAATGGTTGTAAATTAGAAACAATCAACATGTTTGCCCACATGGGGATGATTGCATCTGTTGAGCAATATATTCCCACGAATTTATTTTGGTATAAAGACCAATCAATGGTTTGAAGCGATGCCCTAAAATCTTTTTCTTTTAATATTAATTCCATAAACAAGTATGGCTTAATATCAAAAAGCACTATCTCATTATTGGGTAATAATGTGGTTAAATCAATTGTAATTATTCCACTGTCGGTTACTTTATTTATAATGTTATCCGACATAAATATTAATATAATTTAAATCTGTTGTCCTCTATTTTAGCAATTTTTTTAAGCGAAGCATTTGATCTGAAAATGGAACTTCTTGTTCTATTTAAAAGCTCTTCCTTATATAAATTAAAGTCTACCATGGCTTGCATTGCACCTTGATTATTCACAGATATAACAAAAACACCGGAATTGCCGACAATCGGTGAGCTTGCTTTATTGACAAGCGACTTATTAAAAGCGGCACCAATTATTTTAGGCTCATTACCAATACCAGCTACAATGCTATTTGCAAAGCTTAAGCTGTCGGCGGTTTGAACCAATGCTTTTACATTAGAAGCAATCGCATCGATTGAGTTACCTTTTAATGTTAATTTAATTTTTTCTGCTTTCTTTTGATCACGAATTATTCCTTCTACTCTTGGTCTTGCAGCATCAACACTTGCCAAACCTTGTTTTTCTTCGCTTGTTATCACTGCTACTATATAATTATCTCCGATTTCAAAGGGCTCTGAAACGGTATTAACATCTTTTTCAAACACCCAACGAACCATTTGTCTTGTTTCACCAATACCTTGTATATCAAAATCATTTGCTTTAATTCCTGTTGCCGGTAAAACTTGTTTGTTTTGTTTCACCGCATTTTCATTAAATGATTTTACATCCTTACTATTTGAAACAAATTGAGCGGCTGCTGTAGCGGCTGCATTAATGGTTTCGTTGCTTGGATTGATTGGCTTAGATAAATAAGATATTTTATACGCAGGCCCTTTTGCCGTTTGTTTTAAAATTTCAACATAGTGATAACCGAAGTCGGTTTTAATTACGCCCTTTGTTCCCACTGGATTGTCAAACGCAAAGTCATTAAATGTAGGAACCATTTGTGCTTGTGCAAACATTCCTAAATTACCTCCGTTAGATTTACTTCCATCATCAGAATATTGTGCACACAATGCTTCAAATGATGCACCACCTTTAATAGCTGCGCTTACACTATCAATAATTTTTTTAGCGCTACTGTCTTCTCTAACCTGTTGTCCAGTTTGAGGATTGTTGGTAGCAATTAATATATGTCTTACGCTTGTGCTATCTGACCATTGTTTAACACCTAATAATTTTGCAATTGTATAATTTCTACCATCAACATATGGTCCATATACATTACCCACACCGATACTTAAAACAGAATCTTTTTCTGGAATTTGTAAAGTCTTTCTACTAATATAACTATTATAAGATGGAATTTCAGTACCCACTTTATTTAAATACGATACTTCGTCGGTTGTTGCTTTGAAGGCATCTTTTAATGCATTAATTTCATTTTTTGCATTTAAAGAGTCTTGTGCAGTTGGAGCGGCACTAAAACCTACGTATCCAATATTTCTAGAAGTTTCTTCAACTTGATAAGCAGCTTGATTTTCTTTTAAGTACGTGGCAATTTCATCATTGCTTACTTTAATTGAACTATCTGAAATGGTATTATAAGAAACACCAACAAATTTTATAGAAGCAATACTATTTTGTTCTGCATATTGTTTATCGGCCAACCATTTTGGAATTTGCACGCCTCTAACAACAAGCGCTTGATATTTATTTCTAATTCTATTTTCTAAAGATGGTTCAATATAAATTTTTTCAATTTGATTTATTTGATCTTTGTTCTTACCCTTTTTTATTTGTGCAATTGCATTTTTTGCATCATTCACTTTAAACTCGCCAGTGTTCTTATCAGTAAATTCTTGTCTAAATGGTGATTCATTTCCAAAAAGCACATCTGATAATTCTTTAGTTCCAACAGTTATGCCTAATTTTTCAGCTTCTGTTTTGAATAATAATCTAGAAATTTCTTGTTCCCATAAATAACCAATCATTTGTTCTCTTCTAACTCCCTGGGAAGCATATTGTTGAACTTGTAAGTCTACTTTTTCGTCAAATTCTATTTTGTTGATTTCTTCACCATTTACCTTACCCAAGGTTGTAATATCACTACTTCCATTATTTCGTCCAATACCGTCCTGTAATAAAAAAGCAACCAAAGCAATTGCAATGATTCCAAAAATAATCCAAGCACCTCTTTCTCTAATGTTCTGAATAATTGACATATATAATATAGTTATTAGGAAGGCAAAAATAAAGGTTTCTTTTAACTAAACCTTAGTATAGATAGTATTTTAGCCTGTTTTTATAGATAAAAAATACACAACAATAACGTGGATAAATAAAAAATTCGTGGATATCCCCTTAAAAAGCCAAAAATTATCTTAATAACTATATAATAACTTACAACCATCTTTAAAGTATTTCAAACTTTAGGAAAAAAAAGGATGAATTATACTCGTTAATTAACAGTGTATTAAATGTGTATTGTAAAAGAAAAAGAGATTAATTTTCTTAAATCTTTATTAAAAAAATCATCATATGATATATATACTTACATTCTAGAACCATTGAAATTGATATTAAAGCAAAAGAGATAGAAATATCAATTGTGTATAATTAAGATATTAAGATATCAACACTAGTAATAGTATTAGGGTTTATTTATAAATGTATTATAGTTTAATACTACAACAGAAATTAACAATTCAATTTTATGACAAATTTGGGTCGCAATCTTAAAATACCCTACTTTTATTCCAGTGATCAAAACAAGCATTTTATTCAATTTTTGCAAAATAAATACAAACGTATAAATACTATATTTAGCAAAACTAAAAAATACTAAATTTATTGCTAAAATATTAATTAATTGAAAATCAATAAATTATAAAAAAATAAAGATGAATAAATACATATAACTAATCTAATTAGTAAAAAAATACTAAATAATTTAGTTTATTAACAAATTATCCCTATCTTCACATAAATATTCAAAGAAAACATAAAACGATTAACCATGAGTACTGCAAATGCTGAAAAATTAAAAGCCTTAAAATTAACGATTGATAAAATCGATAAAGATTATGGTAAAGGAAGTGTGATGATGATGAATGAAAGAAGTCAAGAACCTCAAGAAGTTATCTCTACCGGATCTATTGGTTTAGATACTGCTTTAGGAATTGGTGGATTACCAAAAGGAAGAATCATTGAAATATATGGACCAGAATCATCTGGTAAAACAACAGTAGCAATACATGTAATTGCAGAAGCACAGAAAAAAGGTGGTATGTGTGCAATTATTGATGCTGAACACGCTTTTGACAGCGCCTATGCAAAAAGATTAGGTGTTGATGTTGATAACTTATTAGTATCACAACCAGATTATGGAGAACAAGCATTAGAAATTGCAGACCGTTTAATTTTATCGGGTGCTATTGATGTAGTGGTGATTGACTCAGTTGCAGCCTTGGTGCCTAAGAGTGAGTTAGAAGGCGAAATGGGCGATTCTAAAATGGGATTACACGCGCGTTTAATGTCTCAAGCATTAAGGAAATTAACAGCTACAATAAATAAAACAGGCACTGTTTGTATTTTCATTAACCAATTACGTGAAAAAATTGGTGTAATGTTTGGAAATCCAGAAACAACAACCGGTGGTAATGCATTAAAGTTTTATGCTTCAGTTCGTTTAGATATAAGAAGAATGGCACAAATTAAAGATGGTGATGAAGCAATAGGAAATAGAGTTAAAGTTAAAGTGGTAAAAAATAAAGTAGCCCCTCCTTTTAGAGCCGCAGAGTTTGAAATTATTTTTGGAGAAGGAATTAGTAAAATTGGTGAAATTATTGATATGGGTGTTGAATTAGAAATAATCAATAAAAGCGGATCCTGGTTTAGTTATGAAGGAAATAAATTAGGCCAAGGGCGTGATTCAGTAAAAACAATTTTACATGATAACCCAGAAATGGCAAATGAAATTGAAGCAAAAATCAGAGCAAAAATTGCAGCAAAAGTTGAAGAGGCTGCAAATAAATAATATTTATCCTGTTTTTTAAAGGTTAGTAGTTACAAACCGCATCATTTATGGTGCGGTTTTTTTATATTTATAAAAAAAATTGATTTATATTTTAAAACAATTAATTAGAGCAGCGCTATGGTTGTTTTGTAGTGATATAAATGTTAGAAATAAACACTTATTAAAAAACAAAAACCCATTACTTATTATTGCAAATCACCCAAATTCTTTTTTAGATGCAATAATTATCGCGGCACATTACAAAAGACCATTGAATTTTTTAGCAAGGGGCGATGCATTTACTAAGAAACACCATCGTTTTTTACTAGGCTTGTTAAAAATGATACCCGTTTACAGATTAAGAGAGGGTAAACAATATTTACATTTAAATGAATATGCATTTACAGAATCGGTTAGATTAATTAAAAAAGGAGAAGCAGTATTAATATTTATAGAGGGTAACTGCACAAATACCCACAACCTTCATCCGTTTAAAAAAGGAACGGCAAGAATTGTAGAAAAATTGAATGAACAAAATATTTATTATCAAATTCATGTTGCAGGAATTGCCTACAATCAATTTAGGGGCATAGGTAAAAAAGTTAATTTAAGTATTAGTGAATTTAATTATGATACACCCCTCAAAACAGCAAAGGATAAAATAGAATTTAACAAAGCAGTGTTTGATTCACTTTCTGTAAATATTTTTCCACCCATACAGCAAACAAAAATTTACAAAACACCGCTTTATTATTTTCATTATTTATATTATAATCTAATTCACAATTTTGCACATTACAAAACAAAAGGAACGGTTTTTTATGATTCTGTTTTATTTAGCCTACTATTATTTACATATCCCCTGTATTTATTTTTAATATTTTTTGTGCTTAACCTTTTTGGTTTACCATTAACAATAATATTTGGTATCTTGTTATGTATTCCATTGCTAAGCAAATTCACAATCGACACAATTTAAAAAGCGTTAAATAAAAGTATAATGAAAAAAAATTTCCGCAAACTAGAGCGCCGAAAAAAAATTGCCTTAATTGCACATGATAATAAAAAAAGAGACCTCATTGAGTGGGCCATTCATAATAAAATTGAATTATCAAAACACTCATTGGTGGCAACCGGCACTACCGGAAAACTAGTAGAGGAAGCGCTTGATCAGCCTGTTGTTAAATTATTAAGTGGGCCCCTAGGAGGAGACCAACAAATAGGCGCGATGATTGCCACTGGCGATATTGATGTTGTATTTTTCTTTTTCGATCCTATGGAAGCACAGCCACACGACAGTGATGTAAAGGCGTTATTAAGACTAGCAGTAGCGTGGAATCTTCCAATGGCCTGCGACAGAACAACAGCTGATTTTTTAATGACTTCTCGCTTTATGCAAGAGGAATATGAATATGAATTACCCAACTATACACATTATTTAAGTAGACAAATTTAATTAAGCATACACATGAAAAAAAAATTAATCATTCTTTCTCTATTCAGCCTTACAATTACAAATTTAAAAGCCCAATCAAATTTATTAGGTTTTAAATCCAGTGAGCATGAAATTAAAAACGAAAAGTTTTTTGATGCACAATTAAGCGCCACCAGGGTCGGAGAAAACATTAAACTACTTTCATCTGTTCCACACCATGTTGGTTCAGTCGGCGGAAAATTTGTAACCGATGAAATTGTAAAAGTTTTTAAAGCGGCGGGCTGGGACACAAAAATTGAAACCTATCAATTAATGTTTCCAACACCCATTACAAGAACCCTTGAAATGTCTGGTGCTACAAATTATAAAGCAAAATTAAAAGAAACACCTTTAAAAGAAGACGCAACAAGCAATCAAGCCGATCAACTTCCCACCTACAATTGTTGGAGCGCTGATGGTGACGTTACCGCTAATTTAGTTTTTGTTAATTATGGTTTACCCGAAGACTATGAAACATTAGCGAAGTATGGCATTGATGTGAAGGGAAAAATTGTTATTGCTAAATATGGCCGCAGTTGGAGAGGAATAAAACCAAAAGTTGCACAAGAACATGGTGCAATAGGATGCTTAATTTATTCAGACCCAGCCGATGATGGATATGGTGCAGGTGATGCGTATCCAATTGGTGCTTATAAAAATGATCAAACTGTTCAGAGAGGTTCAATTATGGATATGGTGATTTATCCCGGAGATCCCACTACACCAAACGGAGCCTCCATTGAGGGTGCCACAAGGGTCGATCATAATGATGCAAAAAATTTATTAAAAATACCAGTACTACCCATTAGCTATGGAGACGCCGCACCACTATTAAAAGATTTGGACGGTCCGGTAGCACCAAGAAATTGGGGTGGCGGACTACCCTTTACGTATCATATTGGTCCAAGTAAATCAATGGTACATTTAAAACTAGCTTTTGATTGGAAAATAAGACCAGGTTATAATGTAATTGCAACTATTAAAGGAAGTGAGTTTCCTGATCAATGGGTTATAAGGGGAAATCACCACGACGCTTGGGTAAATGGAGCAGCAGATCCCGTAAGCGGAATGGCGGCCGAATTAGAAGAGGCAATTGCTATTGGCGCCTTGTTGAAACAAGGATGGAAACCAAAAAGAACCCTTATTTATTGTGCTTGGGATGCAGAGGAGCCGGGTTTAATGGGTTCAACAGAGTGGGTTGAAAATCATGCTGCCGAATTACAATCAAAAGCGGTTGCTTATATTAATTCTGATGGAAACGGAAGAGGATTTTTAGGCGCCGAGGGTTCACACGCTTTCGCCCCATTGATCACAGAAATTAGCAAGTCGGTTATAGACCCACAAACAGGTGTGTCTGTTTTTGAAAGATCAAAAGCGGCAATAGCAGCTGAGGCTTCCAATGTTGCTGAAAAGAAAAAAGCATTTAATGCTTCAACATATCCACTAGGCGCAATGGGATCTGGTTCAGATTACTCATCATTTATTCAACACCTTGGTATTCCCTCTTTAAATATCGGATATGGTGGCGAAGATGGTGGTGGCGAATATCATTCGATATATGATTCATATGATATGTATAAAAGATTCAAGGATCCTACTTTTCAATATGGTGTTACGCTTGCTCAAACAACAGGAAGGGTTGTGTTAAGGCTTGCTGGTGCTGACGCATTACAATTTGATTTTACCGAATTACAAAAAACAGTTAAAGGATATATTGGCGAATTAATAAACAACGTTGATCAATTGCGCGAAAAAGCAAATGTGGAAAATGAATTAATCAACAACAAGGCTTATATCTATGCTGCAGATCCCTCCGAAAAACTAACGACACCTAAATTATTGCCATCCGTTCCTTACATTGATTTTTCATCTGTCTTAAATGCCTTATCTCATTTAGAAAAGGCGGCAGCAAGTGTTGAAGCAGCAAAGAAAACAGCAGACCCTAAAAAAATCGCAGCTATCAACGCTAAAATTTATTCAGCGGAACAACAATTATTAACACCAAATGGATTACCAAGAAGACCTTGGTTTAAGCATAGCCTTTATGCTCCAGGATTTTACACTGGCTATGGTGTTAAAACGGTTCCAGGTATTAGAGAGGCGATAGAGCAAAAAAATTGGATAGAGGTAAACGAACAAATGATGGAGGTTTCAAAATCATTAGAACGTCTTGCTGTTTATTTAGAACAATTATAGGATAGGACGTACCTTTGAGTATGCCATTTAAGTTACAATCTGTTTATACCCCCTCGGGAGATCAACCTAGCGCAATTGCTCAGTTGACCGAGGGGGTTTTAAATGGAGATCGCTATCAAACACTTTTAGGGGTGACAGGAAGTGGTAAAACTTTTACCATTGCGAATCTGATACAAAATATTCAGCGCCCAACACTTGTGTTAACGCACAATAAAACCCTAGTAGCACAGTTATACGGCGAGTTCAAACAATTTTTTCCTGACAACGCTGTCGGATATTTTGTTTCTTATTATGATTATTACCAACCCGAAGCGTATTTACCAACATCGGGCGTTTACATTGAAAAGGATTTAAGTATTAATGAAGAGCTAGACAAATTAAGACTTCAAGCTACAGCTCAATTATTAAGCGGTCGTCGCGATATTATTATCGTTGCGAGTGTAAGTTGTATTTATGGTATGGGTAATCCTACTGAGTTGGAAAATGGAATTATAAGAATTCAGGTTGGACAAAAAATGGCGAGACAGGCATTCTTACACGCGCTTGTAAATTCATTATATCACCGAACGGTTACCGACTTTGATAGGGGCGGCTTCAGGGTTAATGGAGACACCGTTGATATTAGACTACCCTATGTAGATTATGGATATAGAATTACTTTTTTTGGCGATGAGATTGAAGAAATTGAAACCATTGAAATAGAAACTGGAAAAAGAATTGAACGTATGCAAAACGCCGCCATCTTTCCAGCGAATTTATATTTAGCACCTAAAGATATGGTGCAACAAATTATTTATGAGATACAGGATGAAATGCGCGCCCAGGTGGAGTATTTTAAAAGTGTTGGCAAACATTTAGAGGCAGCAAGAATAAAAGAGCGTGTCGAATATGATATTGAAATGATTAGAGAGCTGGGATATTGCACGGGTATCGAAAACTATTCTAGATTTTTTGACAGACGTGTTCCAGGAACAAGACCATTCTGTTTATTGGACTATTTTCCAAAAGATTTTTTATGTGTAATAGATGAAAGCCATCAAACCATTCCACAAATTAGTGGTATGTATGGAGGAGATAGGAGTAGAAAAATGAATTTGGTTGAGTATGGATTTAGATTGCCGAGCGCCATAGACAACAGGCCATTAAACTTTAATGAATTTGAAAATATTATTGGACAGTCCATATTTGTTAGTGCAACACCCGGTGATTATGAATTGGATAAAACGGACGGACTCATTGTGGAGCAGGTTGTAAGACCAACGGGATTATTAGACCCGCCGATAGAAGTAAGACCAACCAAGAATCAAATTGATGATTTGTTGGAGGAAATAGCCATGCAGGTGGAAAAGGGCGATCGCGTATTGGTAACAACGCTAACGAAGAAAATGGCGGAAGAAATGGATCGCTTTTTGCAAAAAATTCAAATCAAGTCTAAATATATACATAGTGATATTGATGCATTGGAAAGGGTTGAAATTTTAAGAGAACTTAGATTGGGCATCATCGATGTTTTAGTTGGTGTTAATTTATTGAGAGAGGGATTAGACCTACCAGAGGTTTCATTGGTTGCTGTATTAGATGCGGATAAGGAGGGCTTTTTAAGAAATGAAAAATCATTAACACAGACATCGGGACGAGCTGCGCGAAATGTAAACGGACGCGTAATATTTTATGGCGATAGCATTACTAAAAGCATGCAACGCACCATTGATGAAACCAATCGTCGAAGAGAAAAACAAATTAAATATAATTTACAATATAATATTACGCCAACTACGGTCGTGAAAAGCATTGAACAAGTAATGGCACAGGGTTCGGTATTAGACATAAAGGGTTATACCCTGAACAATATGAATGTGCGGACTACCGACGAAATAAATGTTTTGGCAGAAGGAGCTGAAAAATATAGCGAATATAAAACCATTCCACAATTAGAAAAGGCAATAAAGGACACGAAAAAACAAATGGATAAATTTGCAAAAGCAATGGATTTTATGGAAGCAGCTAAAACAAGAGATGAAATGTTTTTATTAGAGGCACAACTTGAAAAAATGAAATTGCAAAAATAAAAACATGTCAACCATTCTAGAATCAATATATCAGGGCTTAATACAAACCGGAAGGGTTGAAGCCATAGCTGTTATTGCTGGTATTGTTTCTGTTTGGTATAGCAGGAAAGAAAATGTTTTAGTTTTTCCAACAGGATTGGTGAATACCACGCTTTTTATTTATTTAAGTTATAAGGGGCACTTATTGGGAGAAGCAAGCGTTAATTTATATTATACCATTATGAGCATATATGGATGGTATTTGTGGACAAGAAAAAAAGAAGACAATCAAACACACGTTTTAAAAATTACAATCAGTTCAAAAAAAGAACGGCTTCAACAAATTGCCCTTTTTGCCGGTTTTTATTTAGTAATATATTTCACATTAGTTTTTCTAAAAACCGCATTTGCACCTGAAGCAATTCCTTGGGCAGACGCATTTGCAAGTGCTACTGCTTATACAGGAATGTGGTTAATGGCTAAGAAAAAAGTGGAAAGCTGGATTTGGTGGATACTTACTAACATTGCGTCCATACCGCTTTATTTTATAAAAGGATATGCGTTTACAAGTGTTCAGTTTTTGATTTTATTAATATTGGCGATTGCGGGTTGGTATAGTTGGAAGCAAAAAGCAAGCGACCACAAATCACCAACAACTATTGCATAAAATTTGAGGAACTTTAAAAAATAATCAACCATATTTTATGAGCGTTCTAAAAAAAATTGTCATACTGGGCCCAGAATCAACTGGAAAGTCAACGCTTTGCGAAGCCCTAGCAAAACATTATAATACAATTTGGTGTCCAGAATATGCAAGACAATTTTTAACCGAAAATGGAACAGATTATTCTTATGACGACTTGCTTACCATAGCAAAAGGACAACTTATGGCCGAGGATGAAAATGTGGAAAAAGCCAATGACCTGTTAATAATTGACACAGATATGTATGTAATGAAAGTGTGGTGTGAATATGTGTTTAATAACTGCCACCCATTTATTTTAGAAAAAATAAATGAAAGAAAATACGATGCTTATTTATTGTGTGATATTGATTTGCCATGGACAGCGGACGAAATGCGCGAATACCCAAACGAGGAACCGCGTAAAGAATTGTTTACCATTTATAAAGAGATGCTCATTAACCAGAAAACCCCATGGGGTATTGTAAGCGGCACTCATGAGACGAGGACAATTAATGCTATTGCGCTTATTGAAAAATTAATTAGATAATAGCGAATTGAAAACAATAGATAATTGTTATTATTTGCTTTTTAAAAGCGCATAAACATCCTCATCGCTTTCAATATTATTCATCTCTCTTAAAATTTGAGGATAACGCCATGACACTCTTCTTGTCATTGGACGTGCAGTGAATTTTTTTGGATTAGGAAGGCCGGCTATTATCATAGCGGCTTCGGCACGTGTTAATTTCTTTGCAGATTTGTGAAAAAAATGTTGTGCAGCTGCTTCAACACCAAAACAACCCGGTCCCGTTTCGATAACATTTAAATACACTTCTAATATTCTTTTTTTACCCCATATTTTTTCAATCAAGAAAGTGAAATAAAACTCTGGAATTTTTCGAATGTATTTATCAACTCCTCCACCCTGCCATAAAAAAACATTTTTTGCAGTTTGTTGTGTAATGGTGCTTGCGCCACCCCCAAATGGAATTTTAGATTTTTTATTTTTCTTTTTTGGATGCATACTTTTTTCCATTGCATCCCAATCAAAACCACTATGTTCTGCAAAGGCCTGGTCTTCGCTAGCGATAGCCGCTAACTTTATATTATATGACATTTCGTTCCAGGAAATGTAGTCTCGTTTTAATCCCAAACCAAAAGCATTGCTGATTTGTGTTATTGTAATGGGCGGTTCAATAAATTTAGTAACAAGCACATAAACAAATGAGCTTATAAATAAATAGAAAATAATTTTTTTAACGAGCTTAAACAAAAGTCAAATGATTAATGAACTAAATAGTTTGTAAGCTAAACCTTT
>Ga0078894_10001375_pt1 | contig 17983 bp, 11 predicted proteins | sample LauGreSu1BDMLBSD_2_FD_67506 | JGI IMG/M metagenome (GOLD analysis project Ga0078894, IMG submission 67506) | Freshwater lake microbial communities from Lake Michigan, USA - Su13.BD.MLB.SD (version 4) (version 4) | ecosystem: Environmental > Aquatic > Freshwater > Lake | place: Lake Michigan... | reverse complement strand
TTCGCCCAGCACACCACCGTCGGCATCAACGGATTCCGCCAGCCGTACCCGATCCGCGCCGCCCGCGACGCGCGCTTCAAGTACATCCGCAACCTCGCCCCCGAAAACCTCTACCACATCGGCGGGGTCCACGAAGGAGAGGTGATCGACTCCTGGCGCGAGGACGCCCGATCCAATCCCGCGCTCGCCGCGCGCATCGCGTGGCTGCACCGCCGGCCGGCGGAGGAGTTGTACGACCTGCAGGCGGACCCGGAGGAGACGCGGAACCTCGCCGCCGACCCGGCGCAGGCCGCGACCCTCGAGCGCCTCCGTCGCGAGCTGGACGCGTGGATGGCGCAACAGGGCGACCGCGGCCTCGAGACCGAGTTGCTTGCCCCCACCCGCCAGCCCCGCAACCGCGGCGAACCCGACGACGCACCCGACCGCAAGGCGCGCGCCAAGGCCAAGAAGTAACCCCCAACCGCCACCCCGATGCTCCCCGCCCGCCTCGCTTGTGCCACCCTGATCCTACCTTCGCTGTTCGCCGCGGAACCACCCGAACCCCGCTTCCGGGCGCAGGACATCGATACCACCGTGCAGATTGGCTACGGGGTCGCAATCGCGGACGTCGACGGCGACGGCCGGCCCGACATCCTGCTCGCGGACAAGCGGACCGTGCAGTGGTACCGCAACCCCGGCTGGGACAAGCACGTGATCGCGGAGGACCTCACGCCGCAGGACAACGTCTGCCTCGCGGCCCACGACCTCGACGGGGACGGCCGTTGCGAGCTCGCGATCGGCGCCGGCTGGAACCCTTCCGAGACCGCCGATCCCACCCGCAGCGGGGCCGTGTTTTACCTCATCCCTCCGGCGGACCGCACCCAACGCTGGGAACCCGTGCGTCTCGAGCACGAGCCCACCGTGCACCGGATGCACTGGGTCGTCGCTCCTGGCGGCGGCTGGGAGCTCGTGGTCAAGCCGCTCCACGGCCGCGGGAACAAGAACAATGAGGGCGCGGGCAGCCGCGTCTATGCCTACGCCCGGCCGAAGGACCCGCGGGGCCCTTGGACGCGGACGCTCGTGAGCGACTTCACCCACGCCAGCCACAACTTCCAGCCCATCAACTGGGACCGCGACCCCGAGCACGAGTTGCTCGCCGGGGCAAAGGAGGGCCTGTTCTGGTTCGGCCGCAGCAGCGGCGCGTGGCGCCACCGCCAGCTTTCGGACCAGTGGACCGGCGAGGTGCGGGACGGCCGCCTGCCCGGCGGGAAGCGCTTCCTCGCGACGATCGAGCCGATGCACGGGGGCGTCAGCGCGGCCTACACCGACCCGGGCACGAGCCGCGGACTCTGGCCTCGGACCGTGCTCGATGACTCCCTCAAGGACGGGCACGCCGTGGTGATCGCGGACTTCCTCGGAATTGGCAGCGACCAGGTCGCGGTGGGCTGGCGTGCGCTGAACCCGCGCGGCGCCCCTGGGGTAAGGCTGTTCACGCCCCTTGTCGCGGACGGCCGGCAGTGGCGGCGCACGGACCTTTCGGGTCCGGAGGTGGCAGTGGAGGATATGCGCGCGGCCGACCTCGACGGTGACGGCGACCCCGACCTCGTACTCGCGGGCCGGCAGACCAAGAACCTGCGCATCCTCTGGAACGAGCGCGGCCGCTGAATGCCGCGGCGCGCGGGCTTGAGTTTTGCCGGCGGGCGCCGAGCCTCGGGGTGCTTTCCGTAATGCCCCTCCCCCGCCTGCTTCTCGCGTTGCTCCTGCCCTACGTCCTCGCGGCCGCCGCGACCCCGCCACCAAGCCCGAACGTCGTGCTCGTGATGGCCGACGACCAAGCGTGGGGTGAGACCGGCTACAACGGCCACCCGCAGGTGCGGACACCGGTGCTCGACGAGATCGCGCGCACCGGGCTGCGCCTCGACCGCTTCTACGCGGCCTCCCCGGTCTGCTCCCCCACCCGCGCCTCGGTGCTCACCGGACGGCACGCCAACCGCTCCGGCGCCTTCGCCCCGAACTACTCCACCCGCCCCGAGGAAATCACCCTCGCCGCGCTGCTGCGCGCGGCCGGCTACCGCACCGGCCACTTCGGCAAGTGGCACGTCGGCGCGGTCAAGCGCGAGTCCCCCGTCAACCCGGCCCGGATGGGCTTCGACGAGTACCTTTCGCACGACAATTTCTTCGAGATGGATCCCCCGCTGAGCCGGGACGGCGCGCCGCCCGTAATCCATCGCGGCGAGAGCTCGGCGCTGGTCGCGGACGCGGCCGCGGACTTCGCGCGCCGGGTCCGCGCCGAGGGCCGGCCGTTTTTCATCGTCCTGTGGTTCGGCTCGCCCCACGGCCCCTATTCCGGACTCCCCACGGACGTCGCGTCCTACGCGGCGATCCCCGATGAGGAGTTGCGGCGGCGCTACGCGGAAATCACTGCGATGGACCGGGCGCTGGGCGACTTCCGGCGGACCCTTCGGGAGCTCGGTGCCGCCGAGAACACCATCCTATGGTACAACTCCGACAACGGCCTGCCCGGCGAGCACAAGGGCGCCTCCTTCGACGGCGGCTGGCGCGGCGCCAAGGGCAGCGTCTTCGAGGGCGGCCTGCGCGTACCGGGCCTCGTCGAGTGGCCGGCCGTGATCCGCACGCCGCGGCGGTCCGCCGTACCGGCGGTGACCTCCGACATTCTCCCCACCGTGCTGGACCTGCTCGGCCTGCCCGCGCCCGCGCGTCCTCTCGACGGCATCAGCCTGCGCCGCCTGTTAGTGGACGGAACCCTCGCGGAGCGTCCGCAGCCCATCGGCTTCTGGCGCTATCCGGTGCAGCGGGAGCGGGGCAACCCGCGCTGGATCGACGCGGAGCTGGCGCGCGGGACGACCCCGACCACGCGCAACCCGGCGATCGACTTCCTCAACTACCGCCACCCTGTGGCGCGCACCGAGGGCTTCGGCGGCGAGGCGGCGTGGACGGACAACCGCTTCAAGCTGCACGTGTCCGAAACGGCCGAGACGGCCGATGCGGGGGGCAAGGCGAACGCGAAGCGCAAGGGCCGGGCGGGCTCGGGCGTGCAGCTCTTCGACCTGCTGGCCGACCCGCGCGAAGAGCGGGACGTCGCCGCCGATCACCCCGAGGTGGCAGCCCGGATGCTCCGGGAACTTCACGCTTGGCAACGCTCCGTCGAGGTCAGCCTCACCGGGGCCGACTACCGATGAATCTCTCCCGCTCCTTCCTCCGCCGAGCGCTGTTCGCCGCGCTCCCGCTCCTGCTGCCTTTCGTCGTCCGCCCCGGCCTCGCGGCGGCGCCGGCCGCCCGGCCAAACGTCCTTTGGCTCACAAGTGAGGACAACGGGCCGTTTCTCGGCTGCTACGGCGATCCGCACGCCCAGACCCCGCACCTCGACCAGCTCGCCGCCGAGGGCGTGCGTTACCGCCGCGCGTTCGCAAACGCCCCCGTCTGCTCGAGCGCCCGCACCACACTGATCACCGGGATGTATCCGCCCTCGATCGGCGCCCAGCACCACCGCAGCCGCGTGCCGCTCCCGGCCGGGTTCCAGCTCTACCCGGAGCTGCTCCGTGCCGCGGGCTACTACTGCACCAACAACGCGAAGACCGACTACAACGTCACCCTCGACCGCAAGCCCTGGGATGAGAACGGCCCGCGCGCGCACTACCGGAACCGCCCCGCCGGGCAGCCGTTCTTCGCGATCTTCAACCACACCTCCAGCCACGAGAGCCAGGTGGCACCCGCCGCGGGCAAGACCACGTTCCGCGTCCCCCCGGAGCGCGTAACGCTGCCGCCTTACCATCCAGACACCCCGGAAATCCGGCGCGACTGGGCGAACTACCACGACCAGATCACGGTGATGGACGGCCAGATGGGTGAACTGCTCGCGGAGCTGGCGCGCGAGGGCCTCGCGGAGGACACCATCGTCTTCTACTACTCGGACCACGCTGGCGCTCTGCCGCGCGGCAAGCGCAACATTCACGACTCCGGGACGCGGGTGCCCCTGATCGTGCGCTTCCCGGCGAAATGGGCCCATCTCGCCCCCGGCGCCCCGGGCTCGTGGGTCGAGCAGCCGGTGAGCTTCGTCGACCTCACCGCGACCCTGCTGGAGCTCTGCGGCGTGCCCGTGCCCGCGAACTACGAGGGCCGTCCTTTCCTCGGGCCGCGCGCGGCGGCGCGCGACGAGGTGTTCCTCTTCCGCGGCCGGATGGACGAGCGCCACGACGTCGTCCGCGCGGTGCGGGACCGCGACCACCGCTACGTGCGCAACTACTCCCCGCACCGCCCGTGGGGCCAGCCGTACTCCTATCCCTTCCAGGTGCTCCCGAGCATGCGGTCGTGGCACGCCGCGTTCCTGGCCGGGAAGTGCGACCCCGTGCAGGCCGCCTACTGGCGCCCAAAACCGCCGGAGGAGTTCTACGCGGTCGCCGCCGATCCCCACGAGGTCCGCAATCTCGCCGACCGGCCCGAGTTCGCGGAGCCACAGCGCGCCCTCTCCGTCAAGCTCCGCGCGCACCTCATCGCGACGCGCGACACCGGCTTTATCCCGGAGGGAATGGCCAAACGCCTCGCCGCCAGCGGCGACCTGATCACCTACGCCCGCGGGCCGGCTTATCCCATCGAGCGGGTCGTCGATCTCGCGGACCTCGCCGCGGCCCGTGACCCGCGCCACCTCGGGGCCCTGCAGGCCGCCCTCGCGGACCCGCATCCGGTGATCCGCTACTGGGGGGCGCAGGGTTGCCTTATCCTTGGGGCGCAGGCCGCGCCCGCCCGGGACGCGCTGCGCGCCGGCCTCCGCGACGAGTGGGCGGATGTACGCGTCGCCGCGGCCGAGGCGCTGGGCCACCTCGGGGAGCTCGACGCGGCCCTCGCGGCGCTGGGCGAAGTGATCCGGGCCGGTGAGGCGGACGAGGTCCTCGCGGCGCTCAACGCCCTCGACTTCCTCTGGCTCGACGGCCGCGCCCCGCTGGCGCGGGTCCAGGCGATGGTGCGCGGCCTTAAGCTCGCGGAGCCCGCCGACCGCATTCCCCGCCACCTCCTCGCCGCCACGGACGCCCAGCGTACGCGGGCCCCCTGAAGATGACCCCTCGTCCCCTCGCCCTAATCCTCTGGTTCGCGGCCGCGCTCACCGCCACGGCCGCGGCAACCCGGCCGCCCAACATCGTCTACGTCCTCGCCGACGATCTGGGCTGGACCGATCTCGGCTGCCAGGGCTCGACGTACTACCGCACCCCACACCTTGACCGGCTCGCGGCGGAGGGGTTGCGGCTACAGCGCTATTACAATTCCCAGAACTGTGCGCCCACCCGCGCCGTGCTGATGAGCGGACTATACGCCCCGCGCACGGGGATGTACACCGTGAACACCCTCGAGCGCGGCGCCGCCGCGGACCGGCGGATGCACGTGCCGCCGAACGAGACCCGCCTGCCGCTGGACCTGTTCATCCTGCCGCAGGCGCTGCGCGCGGCCGGCTACGCCACCGGGATGTTCGGCAAGTGGCACCTCGGCACCACCCGGCCGCACCACCCCGCCGACCGCGGCTTCGACGAGGCGATCGTGTCCGACGGCCGCCACTTCAACTTCACCACCGTGCCGCCGGTCGAGGCGTCCCCGGGCCAGTACCTCGCGGATTTCCTGACCGACCGCGCGGTGGACTTCATCGGCCGGCACCGCGAGCGACCCTTCTTCCTGTACCTCCCGCATTTCGCCGTCCACACGCCCATCGAGGCCAAGCCGGAACTCGTGGCCGAGTGGCGGGAGCGCCAGCCGTCGGGACGGCACTGGCACCCGACCTACGCGGCGATGATCCAAAGCGTGGACGAGAGCGTGGGCCGGATCACGGCGCGCCTCGCGGAACTAGGCCTCGAGCGCGACACCGTCTTCATCTTCTCCTCCGACAACGGGGGCCTCGGGGGCTACGACCGCACGGAGCCGCCTTCCGATAAGCGCGGGTTCACCGACAACTCTCCGCTGCGCGGCGGCAAAGGCACCCTGTACGAGGGCGGCCTGCGCGTGCCGTTCATCGTGCGCTGGCCCGGCGTGGTGCCGGCGGGAACCCTCAGCGACCAGCCCGCGGCGCACATCGACGTCTATCCGACGCTCCTCGAGCTTGCCGGTGGTCGGCCGCGCCCGGGGCAACTGCTCGACGGGGTTAGCCTCGTGCCGCTCCTGCGCAACCCGGGATCCCAGCTCGGCCGGGCGGCGATCCACTGGCATTTTCCCGGCTATCTGGAGTCCTACGTGCACCCCCGCGGCTGGCGAACCGGTCCCGTGGGCGCGATCCACGCCGGCAACCACAAGCTGCTGGAGTTCTTCGAGACCGGCGCGGTCGAGTTGTATGACCTAGCGCGGGATCCCGGCGAGACCCGCGATCTGGCGGCCGCCGAGCCCGCCCGCGCGGCCGAGCTTCGGGCCCAGCTGGCGGCGTGGCGGCACGCGACCGGGGCCGCGATGCCTCGAATGAAGACCCCCGCCGAGCTCGCCGCCAGCGACCCCACTCCGCCTGCGCGCGGCCGCCGCGCCGCCTCCCCTCCCGACCAGGAATGAATCCCCCCGCTATGTCCCGTCCCGCGCTGCCCCTCCTCCTCGCCTGCCTCGCCGCGATCCTTCCGGCGACCCTGTCCGCCGCCGCCGCGACCCCACGGCCGCCCAACGTGGTCGTGTTCCTCGCTGATGACGCCGGCTGGGGCGACTATTCCATCAACGGCAATCGGAGCCTCCGGACCCCGAACATCGACGCCATCGGCCTCGGCGGGGCGCGACTCGACCGCTTCTTCGTGTGCGCGGTCTGCGCCCCGACGCGCGCGGAATTCCTCACCGGCCGTTACCACTCGCGCGGCGGTGTGCGCGGCGTGTCCACCGGACTCGAGCGGCTCAACGTGGACGAGCGCACCGTGGCGGACGCCTTCAAAGCGGCGGGTTACGCGACCGGCGCGTTCGGCAAATGGCACAATGGCAGCCAGTGGCCCTACCACCCCCGCGCGCGCGGCTTCGACGACTACTATGGCCACACCTCCGGTCACTGGGGCGAGTACTTTGATCCCGAGATCGAGGACAACGGCCGGATGATCCGCGAAAAGGGCTACATCGTCGACCTCTGCACCGACCGCGCACTCGCCTTCATCGAGCGCCATCGCGACCGGCCGTTCCTGTGTTACGTTCCCTTCACCACGCCCCATTCCCCGTGGACGGCGCCGGCGGAAAACTGGGTGCGCTTCAAGGACCAGGCGATCGCCCAGCCCGCCACGGATCCCTCCCTTGAGGTGCCCGCGCACACCCGCTGCGCGTACGCGATGCTCGAGAACCAGGACGCGAATGTCGGGCGCATCCTGCGCCGCCTCGACGAGCTCGGCCTCGCGCGCGACACGATCGTGGTCTACTTCTCCGACAACGGCCCCAACTCCTGGCGCTGGAACGACGGGATGAAGGGGCGCAAGGGCACCGTGGACGAGGGCGGCATCCGCTCCCCCGGGATGATCCGCTTCCCCGCCCGCATCGCGCCCGGCACCGTCGTGCGCGAGATCACCGGCGCGATTGACCTGCTGCCCACCTTGACCGCCCTCGCCGGCATCCCGCGCGTGGGCGACCGCCCGCTCGACGGCCTCGATCTCTCCCCGCTCCTGCTCGGCCGCGCCGCCAACTGGCCGGACCGCCCGATCTTCACCCACCAGAACGGGCAAATCAGCGTCCGCACCCAGCGCTACCGACTCGATCCCCGCGGCGCCCTCTTCGATATGACCGCGGACCCGGGCCAGACCCGCGACGTGGCCCCAGAACGACCGGCCGACGCCGCCCGCCTGCGCGACGCCGTCGCCGCGTGGCGGAAGGACGTGTTCGGCCCGGCCGTCGCCGCAGCCGCCACCGCCGCGACGGGCGACGCTGCCAAGGCGCGCAAGAACGGCAAGGCGCCCGCCTTCGTCGTGCCCGATGACCGCCCCTACCCGGTCGGCCACCGCGAGTTCCCCTGGACTCCCCTGCCCGCCCGCGACGGCGTGACGCGCGGCGAGGTGCAGCGCAGCAGCAGCGCCCCGAACTCATCCTACTTCGTCAACTGGCGCTCTCGCGACGACCGCATCACCTGGGACGTCGAGGTCGCGACCACCGGCACGTACGAGGTGGTGATCGACTACACCTGCCCGGTGCCGGACGCCGGCTCCACCGTCGAGCTGAGCTTCAACGGCCGCACCCTCACGGGGAAGGTCGCCCCCGGCTGGGATCCGCCGCTGTGGACTAACCAAGACACGCTCCCGCGCCCGGCGGGCGAGTCGCAGATGAAGGAGTTTCGCCCGCTGCGGCTGGGCCGCGTCCAGCTCGAGCGCGGCCGTGGAACCCTGACTCTGCGCGCCCTCGAAATTCCCGGCGCCAGCGTGATGGATGTGCGCCGCCTCAACCTCACCCTCGTCCCCTGATCCCGATGTCCCGCCTGCTCCTAACCTGCCTCCTCGCCCTGACTCCCGCGGCCTTCGCCGCCGAGGGTGCCCCGCCGCGTGCCGCGGCGCCGAACATCGTGTTCATCATCTCGGACGACCACGCGTGGACCGACTACGGCTTTATGGGTCACAAGGTGATCGAGACGCCGCACCTCGACCGGTTCGCGGCGCGCAGCGCGGTGTTCGAGCGCGGCTACGTGCCGACCGCCCTGTGCCGGCCGGCGCTCGCGACGTTCGCGACCGGCCTCTACGCGCACCAGCACCGCGTGAGCGGCAACGACCCGGCGTTCCTACCCGAGATGCTCGGCGGCGCCGCGGAGGGCGGGCGCAAGGGGGCAAAGAAGGCAGCCGGGGAGCCCGCGGCGTACCAGCGCCTCCGTGAGCAGCTCATCAGCCACCTCGACCGCATCCCCACCCTGCCGCGCCTGCTCGGCGAGCGCGGCTACCTCAGCCACCAGTCCGGCAAGTGGTGGGAGGGAGGCTACCGCCGCGGCGGCTTCACCCACGGGATGACCCGCGGCTTCCCGCAGCCGGGAGGCCGGCACGGGGACGACGGTCTGCGCATCGGCCGCGACGGGATGGATCCAATCTTCAACTTCATCGACGAGGCGACGGCGGCGCGGAAGCCATTCTTCCTCTGGTATGCGCCCTTCCTGCCCCACACCCCGCACACCCCGCCCGACCGCCTGTTCCAGAAGTACAAGGCCAAGGGCGTGGCGTCCGACCACGTCGCCCGCTACTACGCGATGGTTGAGTGGTTCGACGAGACCTGCGGCCAGCTCTTCGACCGTCTCGCAGCGAAGGGGCTCACCCGGGACACCCTTGTCGTGTACATCGCCGACAACGGCTGGATCCAGCAGGAGAACGCTCCGGGTTACGCGCCGCGCTCCAAGCAGACGGCCAACGAGGGCGGTGTCCGCCAGCCGACCCTCTTCAGCTGGCCGGGCACCATCGCGCCGGGCCGCCGCGGCGCGCAGCTCTGCTCCAGCGTCGACATCGTGCCCACGCTGCTGGCCGCCGCCGGAGCCGCGGCGCCCGCCAGCCTGCCGGGTCTGAACCTCCTGCCGATCCTCCGCTCCGGCGCGCCCACCCCACGCACGGAGGTGTTCGGGGAAACTTTCGCGCACGACATCGCGGACCTCGAGCGGCCCGCCGCCAGTCTCGTCTACCGCTGGGTGATCGAGGGACGCTGGAAGCTGCTGCTCACCTACGACGGCACGATCAGCGCGCGCTACGCCTCCTCCAACCCGCGCGCGGAGCCGCGACCGCAGCTCTTCGACCTCCTCGCTGACCCCCACGAGGACCGCAACCTCGCCGCCGCGAACCCCGACGTGGTCGCCCGACTCGCCGCGCGCGTCCAGACCTGGTGGGATGCCTCGCCCCGCCAGACCCAAACCACTTGGCCCCGCTGAGTCGCCCGATGAGCCCGCCGCTCCGCTCCGCCCTGCTACTCGCGGGCCTCATCACCGCCGCGTGCGCCGCGCCACCCGCGGCCGCGCCCCGGCCGCCAAACATCCTTTTCCTCCTCGCGGACGACCAGCGCCACGACGCCCTCGGCATCGCGGGGCACCCGTTCCTGCGCACGCCGACCCTCGACCGACTCGCGCGCGACGGCGTGCGGTTCCGCGAGGCGTTCGTCACGACCTCCGTTTGCTGGGTCAGCCGCGCCGTCACTCTCACTGGCCAGTGGGCCCGGACCCACGTGCAGCGGGACGCGGTGCCAGTCGTCACCCCCGCGGCCGTCGCGAATCTGCTGCCGGGCCGGCTCCGCGCCGCCGGCTACCGCACGGCCCACTTCGGCAAGTGGCACTTCCAGGGCCCGCCCGGCTTCGTGCCCGCCGCGCAGTTCGACGTCTTCGAAGCCATCGGGCGCAACCCCTACTTCAAGACCCTGCCCGACGGCACGCGGCGGCACGAGACCGACCTCGTCTGCGACCGCGGGATCGACTTTCTGCGCGCGCAGCGGTCGGACCAACCGTTCCTCTTGCACCTCTGGTTCAACGCGTCGCACGCCGAGGACAACGACCGCCGCCCCGGCAGCGGACATTACCCTTGGCCGCCCTCCGCGGAGGGCCTGTACGAGGACCAGCCTATCTCGCCCCCGCGGCTCGGCGGCGACGGGATCGTTGCGGCGCACCCGCCATTCCTCCTCGAGTCGATCAACCGCCAGCGGTTCTTCTGGGGCTACGACACCCCGGAGAAGTACGCGACGAACGTGCGCGCCTACCTCCGGATGATCACTGGCATCGACCACGCCGTCGGCCGGGTGCTAGCGGCGCTCGATGCGGCAGGGTTGGCGGACAACACCATCGTGGTCTACTCGGCGGACAACGGCTATTACCTTGGCGACCGCGGTTTCCAGGGCAAGTGGTCCCATTACGACGAGTCGCTGCGGGTGCCGCTGATCGTCTTCGATCCCCGCCTGCCCCGCGAGCGGCGCGGCCGCGTGGTCGACGCGCTCGCCCTGAACGTGGACCTCGCCCCCACGTTCCTCGATTGGGCGGGGGCCGCGGCGCCGGCGGGTTACGAGGGCCGCAGCCTCGCGCCGCTCGTGCGGGGGGAGCCGCCGGTAGGCTGGCGGCAACATTTCCTGTGCGAGCACGTCGACCTTGCACCGACCCTAACCTGGGAGGGCGTGCGGACGACGCGCTGGCTTTACGCCCGCTACTTCGACCAGCGACCCGCTTACGAATTCCTCCACGACCTCCAACGCGACCCGGATGCCCTGCATAATCTCGCCGGCGATCCGACCGCCGGCGCCGCCCTCGCGGAACTGCGCGCCCTGTGCGAACGGGAACTTGCCGCGCGCGGCGGCCCGCTCCCCCCGCCAGAGCAACGCGGCGACCGCCGTTCCCAGAACAAGCGCAAGGCCGGCGCCCGCGAACCCTGATCTTCCGATGCCCCGCTTCTTCCCCCGCCTCCTTACCCTCCTCGCCTCCCTCGCTAGTTCCGCGCCCGCAACCGCCGCCGCCCCGGCGCTGGAGCGGATCAACCTCGTCTTCATCCTCGCCGATGATCTCGGCTGGGCTGAACTTGGCAGCTACGGCCAGAGAAAGATTCCCACCCCGCACCTCGACCGCCTCGCCGCCGAGGGAATGCGCTTCACCCGCCACTACAGCGGCGCCCCGGTTTGCGCCCCTTCGCGCTGCGTGCTGATGACGGGCCGCCACCTCGGCCGCGCCGAGATCCGGGGCAACCGCCAGGCTCGCCTCACCGACCCGCAATGGACCGAAGGCCAGCACCCGCTGTCCGCCGGGGCGGCGACCCTCGCGCGCACCTTCCAGGCCGCCGGCTACGCCACCGGTGCGATGGGCAAGTGGGGCCTCGGTCCCGTGGGCAGCACAGGCGATCCTAATCGCCAGGGCTTCGACCTCTTCTTCGGCTATAATTGTCAGGCCGTCGCTCATAGCTTTTTCCCCGCCACGCTCTGGCGCAACGCCGAGTTGGTACCGCTCAACGCCAAGCCGGTGCCGGGTCGCGCCCGGCAGCCCGAGGGCGAGGTGCGCCTCGAAGACTGGCAGGGCGAACGCTATGCCTCGTTCCCGATCGTGGCGGAGGCGGAAGCCTTCATCGCGCGTAACGCCACCCGCCCTTTCTTCCTCTACCTGCCCTTCACCGAGCCGCACGTCGCGATGCACCCGCCCCGCGAATGGGTCGAGCGGTTTCCAAAGGAGTGGGACCCCGAGCCCTACCGCGGTGACTCCGGCTACCTGCCGCACCCGCGACCCCGCGCGGGCTACGCCGCGATGATCGCGATGCTCGACGATCACGTCGGCCGCGTGCTCGCCGCGCTGGAGCGGGCCGGGGTCGCTGGGCGCACCCTCGTCGTCTTCAGCTCCGACAACGGCACGACCCACTCGGGCCCCGCGGGCGCGCGCTTCCACGTCGGCGGCGCCGATCCGGCCTTCTTCGCCAGCACGGGCGAGCTCCGCGGCTACAAGGGCAGCGTCTACGAGGGTGGCCTCCGCGTGCCGATGATCGCGCGCCTCCCGGGCCGGATTCCCGCCGGCACCGTGAATGCCCAGCCCGGCTACTTCGCGGACTGGTTCCCCACCCTTTGCGAGGCCGCCGGCCTGACCCCGCCCGCGGATCTCGATGGGGAGAGCCTGTGGCCCGCCCTCACCACCGGCGAAACGACGCCCCGCCGCCGCCCGATGGTCTGGGTCTTCCCCGAATACGGCGGGCAGGTGGCCGTGCAACTCGGGGACCTGAAGGCCGTGCGCCGCGGGCTCAAGACGCCGCAGCCGGGCCCTTGGGAGGTCTATGATCTCGCGCGGGATCCCGGCGAGTCCCGGGACCTCGCCGCAGCACGCACCGACATCATCCGTGCCGCCGAGGACGTCCTGCGGCGCGAACTGCAGCCCAACGCCCTCTTCCCCGTCGCCGTACCAGGCCTCACCGCCGCGGCCACCCCCTGAACCCGCCTTACCCCCAATGCGCCCGACCCACCTACTCCTCGCCCTCGCGTTACTGTTCCCCGCGCTTCTTGGCGCCGCGACCCCGCGCCCGCCGAACATCGTGATCTTCCTCGCCGACGACCTCGGCTGGGGCGACCTCGGCGTCTACGGGCACCCGGTGATCCAAACCCCCAACCTCGACGCCTTCGCCCGCCAAGGCGCACGCCTCACCCAGTGCTACGCGGCGAGCGCCGTCTGCAGCCCGTCGCGCTCGGCCATCCTCACCGGCCGCACTCCGTACCGGAACGGCGTGTTCACGTGGATCCCGGAGGGCCGCGAGGTACACCTGCGCACGAGCGAAGTCGCCCTCCCCAAGCTCCTCCGCGCCCAGGGTTATGCCACCTGCCACGTGGGCAAATGGCACCTAAACTCGCATTTCAACCAGCCCACCCAGCCCCAGCCCAACGACCACGGCTACGACTGGTGGCTCGCCACCCAGAACAACGCCGCCCCCTCGCACGAGAACCCCACCAACTTCGTGCGCAACGGGCGCCCCGTCGGTCCCGTCCAGGGCTACTCCGCGCCCTTCATCGTCGACGAGGCGATCGGCTGGCTCCGGCAGCACCGCGACCCCGCCAAGCCCTTCCTCCTCTCCGTCTGGGCGCACGAGCCCCATTATCCGATCAAGTCCGACCCAGCGTTCAAGGCCCTGTACCCGGGCCTTACGGATGACGTCCAGAAGGAGCACCACGCCAACGTGACGCAGCTCGACCACGCGTTCGGACGCCTCGTGCGGGCCCTCGACGAGCTGAACCTCGCGGGCGACACCCTCGTGTTCTTCACCTCGGACAATGGCCCGGAAGGGGACGGCATCCGCACCCCGGGTCGTGGCTCCACCGGCGGCCTCCGCAGCCGCAAGCGCTCCGTCTACGAGGGCGGTATTCGCGTGCCCGGCCTCGTGCGTTGGCCCGGCCGCATCGCCCCCGGCACGGTCTCGGATGTTCCCGTCATCGGCTCGGACCTATTCGTGACGGCGGCCAAGCTGGCGGGCGCGCCCCTGCCGGCGGACCGCGTCCTCGACGGCGGCGACTTCCTCCCGGCGCTGGCCGGCAAGCCGGTCGAGAGAGCACGCCCCCTCTACTGGCGCTGCGCCATCGCCCCGGAACAGCTGAAGACCGCGATGCGCATCGGGGACTGGAAGATTCTCTCCGACGAGGGCCTCACGCAGTTCGAGCTGTACAACGTGCAGCGCGATCGTGCCGAAACCACCGAGCTCTCGGCCCGCGAGCCGGCGCGGCTGGCTGAGATGACCGCGGCCCTGCGCCGCCTGAACGCGGAGATCGAAGCCGAGGGCCCCGCCTGGTGGCGCGCCTACCAACACGGCGGCGGCGGCGGCAAGGCGAAGGCGAAACAGCCCAAGAGCGCCAACTGACCCGCCGATGCGCTTCCTCCCCGCCCTCCTTGCGCCGCTGCTCCTCGCAGCGGCGCTCCCCGCCGGCGACGCGCCCCGTCCGGCCAACATCGTGTTTTTTCTCGCCGACGACCTCGGCCAGCGCGACCTCGGCTCCTACGGGAGTACCTTTTACGAGACGCCCCACCTCGACCGTCTCGCGCGGGAGGGGGCGCGCTTCACCGACGCCTACGCGGCCTGTCCGGTGTGCTCGCCGACCCGCGCGAGCATCCTCACCGGGCGCTGGCCCCAGCGCACCGGGATCACCGACTACATCGGCGCCCCGCGCACGCCGGACCAGTGGAAGCGCAACACGCGTTCCCTGCCCGCACCCTACGCCGACCGCCTCGCCCTCGACGCGCCCACGGTCGCGAAGTCCCTTAAAGCGGCCGGCTACGCCACCTTCTTCGCGGGCAAGTGGCACCTCGGCCCCGAGGGTTGGTGGCCGGAGAACCAGGGCTTTGATCTCAACCTCGGCGGCAACGAGCGCGGCGGGCCCTACGGCGGCAAGCGTTACTTCTCGCCCTACGGCAACCCGCGCCTCACCGACGGCCCGGAGGGCGAGCACCTACCGGACCGCCTAGCGCGGGAGGCGGTCAAGTTCATCACCGACCACCGCGATCGGCCCTTCCTCGTCTACTTCCCCTTCTATTCCGTCCACACGCCACTGCTGGCACGGGAGGACCTGCGCCTGAAGTACGAGGAGAAGCGCCGCCGCCTCGGCCTCGGCGAACGCTGGGGCCGCGAGGGGGAGCGGGAGGTCCGCGAGGTCCAGAGCCACGCGGTCTACGCGGGGATGATCGAGGCGATGGACCTCGCCGTCGGGCGCGTGCTCCAAGCCCTCGATGATCTCGGCCGACGGGAGGACACGCTTGTCGTCTTCACCAGCGACAACGGCGGCCTCTCCACGAGCGAGGGCTCGCCCACCTCCAACCTACCGCTGCGCGCGGGCAAGGGCTGGATGTACGAGGGCGGGATTCGCGTCCCGCTAATCGTGCGCTGGCCCGGGGTCGCCCGGCCCGGGACCGTGGTGTCGGCACCGGTCAGCAGTCCGGACTTCTTTCCGACCTTCCTCGCCGCCGCCGGGGTCGCGGCGCCCGCCGGGCCGGCGGACGGCCGCAGCCTCGTCCCGGTGCTGCGCGGGGAGACCCTAACAGAGCGCGCCCTCTTCTGGCACTACCCGCATTACGGCAACCAGGGCGGCGCCCCCGCGGCCGCCGTCCGGCGGGGCGACTGGAAGCTCATCCGCTGGTTCGAGGACGGGCGTGAAGAGCTCTTTGACCTCGCCGGAGACCTCGGGGAGCAGCGCGACCTCGCGGCGCGGGAACCGGCCCGCGTCGCCGCCCTGCGGACCGAGCTGCGCGCGTGGCAGCAGGACGTGGGGGCGAAGTTCCCGGTCCCGAATCCCGCCTACGACCCGGCCGCGCCGAATGGCCGGGCGGCGCCGCGCAAGCAGTAACGCGCCCGTCATTCGCCTTGCCCGCGCCCGCGCGCGCGGGCATCACCGCGGGTCGCCGTATGAACATCCATCCGACCCGCGAGGCCTTCGCGAGCCTCGCCCGGCAGGGCAACGTCATCCCGGTCACGACCGACCTGATGGCCGACTTCGAGACCCCGGTCTCGGCCTACGCGAAGCTGCGCGCCGCCGGCCCGTCGTTCCTGCTCGAGTCAGTGGAGGGCGGCGAGCACCTCTCGCGCTATAGCTTCATCGGCTGCCGCCCACGGCGCATTTTCGCCTGCGGGCCGGCCACCACCGAGATTCGCGAACCCGGCCGCCCCGCGGTGACCGTGCCGACGCCGGCGGATCCGCTCACCCTGATCGAGGAGGAGTTGCGCGGATACCGCCCCGTCACCCTACCGGGATTACCGCGGTTCACCGGCGGCGCGGTCGGCTTCCTCGCCTACGAGTACGTCACCCGCCTCGAGCCCAGCGTGCCCGCCGCCCCGGGGCCGGGCCTCGGGACCCCGCTCCTCTACTTTCTGCTGGTCGACTCGCTGCTGATCTTTGACCGCGCACGCCAGACCCTGCGCCTGTGCGTCAACGCGCACGTCGCGGAGCCGCGTGCGGCGGACGCGGCCTACGACGCGGCCGTGCGGGAACTGCGGGCGCTGCACGAGTTGCTGCGCCACCCGAGCGCGCTCGCCCCGGCCCCGGTGGTCGATCCCGGACCCGTAAGGATCCCGCCCGGCAACTTCACGCCGGAAGCCTTCGAAGCGGCGGTGACGGCGGGGCAGGAGTACATCCGCGCCGGGGACATCATCCAATTCGTCCCGTCCCAGCGCTTCTCGCGGCCCTTCACCCGGCCAGCGCTCGATCTCTACCGGGCCCTGCGCACCGTCAACCCCTCCCCCTACCTATTCATCCTCGAGGCGGAGGACTTCGCGCTGGTGGGCGCCTCGCCCGAGGTGCACGTGCGCCTGACCGACGGGCGCGTCGAGATTCGCCCGATCGCGGGCACCCGCCGCCGCGGGGCCACTCCGGCGGAGGATGTCGCGCTCGAACGGGAACTGCTCGCCGACGAGAAGGAGCGCGCCGAGCACCTGATGCTCGTCGATCTCGCCCGTAACGACATCGGCCGCGTCTGCGCCTACGGCTCGGTGCAGGTGCCCGAGATGATGGTGATCGAGCGCTACTCGCACGTAATGCACATCGTCTCCCAGGTGGAGGGCCGCATCGCGCCGGGGCGCACCGGCTACGACCTGCTGCGGGCGACCTTCCCAGCCGGCACGGTGTCCGGCGCGCCGAAGATCCGCGCGATGCAGATCATCGCGGCCAGCGAGCCGTCCCCGCGTGGCTGCTACGCCGGCGCGCTCGGGTACGTCGGCTACGACGGCAACCTCGACACCTGCATTATGCTACGCACCGCCTTGCTGAAAGATGGTCAGGTGCACATCCAGGCCGGCGCCGGGGTGGTCGCCGACTCGGTGCCGGCGGCCGAATACCAGGAGACGCTCAACAAGGCGGCCGCGCTGTTCAAGGCGGTCGCGATGGCTGAGCAGTTCTAAGCGGGGCCGGGGCCGCCCGGCCGGCTCCACCACCCGCTTTCCCCTCGCCGCCGGGGCGGTGCGCCGCGAGGCTCAACGCACCCCGCTTATGCCCCTCCCCCTCGTCCTCCTGTCCTGCGTCCTCGCCGCGGCCAGCTGCGCCCTTGCCGCCGCCACCCCGCCCGCGGGATTCCGCGCCGGGGCCGCCACGAGCAACCTTACGCCCCCGCTCGGCACGCCGATCGTCGGCGGCTTCGCCCCCTTTCCCGCGCAGGACGTCCACGACGAGCTGCACGCTCGCTGCCTCGTCCTCGACGACGGGCGTACGCGCCTCGCGCTCGTGATCTGCGACCTGCTCGGCCTCCACCGATCGGTAAGCGCCGAGGCCCGCCGCCTCATCGAGGAGGCCACCGGCATCCCGCCCTCCCACGTGCTCGTCGCCGGCACCCACACGCACTCCGCCGGCAGCGCGCTGGGCACCAGTCGGTTCGCGGCGGAGCAACCGCTCGACGACTACCAGCGCTTTGTGGCGAGGCGCGTTGCGGATGGCGTGCGCCGGGCTCTGTACGCGCTCCGCCCGGCAGAGCTCGGTTTCGGCACCGTCGACATCCCCGAGCACGTGCACAACCGCCGCTGGCTGATGCGCGAGGGCAAGGCGCCACCAAACCCCTTCGGCCAAGTGGACAAAGTTAAGATGAACCCCGCCGGGGGCAGTCCGGACTTGGTCGAGCCGGCCGGCCCGATCGACCCCA
>Ga0078894_10001374_pt1 | contig 17984 bp, 22 predicted proteins | sample LauGreSu1BDMLBSD_2_FD_67506 | JGI IMG/M metagenome (GOLD analysis project Ga0078894, IMG submission 67506) | Freshwater lake microbial communities from Lake Michigan, USA - Su13.BD.MLB.SD (version 4) (version 4) | ecosystem: Environmental > Aquatic > Freshwater > Lake | place: Lake Michigan... | reverse complement strand
GGGTTTTTTGTGAGCATTAAAAGCTCGTCGTAACCTAAGGAGGACTCATGTCCCTTTTCTTGAAGCTGGTAACAGCTCTAGAAATAATCTTACTTCTTAAAAAGTTACGAGAACAAAATGAAAGCTCTACTTCAAACTCAAACAGCTACAACGTTATCAAGAACCCGGTTCAGAAAAAGCGTCAAGGAACCGACGCTAACAATGCTGAAATCCGGTAAAGCTAACAAAAAGCTAGGGGGCTCCGTCCGCAAAGGAATGTGGAAGGGGCTCCCGATTTTTTCCCTGACGCTTGAGGAACGAGCTTCTTGCCCACCAACCTGTGAGCAATGGACCAACTGTTACGGCAACAACATGCCGTTTGCGCACCGCTACAACCACAACAACCCCTGGTTCGAACAAGCACTGGCCTCGAACCTCGCACAACTGTCCATGAAGCACGAGCAAGGGTTCGTGGTTCGGTTGCACGTACTCGGTGACTTTTATTCCGCTGACTACGTTCGCTTTTGGATGGCCATGATGCTGGCGTTCCCTGGGCTGCGAGTGTTCGGATACACGCACCACCGGCACGACAGTGAGATCGGACGAATCGTCAATAACCTAAACGTTATCTTGCCCGACCGCTGGCGGGTACGGTTCTCAGACGACCCAAACGTCGAGTTCCGATCCCAAGTTGTTGCTTCACCGCAACAAGCAACAGGGGTCGTATGCCCTGAACAACTGGGCAAAGCCGCCTCTTGTGGCGACTGCGCGTACTGCTGGCATAGCGAAAAACCTGTATTCTTTGTTGAACATTGACAAAACTCGAGTTAGTATCTGATCTTTACTGAGAACTAATCAATGCTTAAACCTTTTGATCATCAAGTTAAAACTACTAATTTCCTTCTTAAAACCCCTCGAGCACTTATCACTTCCGATCCAGGAACTGGTAAAACCCGCAGCGTCATCGACGCTTATGCTCAGCGGAAAGAAGGGCGCATGCTCGTACTCGCCCCTTTGTCAATCCTCTCCGCTTCGTGGGGGGACGACATCAAGAAGTTCCAGCCTAAGCTAACCTACGTTGTTGCTTATGCTAAGAACCGAGAAGCTGCGTTCAAGTCCAAAACCGACATCGTTATTACCAACCACGACGCGGTAAAGTGGATAGCCAAAAACGAAAAGCTTCTTCAAAACTTCGATACCATCTGCATCGACGAGTTCACAGCATTTAAAAACAAAGACAGCCAGCGTAGCAAAGCAGTCCTCAAACTAGCTGCTAAGTTTAAGTACCGCATCGCTATGTCCGGTACGCCAAACAGCAACACAATCCTGGACATCTGGCACCCAACACTGATCGTTGACGACGGTGAACGGCTCGGCAAACGTTTCTACGGCTTCCGATCAGCTGTCTGTACTTCACGGTTCAATGGCTTTGCCAACGAATGGGTGGACAAGCCCAATGCTCAGGAAATCGTTGCAGCCTCTATTAAAGACATCAACATTCGTTACCAGCTAGAAGACTGTATCGACATGCCGGAGCAATCTGTACACACAATGTGTGTACAACTGACTCCTGACATCATGAAACAGTACGAGCTCCTGGCTGCCGACTCGGTGCTTTACACCGGTAAAGAAACCATCAACGCAATCAACGCAGGCGCACGCGTCAAGAAACTGCTGCAGTTATGCACCGGCGCTGTCTATACCGAAGACGGTGTAGCCTGTGGGATACACTCCGAACGTTACGAACTCGTAATGCAACTGGTATCCGAGCGCAAGCACTCATTGGTGGCGTTCAACTGGCGACACGAGCGCGAGCACCTTGTACGCCTGGCCCAAGAGATGGGCTTTGAGTACGGCGTCATTGATGGCGACACGCCAGCCAACAAACGCAAAGACATTGTCGACCGCATGCAAGCTGGGCAACTGAAAGTTGTGTTTGCGCATCCGCAATCAGCAGGCCATGGACTGACTCTGACCACTGCAACAACGGTGATCTGGGCGTCCCCGACGTACAACGCTGAGCATTATCAGCAGTTCAACCGCCGGATCTACCGCGCTGGTCAAACGCAGAAAACAGAAATCATCCACATTGCAGCTGACAATACGTGGGAACCTGACGTCTACACCAAACTACAAACCAAACTCGAACGAATGGACGACCTATTACAGATTCTTAATCAACTAACGCCAATGAGGAAAACAGCATGACTGTAAACATCAACGAGCTGATCGAGCGCCGCGCTGAAATCAAGCGCGAAACCGAACAGCTGAACAATCGGCTTAAAGATCTGAAAGCTGCTCAGGACGAAATTGACCTGGCGCTTCTAAAGAAAATGGACGCTGAGGGGTTGTCTCGCACTGCGAATGGCGATTACTCAGTATCCATCAATGAAGACACGGTACCGGAAGTAGAAGATTGGGACGCTTTGTACAATCACGTTATTTCCACCCGTGACTTTAGCTTGATCCAAAGACGGATAAGCTCAACAGCTTACAAAGAGTTGTTGAAACTCGGGGAAGGAGTCCCCGGCCTTTCACCAAGGACCATCCGTAAGATCAATTTTCGTTCGCTCTAAACATAGGAATATACCTAAACATGTCTAATGCAATCGCTCTTGTATCGTCCAACGTCCCCGCTCACGTTATGCAAGGCACCGGCCTCGGTAACGAGAATGTCGGTCAGAACGTAACTATCCCTCGCGTCAAGCTTCTTCAGAAGATGTCTGACGAAGTGGACAAGTACAACTCCAAGTACATTCAGGGTGCCGAGCCTGGTCACTTCTTGAACTCCTTGACCGGCCAAAACTACGGCGAAGAGCTGTACGTAATCAACTTGTTGTTCCGCAACGAGTTCGTTGTGTGGCGTAATCGTGACTCTGGCGGTGGCATCCTTGGCTCGTTCAACTCGTTGACCGAAGCCCAAGAAGCCATCAAGGCCCAAGACAAGCCGCAGGATTACACGATCACCGACACGCATTCACATGTCCTGCTAATCAAGAATCCGGAAACAGGCGAGCTTGATCGCACGCCAGTGATCATGGACTTCTCGAGCTCCAAGATGCGCATTTCGCGTAATTGGAACTCGGTCATTGGCCTTAAGGGCGGTAACCGTTTCTCCGGTCTTTGGAAGCTCAAGTCGGTATCCGTTACCAACAAGGCCGGTGCCCAGTTCATGAACTTGGAAGCAGACTTTGTTGGCTGGGCCACTGAACAAGACTACGAGTATGCCAAGTCTGTTTATGGCCAACACACCGGTCGCCTCGTTGACTAATCAGTGAACGAACACGGCTTTATACGAGCTGTACATGTGGATCTTCCATCGGAGGTTTTCCGGTGGAAGATCCACGACACGTTTGCGGGCGGAGTGCCTGACGCCTTTTACGCCGGTCCAGTAAGTACTCTATTCGTAGAGTACAAGTACGTAAAAGCGTTCCCAAAACGAGACACTAGCCCAATACGCACCAGCCTTAGCACACAGCAAATCCATTGGCTAAACAGACTACACGACCTCAACCAGCCCGTAGCTGTTGTCATTGGCTGTGAAAAGTTAGCCGTTGTTCTTACTAACAAAACCTGGTCAGAATACATACCCAAACAAGACTTCTTAAGCAAAGCTGTACAATTTGCAGATATACCCAAATGGATACACAACAAAACATGCATAGAGGCTGTATGACTATCGATAACGAAAGTTTGTTCGATCCCTGGAGAGAAGAAATCCTCAAAGGACCAGCATCTGTAACTCAGCTAAGAGAAATTATATCTGAATTAAAACACTCTCTTCGCATAGCAAAAGTTGAGTCTGAACGCCTTAAAGAACAGAACTCTAAGCTAATGAATCAACTAACCGAAAGCATGGCAAGAGAGATGGAAATACTATCTACCAATACCCGCCTTAAAAAAGAAATAAACGACTTATGGAAATCCCTAAACCTGATGTAAAACTTGCTGTGCTGAGAGAAGCCATAGACAGAGCTGATAACTTAGCCTCTGTTCAAGCGCAACTTGCAGCTAGTCAAGCACAAGTAATTGCAGCCCAAGACATTGCTATACAAGATTTAAAGTCCCAGATCACGGACTTTAAAGTCCGTATCAGATCCTTAGAAAGCGAGATATCTGAACTAAAGACCGCTTTAAGTTATACCTAAACCTATGACACACACTACGCAAAAACTATTTCGTACTACCCCTAAACTCACGTTTGAGCAATACAAGATATTGCTAAACAGAAAAAAGCATGCCCATGCCAACTCAAAACGAGTCCGATATACAGACTTAGTTAAAGAATGGGGCGTGCAAGAATACTGCATGGCCACTGCGGTTTACCGTGGCATTAAGCAGTACGACTACATACTCTGGAAGCAGAGTGAGTTATGAGTCAGAGCAAGCGATACAAGATCGCGTCGTGGATTGCTGTACTCACTTTCCCGATTTGGTTCCTTCCTCTTCTTATGTTTCTGATGCTGTCTCTTGCAGCAGTAGTAATTGAAGACTCCATCCGCGATTACATGGACGAAAGAAAGCGCAATGAAGATTGAAGTCAGCTCCGACCTGCTCGAAGAGATAACGGCAGCGGAATTACAGCACACCATGAAGCAACTTCAGCAAGACTACAAATTGCGAAAGGCAGGGAAGTGGATGGCAATATTCGATACCGACAAAGCAGCGGATCTGGCAGAACTGAAGCGACACATCGACGCATTCAAGTTGGTGGGAAAGTATTACAGGGTGAAGCCATAATGACTAAAGACGCTGTCAATCCATCGCATTACCGACGCGGAGACATCGAATGCATCGATGCAATGCGAGCTAGCTTAACGCCGGAAGAGTTCCGTGGTTATTGCAAAGGCAACGTCATGAAGTACTTGTGGCGGCACGGCGAAAAAGACGATCCAGTACAGGAAGCCAACAAAGCAAACTGGTATTTAACTTGGCTGCAAGGCAAAGATCCCCGCGACACTACTCCATAGTCACAAGCATCTGGTGCATAAGATGCGACAGTCGGTCTACTAGTACCTCGTCTGCCGACATATCATAATACCCTGCTACATCCAAAATGGCATGAACCGCTTCGTGCATAAACACTTGCTGGCGGTTAGTACCTTTAAGGCTTGAAATAAGTTCAATACGGTACTGGTCAGGAATCCACATGCCTATGCATTCCTTCCCGTGCTTCCACTTTTTAGGAGGCACATTAACTACTGTTATAGTGTGCCCAGCCAAGTTAAAAGTCTTCGGGATACCATCCCCGACCCGTTTTGAATCTGGCACCCTACAGCCCTCCAGGTAACTAGAAAAAACCTATTAACCTTTCTTTTTGGGAGCTGAGTATCCCTTAGACGGTTTTTTCTTTTCCATCTTGATAGGTTTTACCGGAGCATTCAAACGGCATTCTTTACCCTTGTGCATCGCTGTCTCCTACTACTGGCTTTGGGTACTTCTCTTTAACATCCAACACTTTACGCCGCATATCTTCGAGAGCTTCGCCGCCTTTCCACAAAGCGTCAAGTTGATCTCGAAGCTCGGGGTATTCGTTACGCCTGAGAACAGCGTAGTCCTGCTTAACCTTGAACTTCACACGGCACCTCTACCACTTTCTGGGTGTGGCGCAAATGCGACAACACAACCTGAATAGTCTGCGGATATGTAACTTCTAACTCAAGCGTGCCATCGTTGACCACGAACAACGAACCACTAACAATGGCCGTTGTCCCCTGTGGGATGCCACTAACAGTGTTCGTTGTCACTTCCACACGCATAGGACTTTTAGCAACGACTGTATTTTTAACAAAGTCATACCAGACTTGATCTGGATGAAACGCTGTAGAAACCTGAACAACTGCTGCAGCGCCCGGAAACATATCAGGCGCAACGACATCATCGACCGTGCAGACGCATTTTCCGGCTTCGTCAAACACCATAGTAATCATTACCGCCTGGCTCCCATAACAGATAAGCTGATGCTTCTAAGCACAGACGGGCTACTAACAGTACCAGGAGCCTGGTCAACACGCCTTGCGCCAGTTAGTACTTTAATTCGCATTTGAGCCGCGTTAGTAATCGTAGTAGACATCGCCATCGGGAAACTTGCATACGTATCACCACTCACGGTACGAGTACCAGCAACAGTCTGTGCAGCAATCTGATACCCATTGCCATCAAACTTGTCTACCAACATATAAACATGCTGTCCTGCATCTTGGCTAAAGCCCGCATCCATAGTTCCGTAAAAAACTATGATCGAACCGCCATCAGTTATATCTCCAACAGTGATTACAGATGTCTCTAAAACCGTATACCCCCCACTAAACGTAGGAGCAGTCGTTGTACAGACGTAGTTGTACTCCCCGTTTGGAAAACCAACATACCCGTAGTAAGTAGTACTAGTCTCTAAGTCTATATAACTTACCGTGTACTCACCTTGACCAAAACCTACGAATACATGACTGCACGTTGTTCCACCCCCGGTAATAGCAATAGGGTTAGATACGTAAACATCTGCGGCGCTAAAGCTAAGCGGAATCGTAATTGAATTACCGGCAATCTTAAGCGTGTTAACTGCAAGGTCCTTAATCTGCGCATTGTCTATTCGCGCATTGGGGATGTACAAACGTCTCTGATTAAGTACAGGGTCAAAGTACGTATCAAGAACAGTATCATCAATAGATAGATACGCAGCATTTAGTTTACCGGCGTTAACTTTATCTGCGCTAAGATTGCCAATAAGCGCGTTATCTATTTCTCCAATTCCTATCTTGGCCTTAGTAATTTGGCCATTTGCAATAACCGCATTAGTAATATAAACACCAGGTACAACAGTAACGCCGTTAATAACCTCTGTAGTAGTCTGAACAACAAACGGGGTTACAGGCGGACTAGCATCACTACCGCCCTTCATGATCGCAAAGCGGTCTGCGTTAACAATAAACTCGCTAGTAATTTGGCCAGCGTCGTTCGCTGTAGACGCTAAACCAAAACCAGCAACGGCCCCGTTAATATCGGTTTTTATTGTGTAACGCGCCTCAAGCTGTTGCCCGGAAGCTTTCGCAAAGTAGTTCTGCTGAACCGCTACATTAGTGGGGTAATTTGACTGAATAGTTGCCTGCAACGTATTTGTAGAACTGCTAATAGCACTGTCCGCTTGCGTCTTTGTATAGTAGTTCTGAGTAAGAGTGGAGTTAGTTACGTAACTACCAAGTGTATTGTTTAACGAAGTATTCGACACCAAAGTAGATGTAGAATTGCTAATAGCACTATCTGTAGCCGATTTTGTGTAGTAGTTCTGAGTAAGAGTGGAGTTAGTTACGTAACTACCAAGTGTAGTGTTTAACGAAGTGTTCGACACCAAAGTAGACGTAGCGTTACTAATAGCACTATCTGTAGCCGATTTTGTGTAGTAGTTCTGAGTAAGAGTGGAGTTAGTTACGTAACTACCAAGTGTATTGTTTAACGAAGTGTTCGACACCAAAGTAGACGTAGCGTTACTAATAGCTTCGTCTGTAGCCGCTTTTGTGTAGTAGTTCTGAGTAAGAGTAGCGGCAGTGCTAGCAATACGAGCATCATCCGCTGCAACCCATGCTGTACCGTCCCAACGATACGACTTGTTGTTGTCATCAGAATCAAACCACAAATCACCTGTAGAAAGACCAGTCGCAGCTGGCGCAGACGCCTGACGAAAAGTTCGATTCTTGTTATTGATTGCTGCTTCTAAAGTTGTCGTCGAGCCAGAAATAGCTTGATTTGTTTGAGCTATGGTGTAGTAATTACTAGTTAAGTTGGCAATTGTGCCAGCAATACGAGTATCGTCAGACGCCACCCAAGAAGATCCATTCCACCGATACGACTTATTATTATCGTTAGAATCAAACCACAGGTCGCCAGTAGCTAATCCACTTGAAGGCGGAGCGTCATCCTGGCGGAAAGTCCTATTCTTTACGTTAATCTGTGCAGTCAACGACTGCGTAGAACTAGCGTTGGCCTGATCAATAGTGGCTTTGGTATAGTAATCATTAAACAAAGTAGCACGAGTAGCCGAAAGTCCCGTCGTCCCGTTATTAACAGTAGACTCAAGAGAACTTACTCGGCCAGCCGTAGCAACAACACCAGTAGTACCGTTATTAACGGTAGTCTTGACCACATCAAGTGCTGCTGACGTAGCATTTACGCCAGTTGACGGATGGTTAACCGTTGTCTCTAAACTACCAACGCGTGCTACGGTCGCTGACAACCCAGTAGTACCGTTGTTAACCTGGGATGTTACGGCGCTTAACGCATTAGCAGTGGCTGACAGCCCCGTTGTAGGGTTATTAACGGTAGCTGTAACCGATTGAATAGCCTGAGACGCGGCCGAAGTACTAGAAGCACTGATCGTGTTTATTTGTACGATCGCTGCCGCGTTCTGGTCAACAATGTCAGCTAAGCTGCTGTACTCACCAAGAAGTTCCCAGTACGTAGTGTTAGTCGGAAGGTTACCGGTGGTAGCGCTCTTGGCCTTGTACAGAAAGCCGTTGTACGTAACAAGCTCGCCCTGCAAATACGCCTGCCCATTGGCGTATTCAGCAATTGCAGACAGGTCGTTAATCTGACTCTGCAAAGTATCGACAGCGGCATTAATTGCAGCGACTCGCGCAGAAGCTTCGTTACTTATTGCCGCAGAGCGAGCAGCAGCTTCTTGGGCTATTCTGTAAGCCACCGAGTTAACAACAGCATCACTACCGTCAATAAGATTGATACGCGAAGTCAACGACTGTGCTAGCTGAGAAGAAGTAATAGCACCGTTAAGCGTATCCAGCAAAAGTTGCGCATCTAATGCGGTTACGGCCAGCGTGCCGTTTGGAGAGTTGTACTGGCCAAAGACAGCAGAAATAGAAACGTGCCGAATCCAATAGTAGTACGACGCGCCCTCGCCAACTGGGTCTACAAACGAAATACCAGAGCTAATACCAATTAATTGTGCGTCACCAATTACGTTTGCGCTGTGACGCCAGATCTCGGTATGCGCATGAGGGCCGTATTTTGGAAAATCCCAAAACAACGTAACTATTGAATAACCACCGTTGGCCGAGAAGCCAGTAGGGGTCGGGGGTACAGTGCTGTCAAACGGCGGCTGAAAACCTGGTCCGCCCCCGCCATTCGGGTTGTACGGGCGGTTAGACAACTCCGTAGCCAACCCCGACTCAATTAACTCGCGGAGCGTAACGGCTCGATCGCGCTCGTCACCACGTCGCCCAAGACGAATCTCAACCGCCTCGGAGAGGTTCTCCAAGTAGCGACGGAGCTCCGGCGTAATGTTCGACGGTATGCTGGGAATGCCAGGAACAGTCGTCGGTTTAACTGTACGGGGGTTGCTCATGTTGCAGCAATCTCATCCATGCTCTGGGCAAGACATACCTCGTCTATCTCCACGGCCCCGGAGACCTGTACCTCCCAGACCTGAGCCACCTTCGGTGGAAGACGCATCACAGGCTCACGTAATGATCCTGTCGTTGCGCCGTTTGGCACGGTAACGGTTTGGGTGTACACACCTGCAGCGTACGATAACGTGTAATCAGCAAAGAGCACCCCATCACCCCAGACCTTAATCGTCACCGGATACTCTTGCGCGTGTACCGAAACCCAGCTCATGCTGAGAGGCTTCGGCATGACCACTTGTTTTGACTTCCAGGTCAGCGTGCGCTTAGTAGAGCTGCCACGATACTTGCGGATTTTGTTCGCTACGATCAAGTACAACTCGCCATCCTTCGGGTTCATGTACCCGCCGCGCACCTCAGCTTCGGTGGTAAGAGTAGACAGCGCCGCTTCTTCGGCACGGGGGTCAAAGCAGAAGCCTTTATAGGACCCTCCTTCCGTCCAGAACGCCACGTATGTGTTCTCATGGCGGAAGGCCCGATAGCCAGTCGGATTGAAGCTGGTGTTCCACTGGCTGGCGCTAACCAGACCCTGGGTCACAACGCGTCCCTCGCCGCCTGATACCGCCACCAAACCGTCCGGTCCGGCGTAAAGCAGGTAGCTGCCCATGTCCACCACGCTGTTCACGTTGACACAGGCCTGTGGCAGGTCAACACGGACAGCGGTCATGGCACTCGGGTCGGTGCCCGTGACGAAATACGGGGTGCCGTTGGTCAGGGCAATGATGCCGTTCGCCACAGCGCCTATCGCAACAATGTTCTCCTCGAGGGTGATTCTATAGTCGATAGGCCAAGCGTGCGGTAAAAACGGTTCACTGAGACATAACCGTTTACCAGTGAACCCTGCAAACACACCGTTGGCCACGGCTATCAGACCCTTCATAGGGCCGTCTGGATACAGGCTAGCGTTATCGTCCGGGGGGCCAATCCAAGTCTCGCTCGGCAGGACTTCGCCCAAGCCAGCAGACGGGGTGGTGTCAACGTACGTCTCCGTCGAAAACGGAACTTCCGCCAAGAACTGAAACGCCGTGGTATTAGAACCAGTATTAGAGCGGTAGATACGCTTCAGAGAGCCGGTTCCAAAGTTGTAGTTACCGCTTGGGTTGGCAGCAGCCAACATGGTAATCGTCACAGACTCTGTATCGGTACGCTCAAAAGCCGCCGTAGCCGGGCTTGGGGGGCCTTCCTCGCCAAATACGGTCACAAACGTGTAGACGTACGAAACGTCGTCTGGGGTCTGTGTTGTGTCTGGGGTGCCAGTCTTGCTGGTCAGCGGGGCCACGCTAGGGGCCGGAACTCCAAGCCGGTAACTGTTGGCCGGATATCCAACAGCCCCCGAAACAATGGAGGCTACCGTACCGATACGCGGATAGTCCTGGCCGGTCCAGTACAGGCGGGCTAGGGTGTCGCCTGGAATCGGGCCGGGTACGGCTTTTACGCCGTCCTGGTTCCATTCTAGCCAGTTAGTGTCGCGGTAGAAGTATATTGACCGACGAATGCTGTTCTGCAGCGTGAATGCGTCTACGTCGTTGGTGGTCGGGGCTAGTCGCCCGGACTCAAAATCGATGTTTTCTGATGTCTGACCAAACTGGTCAGCTAGTAATCTGGGGGAGACTCCCGGTGCGATTCCGCTAAACCGGTCGAGTTTGAAGTAGGCCATGTGTACCTCACTTGAGTAGCAAGGTAACGAGGATTCCCGCCATGCTACAGATTAGTGTGAACCCGATCAGGATTCCCCATTGGTTTATCTTTTCTATGCCGGACTCAATTTTAACAAGCCGGTCGTCAATATTCTTCGATCGTTCCTCGCACATGGCTTCATGGACGGCTAATCGGGAGGCTACCTCCCAGTAACGGTCGTCAATATCGTAGCCATTGTTAGATGATGACATGGCGGGTGCACGAGGTGGTTGGTGGTGACTTACCAGCATCTAGAGCCTCGGGTACGGGGCGTCCTGAAGGGTTTTTCCTACCCTGTATATTACCACGGCCAGTGGCCCCAACAACCCCCGACAGGGGAGAGGGGCCGTTTTCAGCCACCTCTACCCTCACCGGGTTAGCCCTCGGCCTTCGGCGTCTCAGCGGGCGGGGCCAACTGAGCCTGAGCCTGAGATTGCAGCTTTTGGATCAGGCCAGCGACCGTCTCAAACGGCTGCTTGGCGAGGGCTGCAATCAAAAGGTTGCCTTCTTCCATCGAAACTTCGAACTTCAACGTCGACATAACTACCTCCTAGTAGATTAAAACTGCCCGGCCGTCCGGGTTATTGCCTCGGCTATAAGGGTATCACGTTGATCAGCCGGTAGCTGAGCCAGCAATGCTTCATAAACTCGGTACGACTTGTCACGTTCAGCCTTCTCGGTTTTGATCAAAAAGCGGAGCCTGTCCCGGTACTGATACTGGGAAACGATGTCATCAAGTTCGTCCGGCACCTGATCAAGGGTGGCCGACTTGTACTGGGCCAAGTTCCCCGGCCACTCGTCAGTTGGCAAGGCTGCCAGCATCGCCGTGTAGTTGGCAATGTTGATGTCGTACGACATGATTTCACGCTCTCGCATCACCACATTGCTTGCAATGACTACGTACTTATCAGAGTTACTGACGGTGTAAAACATAATTTAAGCTCTCCTCCTACGCAAAAAAGACATCGTACCTAGAAGACCCAGTAGCAGTTCCTGGGTCTGAAAATTTAGTGCCGAACCCACTGGACGAAATCGCCCAGACTCTAACTGTAGGGCTTTGCGTTGTAGCAAACGCAGCAGCGTTGCTGCTTGAGTTTATTGAGCAGCCTCGGGCACCATTCGCTGTTGGCGCACCAGATGGGCTGCTGTTGTATGTCCCCCATCCAGAAGAGTTGCTCCAGCTCCAGAAGTGAACGCATGGCAGGAAATACGTTGTTGAATCGGCAAACGTCGCTCCAATCACTTTTGTCTCGTCAAACGCAACATCTAGCCCCTGAAAAAACGCTCGCTCAAAGCCACTAGAAGAGTCAGAATACTTTGTTCCAAAACCACTAGAGTCTGTCCACCCCCATGCTTGGGGAGAGGCTTTTACGCCAACAGACGAGCTACTCTTAGATGCAACAATAACTGCTGAAGAGGTCACGCCTAGTCCGTATCCAGTGGTACTCGGTAATGTTGATGGGTTTGAGTACTTGGTTCCGAACCCTGAGCTATTTGTCCAAGCAAACGCTGTTACAAACGGACTATTGTTATGCGCGATTATTACTGCGTTGCCATTGCGCGAGAAATAAATATCGTTAGCATCGTTTGGGACGCCGCCAGACGCAACGAATGGGCCGCCGCTGTTTGCCGCGCTACCAACCCATCCGCCTCCGTTATAACCGTTTCCGGCACTCCATCTCCACGCAAGAACGTTGCCGTCGTTGTCTCCAGCGACCACCCAGTTCCCTGCGCTATTAGTCGTTATGGCTTGCGAAGCAACTCCTACGCTTTGCGGCGCAGCAGATAAAGCACCCCATCCAGAAAAGAAAGCCCAAGCGCTTACACTTACTGCGGACGTAACTCGACCTACAAAAGCGTGGTTGCCGCGTTTGAATATTGTGTACTGGGAGCCGCCTGAGCCGGTAGGAGCCGAGTACTTTGTGCCAAACCCAGAACCTGACCAAACATAAGCCTCCGGGTACGTCGTGAACCCGGCAGTAAACAATAAGCTCGTCGTGGAATACTTATTACGGAAATCGCTCAACGAAATAGTTCCAGAGGCAACGCCAGCCAATGAACGAGCTGAAGAATCGTTCAAAGACCGATTCGTTTCGTTAGCCGTTCCAAGCTCCACGTTGATGTCAGCAAAGCTGACTTCTCCGGAACTGATTCGAATTGCCATTTGTTATCCAGCGGTCGGTGGAACAGCGGGGGCAGCCGGATCAGGAGCCGGAGCCCACGGAAGTGGCTTCTGCTCTAAAGCGAGCTTAGCCTTTTCCTTCTCGACAACAAAGGCGATGTGAGCCTTCGTGCCATCGAGCGATGGGTCGTTCTCGATCCAAGAAACGATCTGCGCTTCGGTGAGCGACAGAAAACCAGTGAAACTGTTCGGGTCAGCATCGGCAAGCTTGACGGTCACAGGAAGCTCAAACTTAGCCGCGCCATCAGCGCCGCTTACAGTCACTTCCACTTCCTTGACTACATCAGCAAGGTCGCCTTGAGCCACCACTCGGGCGGCATTGATCTTGTACGTATAAACGATAGCCATATCCATCTCCTAGTGAAGTCGTGATTTTAACTCGGCCAGCTCTTGCTTGAGCATGACCAGTTCCTTTGCAAGCTCTACGGCGGACACCATAGCGGCGTTGCCGTATGCCAGAGCGAGGGTTCCTTCGTTGTCTGCGCTGACAACCTCTGGAAGAATCTTGCGCATAGCCTGAGCGGACACACCAGCCTGACGCTCGCCGCTGTCGATGCGGGTATATGTACCGGCAAGGATTGACGCTAGGCGATCAACGAAGCCGTCGTATATCGGAGCCCAGTCTTTCTTGAGCCGCTCGTCCGAGTACGCGGTGACGTTGCCAGCCATTGTGAGGTTGCCGGACATGTCCATCTGGAGGCGGTTTGCGGCTGCTGACCATCCGCCGATACGCATGACGTTGTCGCTGTCGAGACCAAAGTTGACGGCGTACGAACCTCCGCGATGAAACGACATCCACGCGCCGTTCGAGCCTGTTGTATAGGCTTGAAGCGGAGGGCTGGAATTAGTCCCGGTGTTTCCGGCGCTAGCGAAGTAATTGAAGCCGCTCCAGTTGTTCGTAGAACCCAACCCGGCTGTGTAGTTGGTGTAGTTGGCGCTATCGAGAACCGTAGCCTGCGTGCCACCGCCGTATGAGTTTTTGTAGCAGTAGAGCGTTCCGCTTGCCCAAAGAATCTGCCAGCCATAGCTCTGGTTGTGAACCCCTGAGTTATTTGAATCGGGGTTGATCATCAAACTGACGTGGCCGTTGTTGAGCGACCCAAATTCAATGCCATTCCAGCCGTTTCGAGTTCCGTCCGCTTTCCATGATCCGTACGTGCCGTTATTTGGGTACCAGTGTGCGCCGTTGACGCCCGAGAACAAGCCGCTGCTTGCGACATTAATCCAGTTGTAGAGGTACAGGTAGCCGTTTGAAGCGGTGCGCAGAACAACGCTTCCACCGCCGGAGTCCGACGACGCATAGCCGTTGAGTTGTGCGGCAGAGCCGCTGATGCTTATGCCCCAGGTGCCGCTTGCGCCGCTGCCTGTGAGCGACGGAGCGTAGCTCGTGTAGTTTGCGGACGAGAGCAAAAGTCCGCTATTACCATACCACGCTCCGTAAAGGATACCGCCACCGCTGCTGCTCGGATAAACGCGAACAGCCCATGCGCCTGCATTGTTGAGAAGTCCAAAGTTTCCGTCAGTCTCCGCATAAAGATATCCAAGCGGAGTCCCTGCATGCCCATTGCGAAGCCGGATGCCAGTCGTGCCAGCGTAGCCTACGTTCCAGTATTGACCGTCTGAGTACCAATGGTTAGAAGTCGCTTGGTTGTACAACCCGGTGCCGGAGTTGTAGTTACGAAGCCAGCTGTCGGCGTAAATGTCGGTGCCGCGAATATCCTTTCCTGACGAAGCCCACTGGTACCCCTGAAGCGTTCCGGCACTTCCGGTGATATTGATCGACCATGTACCGCTTGCGCCGCTGCCGGTCAGTGTGGGCGAGTAGCTGGTGTAATTGCCCGCATGCAGAACTTGATTACCCGCCTGCGTGATTGCTCCGCCTGCATTGAAGCTGGAGGGCGTGCGGAGTGCGCGGAGGTCGCCGGTTATGTTGGTAAAGGATTCGGTCGTAGTCTGCGTCGCAGACCAGTTGCCGACCATGTCCATGGTGTTGTCGTAGAACGACCCGTTATGGATCTTACGTAGAACAATAGTTCCGTATTCCCACGTTGATCCAGAAGTTCCGAACACAACGCAAAATCTGTTGTCCTTGAACCCAAGACGGACTTCTTTGCCGCACTGCCCGATGACGTTTGCGCTGACGTTGTACCAGCTAGTGCTCCAGTTGTGACCGCCAACGATGACGGTCGAAACTGCGTTGCTGTTGTACTCGTAGATGTCGAACACCATGTGAACCATGCCGTAGTTCGACGTGGTTCCCGGCAGGTAGAAAATGACCATGCCGGTTGAGGTGCTGCCCGCGCTCCAGTTGACGTTTGGTCGCGCGATGTTGTTGCCCTGCTCAAAGTGAGAGCGGAGCGTCATGTTGCCTTGGTTGCTGATCGCGGCGACGTTGCCGAGCGTCTCAACCTCTCTGAATATCCAGCCGCGATTCGCGGTGGAGTTCATCGTGAAGTATGTCGCCCAGTCAGCAGATACAGCGCCGTATGTTCCGAAATTGGCGGTCTGCGCGAAGTAGAGACCGTAGGTTGGCTGTAATGAACCGCCGCTATACAGGTTTATTCCGTAACCAGCGCCGGACGCTGAGTTGACAGTTACCCCGACGTTGAAATTTGTGTAGCCGGTAACTGTTCCGCCGCTTAATGGGAGTGCGTAGCTGCTGTAGTTGCTGCTATCTAAAAACTTGCGCCATGTCTGCCATGAGTAATCGCGGCGTTGACGGAACCATAAACCCGGATCACCAGATGTTGGACTGTAGAACTGCGCGATCCATTGCCCATTGTTGAGGTGGTCGTAATCCCATCGGTGTCCGTAGTAGCCCTCTGGGAGTCCGGTTGCCGCGTTTGTGACATGCCAGTACCCCTCAACGGGGGTGTTCATGTCCGAATTCGGATATGTTCCATCAGTACGGAAATAGTTGGACGCTGTAACACCACCGAGCTGCGCCGCTGATCCGGTGATCGAAATGCCCCACGTACCGCTAGCGCCGCTGCCCGTTAGGGACGGAGAGTAGCTGGTGTAGTTGCCAGCATGTAGGACTTGGTTTCCGCTTTGCTGCAAAGCTACCAGCGAGTTGACCGCACCGCCGCCGACAGCAAGCACTTTTGAGTTGCCGCTAACAAACGAGAACGAGCCGCTACTATTGCCGCTTGACCAGAATACGACATTAGTCGGAGAGGAGACTGCCGACGAGCCATCGCTATCGTAGCCTGCCCGAACCCAAAGGCTTTGAGTTCCTCCCGGCGCGATAAGGCGCAATTGATTGACGTTTCCTGTCGATATTGAAAGCTCGCCAGTCAGCGTCCCGCCAGTCAGCGGTAACTTCGTCGGGTCAGACCCGCTTACAGTGATATCACCAGTGCCAGTGATAGAGCTTCCGTTGATGGTCTTGAAGTAGCCGCTTGTGTAGTTACCGGCGTGGAGAATGACGTTGCCGCCAGCCGTCAGCGTTCCGCCCTGCGTGTTGAGCTGGATGTTTGTGCCAGCGAGTGCCAGTGTTGCGTAGGCACTTGTCCCACGATTGTAAGAGATGACGTAGCCAGCACCGCCTGATACTCCGACTTCAAGCGCTAGCGCGTTGTTTCCAGAGCCGCCGTCATACCAGCCGGTGAATCGACCCTGACCGGTAGTAGCGATATCGCTGCCGAAATTTCTCTGAGACGTTGTCGCAGAGTTGCCGGTAATGTTGATGCCCCAAGTGCCGGACGCGCCTGTTCCGGTCAGCGATGGGGAGTAGGAGGTGTAGTTTCCGGCGTGGAGGACTTGGTTTCCGCCCTGCTGCAAAGCGACCGTGGAGTTCACGGCGCTTTCGTCAACAGTCAGGCTGGTCGTCCAAGAAACCCCAGCGCCAGTCGGAGACGTGCGGAATTCGTGACGCCCGTTTCCAAGATGCTGGATGTACGCAAACTTCTTCCTTGCTGTGTCGTCCTCTGCCCATGCGGAGCCAGTCCAACGGGCATTGGATGTGAAGTTCAGTCCGTTGGTATCAGAGCCTTGACGAGCCTTTGCGGTAACGCCGGTTGTTTCGAGCGTCCACTTTTCCCATGTCGATACACTTACGGTTGATGCGCCAGTCAAAGTCCCGCCGCTCAACGGCAGATAGCTCGACAGCGATGAGCTTGTGATGTACCCGCTAGGGTTTGTCGAGTTGTACGGTGTATAACCAAGAGCAGATGTAACATCACCAGAAGTGAGCGTTACTGCGCCGGTGCGCGTATTGAAACTCGTCACACCACCGTCGATCTGAATATTTCCAGAGCCCAGTACGGATTGCCCGTTAACGGTCTTAATCGACGTGCCGGAGACAAGGATTGTCTGGTAAGTACTAGCGGCAGTAGTGCTCGCAAGGTACCCGGCCGGGTTAGTCGCGTTGTAAGGCGTGTAGCCAAGAGCCGTAGTTACATCGCTGCTAGTGATACTAGTAGCCGCTGTGACACGACCTTTGGCGTCAACCGTTACCTTGGTGTACTGCCCCGCGACAACGCCGCTAGCGGCGAGCGTCATAGCCACGGACGAACCGGTGCTACCGCTTCCCGTTACGTCACCGGTGAAACTGAGCGAACCAGACGGTGGCGGCTCCCATACCGTATTAGTACCGTCTGTCGAGAGGAACTTACCAGTCTGGCCAACCTGGGATGGGAAGAAACTGTTCTTAACAGCAGCAGACGGCGTACGTACTTCGGATGTATGAACGTACTGCGGGTGATCGTCGTCAGTTAGCCCCGACAAGTTGCCGT